>Ga0222712_10007654_pt1 | contig 10387 bp, 10 predicted proteins | sample C33_657DmetaG_FD_165043 | JGI IMG/M metagenome (GOLD analysis project Ga0222712, IMG submission 165043) | Estuarine water microbial communities from San Francisco Bay, California, United States - C33_657D | ecosystem: Environmental > Aquatic > Marine > Unclassified | place: USA: California...
AACACCTTCTAAAGTAACATCTCTATTTAGAGGAAACTCATCTTTATTTTCTAAGATAAAAGGGGCATCGATTTCTTTACAACCTCTCATTGCTTCTTTCCAAAGACCTAGGTTGATACGACCGTTTTTGAAATAAGATTGTTGACCATTCCACACACCCATCTTAAAGGCAGGCATATATCTATATCCCTTGACGTGACGTGTTAACCAAAGACCTAATTGATGATATTCAATTCTGGTAGCTTCGGATACAACAAGCTCTTCTTTCTCTTTGTCATATCTAAATTTCATCTTATAATTATATATAAAATATTGGTCCTTGTTTAGTTTTCTAGCTTTTTGTTTATTTTTTAGAGGTTTTTTATAGAGGGAGATTATTAAAGTGGATATATAATAAAAAATAAAGTAAATTATGAGCATTAAATCATTCTTTAAAAAATTGTTTGGTATAGCTAAAAAAGAGGTTGAAGTTGTTGTTGAAACTAAAGTTGAGCCAGCGGTTGAGGCTTTTGTAAAACAAAAGATTCAAGAAATCGATGTTGAGAAAGCTACAAAAGCAATCGAAACTAGATTAGCTGAAATTGCTGAAGAAAAGAAAGCTGAAGCTAAAGTTACAGCTAAAGAAATCAAAGCAAAAGTTAAAAAGACTCCAGAAGTTAAAACTGAGAAGCCTGCTGCTAAAACTAAGCCTGCTGCTAAACCTAAAACTGAGAAACCTGCTGCTAAACCAGCTAGAACAACTCGTAAGAAAACTGATAATTAATCAGAAACTTCTTAAAAAAATAAACCCACTCAATTTGAGTGGGTTTTTTATTTATATAATTTTTAAACAGCATCACTCTTGTAAGCATCGCTGCCTACATATTCTCTATGCCAAGGCTCAAATCCTGGCCCAGGAACTTTAGCCCATGCTGGATTAATCCATCCATATTTTGGACCAATCTCTTCAAGAAAATCAAATGTTGGACTTCCTTTTTGACCAATATTACTTGTATCAACCGCCAGACCCCAACCGTGTTGACTACCACCTGGTTTGGCCGCCGCAACACCAAATGGTTTGCCTTTTTTAAAGGAACCCACTTTTCTACCTTTACCTTTACCAGCTTGTTTTGAAGGTGGGTCAACAACTCCACTATATGGATTTAATCCGGTATCAAAATAATTCCAGTCAAATATATCATTTTGAGTATTAAATGTTCTATAACCACCACTAAAAGTTATATCATATCCAAATTTAGCTTTGAATTCTTTATTCATAGCATTCATTTTAACCGCAGCATGTTTTTCAAGTTTTATACCAACAAAATCTAATTTCTGTAAATACTCTTCAGGCATTTCACCATTAAATAACTTTTTACCATTTAATGTTATGGATTTTTGGAATCTTCTAATACCAGCACCACCACCATTTTGTGGATTTATACCTTCGCCTGTTTCAACTGGATTTGTAGAATCTTCACCACCACCTTCTCCAACTTCCATACCTTCACCTAACTGAAATTTTATTTCCATCTCTTCATCAGCGGTAAAACCAGTCTCTTTATATTCAGGATCCAACTCTGGTAAATCATCAAACTCATCAACTTCTTCGGTTTTTGGAATCTCACCAGTCCAAATTGTAAATGTCGGTATATCAGTTTTGGCTTGTATTTGAAAAACTGATGTACTATCTGGAACACCATCAGTATCAAACAAACCCTGAATGCTCAATTTAATAGTAGTTGATTGACTCGATCCTGGTGTGTCATTTATAGCTGACTGTTGTGGAGTATTATTGGGTGCCTCTAGTGGACTTTTATAATCTATTAACTTACAATATTCAGTATCTACAGGACAAAGTTTTAAATCATAATCACTAATTCCGTGTAATTTAGTAACCATAGTTTTAAATTTTGATATCATACTTGATACTATATTTGAATCTTTAGTACTGGAATATTTTCTAGTGTCTTCAACAACTGTACTATCTGTAGAATATCTTAATTGGTCATCATTTGTCAAAATTAAATAACCATCACCACCGTTTTCGGTAAACCCATCAGGTAGATGAATAGTTATTTTCTTACTAGCAATACTAGAATGATCTCTATAGTCCGTTACGGGCTGTAACGCCGCATTAACTTCACCAGTCGGAACAACCCATGTAGAAGAAGGTGATAAGTTATATACTTCATCCTCACTAGAGGTAATTGGTTGGTCTGATAAAAATCTATCCGGATCATTGTTAGTACCTATCTTAGCTTCTTCAGCAGTTGAGAAAGTACCTAAAACAAATTCAGGATTAGGTATAAAACCTCTCCATTCTATAAATATTTTACAACCATTATTTAGATAATAGGGACTTTTACCATCACCATAAACTCTTTTGGGCGATTCATCTGAATATGGATCTTGTATAACTTTGTAAGGCGGAACAGGTTTTACTTGAATTGCTGTCGCTGCGATTGAAATTCTTTCAGATTCTTCAATGAAAGCCTTTATTACCTCATCATCACTCAAAGAAGCACTTATTTTTTCACCATTAAGATATCTTATAGTATCGGTTGGTGGTGATTGAATACCTTTTGGATCTCCATGTTTAACAAGATACTTATGTCTACCCTTTGTCCAAACTTCAAGCTTTGCTCCTTTAGGAACATATTTTTTTTCGTCAATTCTAACAGCTTTGCCTAATATATCTTGAGCCATAATTTATTATTAATTTGAATTTAAGCCACCTATGACAATTTTATCACCTTCTACTCTAACCGGTGGTTTAGACTCATCTAAAACAACAGGTGGTAATGAATATCCATTTTCAATAAATTTTCTTCTACTACCATCTTTTCTAGTTGTTTTGTTAGGAACAGCTAAAGCCTTTCTAACATTTTCACCAGCTCTACTACTAGGTTCAAATGAGTATCTATAAGAATCTAAAACGTCTAGAGGTGGATAATATATTATATCACCTTCTATTATATTAAGTGGATTGTCAATGTTGTTAATGAAAAGTAAAACATCCATACTTTTTAGTATTGAAACATCATCATATATAGACATCATGACTAAATCCATTCTCATTTCTTCACCTTTCTGAACAACATATACACCTAAAGACTGTTCAATCTTTACATCAACATATGCTAGTACAGGATAATAAAAGTTATATAACTTAGTATATACGTTATATTTTAATGATTCAAGTGATATTATATTCATCTCAATTATTATTTTTATGTTTTTGGTGGTAGAGCACCGCCTTCAGTTTTGGTAGTTGAAGGTGTTCCACCACCGGTTGGCGTTGAAGGTGTTCCACCATTTGGATTTGTAGCATTATTAGTTCCAGCTGGACTAGCACCACCAGCATTACTAGCACTTCCATAGACTTGGTCATTCAAAGGTAATATACCAACTGGTTCCATATAAGCTGTTTTACCATCGGCACCAGAAACAGAATTTGTTTCATAGAATGTTTTCTGAACATCTACTGTTCTTAAATATCCACTATTAAATTTTGCCATTATTTCTTGTAATCCCAAAGGTCTAGCATTAGTTAAATTAAATTCAACTTTAATAGAAGATGGTAAATCATTAAAAGCTAAAGTTGGACCAAGTGATAAGCTAACATTCTCAACTAACATATCACCTGAACAAAAAGTTGGTCTCATTGGATTACCTATTGTTATGTGCCAAGGAGTGGACGGTAATCCAGCCAATGAGTTAACAACACCTACGATTTTAACTCTATATTTTTGAAGAAGTCCAGATAATGCTTGTACAGAATATTTTTTAAGTGCGTCACCTATTTTTCCAGCAATTGCTAAACCGTCAGACTTCGATTTTTCAGCGGCGGCTTGTTCAGCTTTTTGCGGATTTGGTGTTTCTTCTGGGTTTGGTGGAACAGGATCAGCAGAAGGTGTTGACTCAGCGGCTTTCATTGCTTCATTGTAAACCTTTTCAATAGCATCTTTCACCTCTTGAACAATACCAGAAATAGCTCTTGATATAGCATCAGCGACATCATTAATTAACTGGTTTGGATTATTTGCCCAAGATATCATTTTCTTAGCCGCTTTTTTACTTAAACCATATGTCTCACTATTTGATGTTCCAAAACGAGTTATCATACCCAATAAATCCATCCAAACAATTGTTGGATCTATACCAGATATATACTTTAATTCATACTCACAAACCATTTTAATATTAATAGTTGTTTTCAATCCAGACCCAGCATCTCCATATCCAATTAACTTTCTTCTTTTTGATTGTTTAATTAAGTTTGGATTACCAGCAGGTATTGAGTTTTTAGCACTATTCTCAATTAATTCAAGAGAAGCCAAGAAATTTCTTTGAAAAATCTCAGTAAAACCAGGCAAAGGAAGAGCATTACCAGCAGCACCAGCAATACCACCTAAGTTACCTAAACCAATATCTTCACCTAAAGAAGTTAAAATAGTTTTAAAGTCAGCTTCAGAATCAGTCCATTCCTCACCAAATGTTATATCTAAAAAGTTTTCATTTTCAGGAATCCAACTTATTAATGTAGCGAATGAGCCTAAGTCTGAGTCTTTTTTTGGAACCATTATATTATCCTCCGAAGGAGAAGCAAATCTTCTAGCTATCATCAGTCTATTGTTTGGATAAACACCTATATTCTTTAGATAGGCAAAATCGGCAGGTCTTAAAGCGCCTTTTGTACCAGCAAGCTTTTCAATTATATTAAGAACACTTACATCATAAATACTATTGTTATGTAATGCTTTTCTAGTTGAGTTATCACCTCTTTTTGTTATGATATTACCATCTTTATCTTTCTCATCAACATAGTTAACATCACCTAAACCTTTAGGATCGGCTTCAGTTACATTTGGCCATGCTCTAACAACTCTATATCCGGAAAATAAACTATTACCAGAAACCATTCCAGCTTTAGTTGAGTTCTTATTATATTCATCAACTTTAACATTTCTAGTTTTACCAGCATTGAATGTAGACAATCCACTGTTACCGTAGTAACTTCTTACGCCAATTAAGCCAAGTGGAGAACCACCTAATATAGATTTATTATATGCCATTTAGTAATAATTTAATTTTTATTATATATTAAACTATTAGTAATCTCTTATTATTTGTGAGTTAGAAAATTTGGAAAGATTTGAAAAAACATCATCAATTATTTCTGGATTTTTTCGGAATTCATTATAGAATATTAAAACATTAAAATTATTTTCACCAAGAATCTTTTTAAGATTGAGAAGTTTTTCGATTGAAAACTCGTTTTCGAAGTCAGGTATGTAGTAGATGTCTTTCTTTTTGTCTATTGCTTGTTGTATTTTTTGAAATATTAAAACTTTTAAATACATTTTATCATCAGCAAAACTAACCTCTTCTTCTTCCATTATCTTTTTAATATCAATAATGTACTTATTCTTTATTCGGTTAACTTTGATAAATTTATCAACTTTTTTCCTAGTTTTACAATAGACACAAAAAAACTCCACTGAGTGATTAATAATTTTTATTGAAATATATATAATATAGTCCTTTATCCCTCCTAGCTTTTTATTTTTAAGTAATTTAATTTTGAAAGTGTAACTTTAATATATAAGAAATATGAAGAAGTATTCAGATAAATTTCTAAACGAATCAGCTAAATTAAAAAATGCTAGAATTGGGTTTGAGTTCGAGTTTTATATGAAGGATTTGTCCTACTATAAAACAATGGAATTATTAAACCAAGAACTAGCGCCAGTTAAGGTTTGGGGATTTAGACAATATCACTCTGACTTCACACCAGATGATAAAAACTTTAAAATTGAACCAGACTTGTCTGGTGGTTCAAACATGGTTGAGTTAGTAACAGGACCATTGAGTTATTATGATGCTAAATATTATTTAATTAAAATAGTTAAGTTTATTCAAACATATGGTTATACAAATGAGAAGTCTTCTATTCACTTTAACTTATCATTTAACGATGAAGAAAAAAATCTAAATGACTTAAACATACTTAAATTAGTATTAACAACAGATGAAGAAGAAATATACAGAATATATCCTTCTAGAAAAGATAATGTATATGCTAAGTCTGTAAAGAAAATGATTCCATATAAAGAATATGACTTCTTTAATATTCCAATTAGTGTTGTGAAGAATAATTTAAGAACACCAAATGATAAATATTATGGTATTAATTTTTTACATATTAATAATGATAGTAATTCACAAAGACTAGAATTAAGATATATCGGTGGTAAAGATTATGAAAAGAATATAGGTAATCTAATTTATTTCATGGATAGATTTATTATAAATGTTTACAACTCAATTGATACTGATTTTACATCAGAAGATATTAATAAATTAGAAGAGTATTTAGAAACACATATATCTTTATTTAAGAACTTCTCTAAATATGACAACTTTATTGTTGATTTTCCAACAATTCAATTACAGATTGACCAAGTTAGTTCATATGATATGATAAATGCTTATTATCCAAATATTTACACTAAGTTATATAATATAATAGATGCTACTAATGGTTTAAAAGAATGTATAATAAACTATGTAACTTCAACACAAACTGTTGAGGTTGTTGATGCTAAAATAAAAACAACATCAACTTTGAGAGGTTATGACTTAATTAACTGTGAAACTGAAGGTATTTTTGAAGATTGTTTCTTTATTGGCTCTGAGATTAAAAACTCACAAATGACTAAATGTAAGTTACAACAATCATCAGCACAGAACTCTAAAGTTCTAAATTGTAGAGTAGAGATGTCTGATTTAACAAACTGTTACTTCATGGAAGGTTACCTAAATGGTGATATGTTTGGTGGTGTTTATCGTTCAGGTAAATTAGGTCCTTATGCTACTATGGACTCTGATGTTAAAGTTGTTACTGATGACCATAACTTCTTTGATACTAAATTTGAGACCGAGACTAAAGGTGATGGTAAGGGTAATATCAAAGGGTATGGAAAAGGATTACTTGGTAAGAAATAATGAAATACTTAAAGACATTTGAAAATAGTGAAGAAGAAATAGAATTTGGTGTAACACCAGAAGATATTAAATATTTATTCACTGATATATCAGATAATGGTTGGAAAGTAGATGTTAGATTTCTAAAGAAACTATTTGATTTTAGAAGACTTAGCGATAATGATTCAGATTTAAAATTTGGATTAATTCCTTATATAAAAGTCTCAATTAGTAAACCAACTCCAGTTGAACAAAGATTTAATCGTTCAGAATGGAAAGAAATTCAAGAATTAAATACTTACATAAATTCAGAAGAGTATAAAGAAATAATTGAAGTTGTTTCATTAAGACTAGATGAGTTAGGACTTTATATAAATAAACAAGCTCCTGAAAATAGACAATTTAATATATTAATATATAGAAAAACAGACGAAAATTATATAAAAATAATATGATAAAAAAATATCAAAACTTCCTGAACGAAGAAGTAGGTCTTAAAAACATTTCTAAGATAGCAAAACTTCACAGAACTGCGGAAATTTACTTCCACAAAGATTTAGATGGTGTTACATCAGCTATCGCTATGAAAGAATTCTTAAAGAATTACTATCAAATAGAAACTGTTGATTGTCATATCATTCAATATGGTGGATTGGAATATGCTGTTAAACATCATCAAGAAGGTAACCTTTGTGTACTAGTTGACTTTGCTCATGGTAAGCCAATGTTCCATATTGCGACTGACCACCACGATAAACAATCAGGTACTGAAGATACTCAATCTACTTATTTCAAACATACTCGTTCAAATGTTGAAACTATTTCAGGTGAGATTTCTTATTCAGATATTTTTACACATCAGGATATTGAATTAATTAAAACTGTTGACTCTGCTAACTTCTTGGCAAACGATATCAAACCAGAAGATGTACAAAATGCTATCTTTTCACCGGATAGAAGTGTTTCTCCATCTAAGAATAGATTTATGATGGGATTTGTAGTTAATAGATTATTATTAGCCTATAAGAATAAAAGAATTACTGTTAAATCAATGGATGGTAAAAGAAATCACATTAATAGAAATATTCTTGAATGTTTAACTTTAGATTCAACGGGTAGTTTATACTCAATGTTTAATAATATTAAACATTATATCAATAATGCTAAAACAGGTGATAAACTTGGAAGATTAGCAACACCTGAAGAAATTACAGATAACTTAAATGCTTACATTAATAGAATGAAGAATTATAGTTTCATTGAAGATCCAAATACTGGAGATGTATCTGAATACGACCCAACAAATTGGAGACATAAGAATCTATTATCATCGGGTGCTCAAATTGGTAAAGGTGTTCATTTTGATGAAGAATATAATATCGTTACTCAATATGGTGGTGGTTCAATGATTAAGCCAGGTTCATATGATAGATATGTAGTATTCAAAAATAATCCAGAAGCAGACTTTAACTGTATTGCTTGGCCGATGGGTTTGTTACAAGTATCTTGTAATCCTTTCAAGGAAAAGAAATTAAAAGAAATCCACTTAGGTGAAATCGCTAAAGAGGTTTTAGCTAAACATGAATCAGTTCTTAAAAGATTTTATGTTTCATTAGAATCAATTAAGAAAGAATTTGAAACATCTCAAGATTGGAAAGCAATGGCTAAGGCTGAAGGTGAAGAATATGAAGGTGTTGGATTTAAGTTTAGTGACTTAGAAGCTTTCTATAAAGATTGCTTATATGCTAAGAAAGATGGTAAAATTGTTAATGTAGATATTAACGAACCAGAATTAAGACAAGATATGGATACTTTATTCACAGAATTAACACCTGATCAAAAATTCTATTTAAGTAATATTAAAATTCCAGCTTGGGAACTTATAATTAGAAACTCAGGTGGTCACCCATCAATTACTAACATCACAGGATTTAACTTCTTGAAATATAACAAACCAGCACTTAAAATTGCTTATAATACTGAAAAGTATGTAGACGTTCTTAAAATGATGGCTAAAGACTTTGTTAACGTTCTTAAAGTTAAAATTGATACAGCTAAAGAAGGTGGTCAAGTTGAGTATGATACTAAAGGAGTTGAACTATTAGGACAAGATACAAATGAGAATTTTGAATATCACATTGTTGATAAACAAACTAATCAACCAACACAGGTATCAAGAGATGAGTTTCTTAAAGCAGGTGCTTCGAAGGGAATGAAGACTGATAGAAAAAGTCTAATGACTATCGATAATACAAATAAGAAGATAATAGCAAAATTTGAAAGCTATAAAAATAAAAAAGATTAAGGAATAACCTTAATCTTTTTTTGTTTTTCAGACTTTTTATCAGATAATATACTTTCAATCTTTACATCTCTTGATGTAGATTTATCCCAAGATATTAATATTTCATTTGGTGGTAGGTAAATATCTAAATAGCATTCAAATCCACCTATAGTACCAACCTTTCTTAAATCATTATCTAATACATCATGCTTATTTGATTTAAAATAATCACTACATTCAATTATATTATAAACAGTCATAGGTATAATAATATAATTATATTTTATAGACATTTCATCATTTATTTTGTTAATATAACTTAAAAGTGTATCAGTTTTTATTTTATACTCATTTACATAATTATCGTAAGGAATATTACAATCTAAACTTAAATCAATTACCATTGAGTATTTTATTAATTTTATCGTGTCTCAATCGAGAGACATTTCTTATTGATAATTTATAAGAATTGAATCTACAATCGTATAAATTATAAATCATTGTGTGTTTCCACTCAAGATTATCTTTATCGTTAGCTTCTATACTATAATCCATATTTTGTATAGAATAAACTAAACTTTGTATTGAATTATCAACCGCATATAAAACTATCTCATCTTCATCTTCTCTAACAAGAGGTGAACAAAATACTTCTACATTTATACCAATATACTTATCAATACTATAAAAGTATGAAGGAAAAGCACTTGTATTTGTTGAAAAATTATTATTTACACCAAATAACTTCTTACCTTTATCAGAACAAAAAATATAATTAGACTTTATCCCTAGTTCAGATATTTTATCAAATAGATTTCCTTGTTTACCTAAACCAACTATTGATTCTTCTGGTATGACAAACTCTTTACACTTGTTAATCATTATATCAAAGCTTTCTTGATATATGTTAACTATACTATTGATTATAAAACTCGGTGATGTGAGAGGTGAGTTTTTAATCTCAGTATATTGAGAATCAATAGACGAAATAACATCACCATTATATAAATAACTGATGTTCATTAGATTTTGCTCTAATGTCTTTTTATATTCCGAAAAAGATTCTCTCACAATATTCTTATTGAAATTCGCAATAAAAGTTTAATATTATAAACTTTATTGCTTTTATTATAT
>Ga0222712_10007657_pt1 | contig 10385 bp, 24 predicted proteins | sample C33_657DmetaG_FD_165043 | JGI IMG/M metagenome (GOLD analysis project Ga0222712, IMG submission 165043) | Estuarine water microbial communities from San Francisco Bay, California, United States - C33_657D | ecosystem: Environmental > Aquatic > Marine > Unclassified | place: USA: California...
TACATTTCAACTACAATTAAATGCAGGTGATTTCTTCTACTATGCTTGTGCACAAATGCTGAATGTAGTTTCGGAAGATGTTGAGTGGGTGGTAGAACATATTCAACAATTTGGTGATGATGGGTTGTATTCAGCAATGGCATATATTCAAAATCAAGAACCAATTCTACCATATCAGACACATGATTTTGATAAAGCAATGAAAGTATTGGTGGATAGAAAACAAGAAGTATTCGGTGATATTGATTGGGATTTTCACGGATATAGAGAAGATGGTCCGTATAGAACAATAAACGAAGAATGGTTATGATAGAACTAATCAAACAAATCCTAATTAAATGGGGATGTATGCATAAATGGCATCCGTATCATAGAACAAAAATTTATGATTGGAAACGAAATGATGAAATACCCAACAAAATAGAAGAAACTTGGGTATGTACTAAATGTGGTAAAATTAAAAAAATAGAATTATGACACCAAAAGAATTCAAAGAAAAACACGAACATTATTTGACTGTGGGACAATTGAGAGAGTTTTTGAAAGCTTATCCAGATGATGCATTGGTAGTATCACAGAGAATAGAAGATGTGTATTACGAAAAGCATGGTTGGACTACCTTAAAGAAACAACACCCAATATACTCGGAATATAATAATGAGTATTCGGCAGTTTGGAGTCCTGTAATATATGGAGATGACAGAGAATGCTTTTATTTAGACTTACACTATTAAAATTAAGGTTATGGAAATTACAAATGTAGGGGATATTGACCCATCAAAAGAAGAAGGTAAATTGTTGATGGCAGCATTGGCAATAATCACTACGGAATGTAGAACGGATAAAACACCCTGGGAAGTGATTGAAGAGTTAAAAAAATTATGTGAGATAATGTATATAAAATGAGAAAACTATTAACACTATTACTTATGCTATCGGGAGTGTTAGCATATGGACAAACCCTAACATTCAAATCATATAAGAATGGGAAGGTAGTATCTACTAAAACTATTCCATATCCTACAAAGGTAGTAACAAGAGTAATTTATAAGTACATATCTGTTGTGAAGCACAAAAAGGTTGAAGTACCTGTCCCAAAGATAGAATACAAAATCGTAGAGGTTTTGGGTAAACCAACTGCATTGGACACGGTTGCAATCCTACAACAATACTATCCAAAGAATGTATTTACAGATGTATTGGTATTGGAGAAAGGACAAGGTAAGGTAACAATAACTGATACAGTATCACATAACAGATTGGTAGGTAGAACTTTTAAAGCAGACATCAAACCTAAATTGGTTAAAGAAAGAGTAGAAGTGGTGCAACCCATTGTAAGAGAGTGGTATTTAGGACCAGAGGTTACATCTAACTTTAATGGTGTAAACAATTGGTATGGACTAAATGCGTTGCTTAAAAACAAAACAAACAACATCATTAAGTTGGGTGCGGGAATCAATATGAGAGATGGATTGGACGGACCTAAACCATATTTAGTAGGAGGATTTTACTTTAAGATTAAATAAATGAAAAAAATAGTAGTATTACTAATGTTATTGGGAGTAATAGCATCAGCAGAAGCAAGACCGAAGTATAGGATTGCAGTAAAGAAAATTGAGGGAACTATATATTTTATTCCCCAACATAAAGAAAAGGTTGCAGGATTAGCAATTCCACAATGGGTAGATATGTCTAACCAACCATTGAAAAGTGAAAACGAAGCAATGAACTATGTGAGAGAAGCACGAATCATTGAAGACCAAATCAAACAAGCACAGATTATTCAATATATAAACATCAAATAAAATGGGATTAGAAGTTACACAATTAGAATTAGTAGAGAAGTTACAAACAGAAGTTGTATCTGTAACATTCACAAAAGCAGATGGTTCGGATAGAACTATGTTATGCACCAAAATGATTACTAAAATCCCAACGGAGTTCCATCCAAAAACGGATAAAGAAGTAAACCCAAAGTTGGACGAGAATGGTAATCCAATCATTTCAGACAACATTACGGTATGGGATGTAGAGAAAGAAGGATGGAGAAGTTTTAATTTCAGTAAAGTAAAAGCAATTGCATAATATGGATAATTTTTTAAGATATTCACCATTAATATTGTTTGTTTCAATATTACTATTAGCAATTGGATTATCTAATAGCTACGAAAAGCCAGTAGTTGCAATGAGTAAAGACAAGTATGCTAATCAACAACGCACAATAGATTCACTAATCGTTGCAAATGATAGTTTACAAACGGAAATCTTTATGCTAGAAGATGGGTTTGATTCAAAAGAGCATCGTTATGAGGATATTATCTTTGAATATGAATTGGGAATGTCTTACCTAAAAGATTATCACCCAAAAGCATACAAAGATTTCCACAGAATTATTGGAATGAGAGAGAGATTTACCGCAGAACTTGAAAGAGAAAATAGTAAAAGATTAAAACCACTAAATAGTTTATAGTATGTCAGTAGAATCAGAACTAGAAGAAATCCTGAAAAAATTAGAGTATTGGGAAACAATGGAGCCAGTAAACAATATGGGTAAGATGGCACAGAAAACTGCATTGGAAAGTTTAGGTAAAAAGAAATTAAAACTTGAAAAAAAGCTAGGAATTCTCCAAAAAAATTAGTATATTGTGGAACAATTAAAACTTAAAAGCAATATGGAAAATACATTACGAGTAAAGTATAGCACTTTTCAGACAGAATTATCATTTAATGAGTGGGCAAACTACATTCAGGCATCTTCACTATGGGATGAGGCAACTAATGAAAGAAACCGTCAGTTCATAGAGCAGTATAGAAACTATAAGTTTGCAGAAGCATTCCCACCACAAAAACAAACGCACGAATATGCAGTATAAAGATTTTATTACAGATGTGCCTAATTGGCCAGCAGAAGGTGTCCTATTTAAAGACATCACACCATTATTATCAGACCAAAAGGTATTCAATTCAGCAGTAGATGATTTGATTATGTTAGTTGAAGAGTTAGGTGTAGAACCTGATTTGATTGCCGGTATAGAGAGTAGAGGTTTCATCTTTGGTGCAGGTGTTGCGGTATTAAACGGCAACGGATTCATTCCTGTCCGTAAAGAAGGTAAATTACCACCACCAGTTGAATACATAGATTCCACAAAAGAATATGGAACGGAAGTATTGGAAGTAAAAGCAGGAAGTGGTAATGTTGTTATTGTAGATGATGTATTGGCAACCGGTGGTACTTTGAGAGCAACGGAACAACTACTAACAGATGCGGGGTACAATGTTGTAGGAGCAATTGTATTGATTGACCTAACCTATTTGCATGGTGAAATCCTAATCGGTGGACAACCTGTATTATCTTTAATTAAATACGATGAGTAAGCATATTATATTATTTGTAGCATTAGAATCCGAACTACCAAAGGAATTAGTTCCACCGAATGTAAGTGTATTTTACACAGGTGTAGGTAAGGTAAATGCTGCAATCAAAGCAACGGAGGTTTTGACTGGTTTGAATGGTAAAACACGTTGGTTTGATGCAATTGTATTAAACTATGGTTCAGCAGGTTCTAATACTCTACCAAAAGGTATGTTAGTAGATTGTAGGTATTTCATTCAGAACGATATGAATACACCATTCGGTAAACAACATTCAACACCATTTGATGATGCGATATATCCCGAATTAAAAGAACCAACAATTGAATTTGGAACTGGCTATGTGTGTAGAACACAAGATAAGTTTGAGGAGAACCCACAAGGTATCTTTGATATGGAAGCATATGCAATTGCAAAGGTATGTAAGATAAACCACTTTGATTTTACTGCATACAAATATATTAGTGATGGTGGAGATGCATCGGACTGGGAAGAGAACCATTCAAAAGGAGCAAGTTTATTTTTAGCAGAACTAAATAAGATACTAAATGGATAGGAGAGAAATGATTAGGGATATAAACCCAGATGCACATCTTTGGGATGGGTTGGACGATTGTATTATAGGTATAACCGAAGAGGCTTGTGCAGTATATGATATTCATAAGATGGAGAAAGAACTTATGAAACTAAACGATTGGGATATAGAAACGGCAGCAGAGTATGTAGAGTATAATATATTACAGGCATACATTGGTGAGTTTACACCCGTACACGTTTGGACAATGCCCGAACCAGAGTTCACAAAGGAAACTATTTAGAAGTGAATAGAGAAGATTACCTAATGAAAACATTTCCATTGGAAGATGGAACTACATACATACAAAATTTGGATAAACATATGAGCAAGAATAAGATTGATAAAGGTAAGGTAGCAAAGAAGTTGCATGGTTTACAAAAGAGAATGAATCGTATGAATGAGAACGAAGGACACGCAAGTGAAAAGGCAGGAAAGAGAAGAGGATTTTTGAGAAAACTAATAGATATGTTATATGGGAAAGGTAAACCAAAAAAACAATCTATATAATGGAAATAACTAATGCTGAAAAGAGATTAGGAGAACAAACCGATAGAGAAGTATTTGACTTAAAAGTTGATTTATTACAATATATGCGTCAAAACATATTTGTAGAAAGAAACAAAGTTAAAATTGAACATCAATTTCAGTTTGAAACCATTGAAGAGCAGGACTTATTATTAATACAAGTTCCTAATATAAATGAGAGTGGATACTATGCAGGTATAGTTGCATTAAAATCATACATAGATAAGTATGCACCTGAATTGAGAGTTGAGATAATTGACCCTGTCATTGATTACTTTTATTTAAATCCACCAGATAAGCAAGGTGAGTTTTTTAATATGTTTAACACATATTCAAAACAAAGTCAATTTCATCTATTATTTGACCACCAAGAAACATATGATATTGCATATGGATTTGTGGGTAGATATATAGAAAAGGCAAAACCAAAGATGATAGGGTTTAGTATCATTGATGGAAACATAGATGCAACACTTGCTATTTCTAAATTGATAAAAGAGAAATATCCAGATATTAAAATCATAGTAGGTGGTAATGGTGTGGAGATTTTAGAGTTTGGTAGATTACCTAATTCAAATTATAAAATTGACCAATATGATTTTTGGGATGCAATAGTTAGAGGTGATGGGGAACTAACACTTATAAATTTATTAAAGTGTGATTGGACACCCGAATCTCTATTAGAAATAAACGGATTAGTATGGAGAGATGATGGTACGTGGGTTCATAATGTTATGGCAGATAACATAGATATGAACACATTGCCCGTTCCAGACTATTCATCTTTGGAATCAAATTACTATTACAAATCTGTATATCAGGATACTAAACCATTAACAATGAGTTCGGGTTGTCCATACAGATGTTCATTTTGTTCTGTACCAGATTACATACCTGAATTTAGACAAAAGACGGTAGCAAATGTAATTAAAGAAATAGAAGGTTGGTTAGAAAAAGGTAAGAAACATTTCTTCTGTCATGATTCTATTATTAATGGTAATCCAAAATGGTTAAAAGAGTTTTGTGAAACTATTATAGCAAACGATTGGGATATTACATTCGGTGGTAATATGAGATTATCATCACCAATGCGGGATTTGGATACTATGAGATTGTATCGTAGAGCAGGGTTGATGAAAATGATTACAGGTTTTGAATCAGCATCTGAACCAGTATTAAGACATATGAAGAAATACACCAATATGGATGGTGTAAGACAAATCTTTGAGAATGTAAGACAACTGAATAAAGAGAATATCGGAACTAGATATGAGCATCCTTTACTATTCGGAATGCAATTAATCATAGGATATTTAAATGAATCGGAAGAAGATTTCCAAAAAACATTAGACTTTGTAGAAGAATACAAAGATTGTATGGCAGAGGTAGTTACGTGTTCTGCATTCTTAATACATGAACCTTTAAGAAAACGATGGGTAGCAGAAGGACAACATTTGGAATATATAAATGGTGTAAACTTTTCAACAATATACAACACACCTATGGATAGATTGAGAAGATTGGATAAAGCTGAAAAACTATTCAAAAGAATAGAATTACCATACTCAATATACAACAGAGGTTTATATCAGGAGTTAGTTGATAAAGGAGAAATACCAAATCCATTTGAAACAAAGACATTAATTTAAAATACGGAGATTCCCCAAAGGGGGCGGGGGTTGGGGGAATCGCAGTCGTAAAAGGAAAATTTTATAGATAGTTGCTTTCAAGCTTTGATTAGTTAAAAAAGTTATTAAACCAAAAGAGAATGAAAAGATATAATTTAGATGTGATTACGGGAACTATCCAAGGTGGTAGTGGTGGAGTTGTTAGATACCAAATAGATGCGGATGGATTTGATTATAATAACGGATGTTATATATTCAAAATTGAACAAAAGGGCACTTATATGAATACCATCGTTGCTTCGTTTCCCATAAACCGAACCATAATCAAATCAATAGATGAGATATAGGGGTTGGAGTAATGATGTTAAAGATTTAATAATTTTCCTATCCGTATTGGTAATGATAGGATTTGTTTTAATTGTATTAGGATAAAGATATGAATAAAAATGATGTGATTGCAACCTTAGCTTCAATTGGATTGATATTAGGGTTATTTGGTGTATTATGGTTAATGGGTAACTATCCATTGGTTGTGGTATTTGGTTGTGTTTCAATCCTTATATGGGGTTTGTTTAAATCTGCAAAAGGTGTAATCAAAGATTATTTAGATGAGAGAGATGGAAAAAGCAAACAATAATGGTTTAGTAGATGCCGCATTGGTATTAGGTGTATGTTATTTGGTATCCAACGGATTGGATGGTTGGGGTTGGTTAATTCTTATATTAGCATTAAGAAATGGGTGATATGAAAGAAATAAAACAATGGCATTTAATAGGTATTTATGTGTTGGTTCTTACCGCATTGGTATTAATAGTTATATATAAATAAGATGGAGAAGGTATTAAAGATTGAAAATTATGATAGATTGAATTTCCAACCCGTTAATTCAAATTGGGTTTTAATGACGACTATTGAGTTTGATGATACCTATCAATTTAAGGTGACAAACAAGTCAACCTATGCCGAACGATGGATAGAGTTAGAAAGAATATCCCCTAAATCAAACCAATTGTATCAACTATCCTTATCGGAGGAAAAACGAACCAATAGATTTTTATCTCAAACGACCCGTTCATACTCCACAATGGTTTCCTACGACCACATAAAAGATAAGGGATTATTTCTGAAATACATCCATCTATTACTAACGACTATAACATCACCGAACTGATGATAGGGTGGATTATCAAAATTGCTTTATTGGGATTGGGTTTTGCATTGGGTATGCTCCTAATGTGGTTAATTGAGGATGAATAAAGTCCAAATGATACCCATTTTTTGGACTTTTAAATCGACAAATTAAAACCATAAAATAAATGGTATTGGTTGAGTTTCGTATATTTATTATTGCACTTAATCAAAAATAATGGAAGTCTTAAATGCCGTATCTAATGGTTTAATCATATTCTTTGCGATACTTCTATTCAGGTGGGTTAGAAGGAAAAAATAATTTCTTTTTATCGGTAAAATATTTAAGCTTTTGCTTGGATATATCTCTATCTTTTTGTATCTTTACAGGGTAATAAATGATACAGATATGAAAATTACATTAGAAAAAGGACAAAGGTTATGGTTTACAAGTGATACCCACTACAATCATGCTAACATTTGCTCTGCTACCACAAAGTGGACAGACCCCGTAACGTGTAGAGAGTTTACATCGTTAGAACAAATGAACTCACATCTTATTGCTAATATCAATTCGGTTGTAGAACACGATGATATTTTATTCCATTTAGGTGATTGGTCATTTGGTGGGTTTGAGAAGATACAAGAGTTCAGAGATGGCATCTTTTGTAGAAATGTCCATATCATTACTGGTAATCACGACCACCACATTGAGAGAAACAAAGAAGATTGTCAATCTTTATTCAGTTCTGTAAACAAATACTTAAACTTAGATGTAAAATGGAATGTAGGAACAACATTTGCAAGAGGACAACGATTTGCTTTAATGCACTTTCCGATTGCAAGTTGGGATAATATGGCAAATGGTGCTATCCACTTACACGGTCACGTTCACTTCAATTCTAATATTAGAGTTGGTAAAGGTAAGATGATGGATGTGGGTGTAGATGGTAATGGATTGTTTCCAATTGAATTGAAAGATGTATTGAGAATAATGGATAGACAACCAATTAAAAGTATGTTTGAGTTTGACCATCATGAAATAGTTGAGAATTATAAATAAAAATTAATATGAGTATAACAATAGATAGTGATAGTGGGAAACTAACAATGCAAGGAAGTACGAAGGCTCAAATGAATTCGTCAATTACAATAGTAGGTACTGGAACAAAATTACCAATTACAATAGTTGGTGAGTTCAAAGATATCCCACCACACTTACATCAAATCTATATTCAAGCGATGTGGAGTTCGTATGGTGATACTAATGTGAATGATAACACAAAGGAAGAGCCATATCCAATGACAATTGAAGAAAAACAAAGTGAATGGCGGTGGAATAGAATAGTTGATATAATTGGTAAAGCAATAAAGATAAAATAATATGAAAGATAAAAGATTAGAGGATTTATCTGATAAAGTTCGTAAAGGCGAACCAATTGGAATGCTTCAAGCATTAGAGGTTATCCAATACCAAGAACAATTAAAAAAAGAAAGAGAGAAGCAAGGTGGTTTTTTTAAAAGAATTTTAAATAAATTGTATAATTTAATTCCATAGTAATATGAAAAATTTAATATTATTGAGAGGATTACCAGGTAGTGGTAAATCAACATTCGCTAAAACTATGTGGAGTGAATTGGTAGTTTGTGAAGCAGATGATTACTTTGTAGATAAAGAAACCGGTGAATATAAGTTTAATGCAAGAGATTTACCCAAAGCACATAATTGGTGTAGATTTAGAGTAGAAACCTTTATGAAGGATAATCAAGTCAATGAACACTTTTACCCAAACATCGTAGTATCAAATACATTTACGCAAGAGTGGGAGATGGAAGAATACTTTAAGTTAGCTGAAAAGTATGGTTATAGAGTTCATACATTAATAGTTGAAAATAGACATGGTGGTGTAAATGAACATGGAGTTCCTGCTGAAAAGTTAGAACAAATGAAAAATAGATTCAGTATTAAATTATAAGTTATGAAAAGAATTTACAAATACGAACTTGAAGATGGTAGGGGTGTTGAAATGCCAATAGGAGCAAAGATACTATCAATACAAAACCAAAACAATCGTCCTTATATATGGGCATTAGTAGATACTGATGCAGAATGTGATTTTAGATATTTTACAATAGTTGGAACTGGACATGATTTTCCAAACGCAGATGATTATAATTACATCAATACTATTCAAGATGGTCCATTCGTTTGGCATATTTTTGAGTTAATTAAAAAATAAAGTTATGATAGATAATATAAATCAAATCAAACCTCTCTTAAATTTTGATAATGAAGGAGACTTCTATATGTTGTATATTTTCAAGCGTAAGAAAGACCAGACAACTGATAAAGCAAATCACCAATCGGTTAGAACAATCAAATCATATTGTATTGAGAGTATCCAACATTTAGAAGATAGATACGATGAGATTAAACAACTTTGTGAGATGTTTAAGGCAAGAGCATACATTCATATTCAGAAACAGAACCATAAAGATGTTGCAATGAATATGATTACTGAAATTGTTAATCGTATTCAATCAGGTCAAATCAATCAAAAGCATGTATTTGATTCCGTAGTTGGGCAAATTAAAACGCAAGAGAAGAGATGGGTTGTTGATATTGACATCAATAGTATTGAAATGGTTCAACATATAACAAGGTTTATTAATAAACTTAGACCAGAAGGTGATAAAACTGAATCTGTTATTCCAACCAAAAATGGTTATCATCTAATTACAAAAAGATTTGATGTTCAGGAGTTTAAGAAACAATACCCCGACATTGACATACAAAAGAAGAACCCAACATTATTATATTACCCAAATAGTTTAGACAATGGCAACCAATAACACAAAATCACCAGAAAAAGATATAGTATCTTTTAATCAAGCATTAGAATTATGTAGTATTGGATACGATGAACCTACATTTTGTATGTATGAGATAGAAAACAGACAATTATGTTTGTGTCATATTGATGAAGAAGGATTGTATATGCCTGATAAAGACTTACACGCTCCTACTAAGATTCAAGTATTTAGATGGTTTAGGGAGAAGTATGGATTGATTACAAGTATTAGACATAATAAATTTCCTGATATGAGTGGAAAGCAATATTATTTTGAATACGAATATAAAAATTCATATGAAA
>Ga0222712_10007659_pt1 | contig 10383 bp, 14 predicted proteins | sample C33_657DmetaG_FD_165043 | JGI IMG/M metagenome (GOLD analysis project Ga0222712, IMG submission 165043) | Estuarine water microbial communities from San Francisco Bay, California, United States - C33_657D | ecosystem: Environmental > Aquatic > Marine > Unclassified | place: USA: California...
GAACTAAGAAAAGTTCTGAACAAAAGTGATTCATTAATCATAATGGGCGCAACAGAATCTACAGGTGGACATCTTGAAAATGTGTACTTTATACGAGATGGTGAAATTTCCCTTGCGAAATTTAGAACCATGAAAGATGAAGAACAGGAAAAACATGTTGAATTTCTATCAACATTAGGTTTTGAAAACTTAGGCATGAATGATGAGTATATCTTGAACAGTTATACACCTCCAAGTAAAAATAGAAAAAGAACGATGGAACAGGACTTCTACACTCCTTCAACAGGAGAGATGAAGGTTTATACTGATAATATTTCCAAGGAGGAATTACAACAACTTATCGATGAAATTGAACCAATTAAAACTAAGTTATTGGGAATATTAAAAACATCATTTAGATATTTGGAAAATGGTGATTTGGATTATATCAATAAGAATGAGAAAGATAAATTCGATAGATACTTTGGTGAAATTATCAAATATAATAACTTGAATGGTAAAATTAAGAAATATGGAAAGAGTACCAATTAAATACGAACAGTTCAATCACTACTTGATTGACGAGAATGGAACAGTCTATTCAACACTAACACCAAGATACCGCAAGGTACTTGACCAACCTAAAGTAAGAAAGTACCACGCAAACAAGAATAATGGTTATCACCAAGTCATGTTACAGAATGGAATCGATGGTCATAAACCAAAACTATTTTACGTACACAGATTGGTGGCAGAACATTTCATTCCGAATCCTGATAACCTTCCTGAAGTTAACCACAAGGATTGGAACATCAATAATAATCATGTATCAAATTTGGAATGGATTACGTTAGTTGATAATAGATTAGATAGGAATCCAAGAAATTCTCCTGCTAAAATGAGGCAAGAAGAAATTAGAAATAATCCTAAACTACTTCAACAAGGAATTGAATTATATCTATCCAACAAAAGAAAGAAGGTTCGCCTATGTAAGTTTTGGGGACTTTACACCAAATTAGTTGTAGAATTACTTGAAGAGAATAATATTGATGTAAAATATTCAAAAAATAAAATTAGTTAGTTATATTTTAATTGTGAAGTAACTCCAACGAAAGCCTGGTAATCTGAAAAGACTATCGGGCTTTTTGATTTTAACGCACTATTTATATATGATATGTACCAAATGTTCAATCGATAAACCTGAAACAGATTACGCAACATATTTCCACTCGACGCAGAATAAGATGCGTAGAAGGAAGATTTGTAAACCCTGTTTTAACCAACAAAAAAAAGAATACAAGGAAAGTATCAGAAATAAAAAGATAATCCAACCAGTGGAAGATTTGACCCCAATACAACCAATTATAGATTACTCCACCAATCCCGAATATAAAAAATGTACAGTATGTGAAGAATGGAAACATTTGGATGATTATTACTTCCACCAAAAGGAGAAAGGAATCAAGTTCGCAGATTGTATCACATGTCACAAGGCGAAAGACAAAAAGGAATTAGAGGAATATTTAGAGAATAACGGAGGTCATGATAGAATATTGGTGAAACCAAACCAGTATATGGATGAGATTCAGAAAGACCAAACGTTTATGGTAATGGGAATCTTGGGTTATACGTTCCACGAGGAACAAGGAATATGGTTGAAGGATGGTGTTAAAACATTAGAGGAAGATAAGATTAAATTTCATTTCCTAAAATATACAAAAAGACCGGTAAGAGGTAAGGGAAAGAAGATTAGTGAATTGTTGAAGGATAGAATTTTAATGTATAGGAAGAAGGGATATTCCATGGGGAAAATCTCATTAATAACAGGTGTATCCGATTCAAGTGTATGTAAAATTATTAAGGAATATGAAGAAAAATAAACATGTTAAGATAGCGGAACTTCAAATACCAAAAGACTATTGGTCATTAAACAGTGAAGAGAAGGAGTTATTAACATTATCAATCATGGATGTCATGTTAACCATTTTGGATAGACAGATGGAAGGTGATTATGATAGAGTGTTTTATTTAAATAAACTATTAGAATCATCAATTGAAACCAACATGACAGAAGAACAATATGAGATTGTTGAGGTTCTAAGTAATATTAAGAAAATCATTAATGCTGAAACCTATTGAGAATTATATAACTAAGAACTACTACGAACTTTTAAAGATAGCAGAAAAAATCACTAAAGGTAAGGGTGGTGATTTATATAAAGATTTGTTACATCATACCATATTGGAATTGATGGAACGTAAGGAGATTAAACTTAAATCAAACTCTGACGATGAGATAAAGTATTACATCGTAGCATGTATGAGAATTGGATGGTACTCAAAGACATCATCATTCAGTTACAAAATCACAAGGGAATCCAAGAAGTATGTAGAATTATCTGAGATACTTGAAATAGAACAAGAACAAGAATCCTTTGAAAAACAAATAATTTTCGATATATTAGAAGAGAGTTGGGCAGAACTAGATATATTCCGTAAAAGTTTATTTGAGATGTACATGGTAATTGGGAGTATGAATAATCTGTCCAAACAAACAAATATACCAATAAGTTCCATTAAGAGATATATAAAAGAATCTCGGGAACAGATAAAAAAAAATGTAATTAATAAACTAAATTTATAATATGGAAGAGACACAATTAACACCAGACGTTACACCCACACCAACCCCAATTCCTGATCACGCTAAAATCCAAATGGAAAATAACTAATTGTTTATGGAAAAGAAAAAGAGATGTACACAGTGTAAGAAGAAGAAGGAGATTACCGAACCTATTCCTGTTGTGGACTTAGAATTTGAAATTCCACCAACATACGATGAGATCATGGATTTATATACAACCATGTCAAACATGAAAGGAGTAAGTCCTGAGGAATATAACAGAATCAATCCTATATATAAAAAACTATTTCAAGAAGATTTATTGAGAGATTGTGGTTCATGTGGGGCCACACAATATAGAAAATTGAAACATTTCATAACAGAAATATTAAAACAAAAAGTAGACTAATGGCGAAAGCAGGAAGAAAGACAGACGAACTTGAATTTGAATCAAGGATGAACAGAGTCTATGAGATGATGTTGTATGAACATTTATCTTATAGGGAGTTTGCGGCCAAAGCCTCAAAGGAATTTGAAATATCGGAGAGACAAGCTGAGAATTTATGGAAAGAGGCTAGAATCCGTCTTAAAGAACGTTTTTCAAATAATAGTGAAGAGATATTAGAAAATCATTTAAATCAGTTATTTGACCTATTAAAACGTTGTAGAGACGACAACAACAAACGCACCGAAAGAGAGGTGTTAAATGATATTGCGAAGATATATCAATTGGAAACAAAGAAAGTGGACATTACATCTAATGGTCAACCGATTTCTATTAACATCAATTTGGAATAAAAAAATTTTACCTAAACCACCCCTAAAATTTCGTTTTTGAATATGGATAAAAAAATATTGGTACAACCAGGAGACAGATTTAGAAGACTAACAGTGATTCAAGAAGTAGAATCAAGAAGAAAACCATCAGGTCAAATAGTAAGACAGATTAAATTAAAATGTGATTGTGGTAATGAAATTGTTACATCATTAGATTGTTTGAGAAGTAAACGAACAAATTCATGCGGATGTTATGGTAGAGAAAGAACAAGAGAAGCTTCAATAAAACATGGAGAAACCACAAAGGATGGTAAAAGAAAATATACACCTGAATATCAATCATGGAGATGTATGAGAGATAGATGTTTAAGCCCATCAAATAATAGATGGGAACATTATGGTGGAAGAGGAATTACCATTTGTGAAAGATGGTTGAATGTAGAAAATGGTTACAAGAACTTCTTAGAAGACATGGGAAGAAAACCAGATTCATCTTGGAGTATAGATAGAATTGATAATGATGGAAACTATGAACCATCAAATTGTAGATGGGCCACAGCATCAGAACAAGTTAACAATAGAAGTATATGAAAATAGAGTTCATCGTCCCTACTTGGGAAAGACCAAACGATTTAAAATTAATCCTACAATCACTTATGGTTCAAACCAATCCAAATTGGAAAGCACATGTGATTATTGACGGAATGACAAATGATTATAAACATGTTAAGGACATGTATCAGGACGAACCAAGAGTCCGATTTTCACATGTTGAGGGACCAAATAAAGATTATGGTCACACAGCAAGAAATTATGGATTAGATAACACAACAGAGGATTGGGTAGTCATGACAGGTGATGATAACTATTATGTACCAGTCTTTGTTGATGAGTTTCTAAAACGTAAAGAAGGAATCTTCGTTTATTGTAATATGGTTCACAATCTTGCGTTCGGTGGTTATCAAGTCTTTAAATCAATTCCAAAGAAGGGAGCGATAGATATTGGTAACTTCATGGTAAGAAGAGATAAGATTGGTGACCTAAGATTAAACACAAAGAGTTATGAAGCGGATGGTGAGTTCGTTGAATCATTCTTAATAAAAAACAAAACTACCCCAATTAAAATAGAAAAAGTATTATACGTACACAATTAAACAGAGATATATGAAATTAAGACAAGTAGTAATGAGAGATCAGATTAGTTCAGAAGGACTAATGGACATGATTAAAGAACTTGGTGACACAAGTGATAAACGAATGGTTGAGATTGGTTCATTCATCGGTGAATCAACTGTCATGTTTGCGGAACACTTCAAAGAGGTTACAGCAATTGACCCATTCAAACAAGGTTATGATGAACAGGACCCCACATCAAGATTCGACTTCAATGAAGTATATGAAGAGTATCTTAAAAGAACATCACCATACAAGAATATCAAAACAGTTGTAGCAACATCTGATGACGCAATTGACCAATTAAAACCTAAGTATGATTTTATCTATATCGATGGTATCCACCAATACGAGAATGTAAAACGAGATATTGAAAACTATCTACCATTACTTAAGAAAGGTGGAGTGATTGGTGGACATGATTATGGTGGATATTGGTCAGGTGTAAAACAAGCGGTTGACGAAATAATAGGACAACCTGATAAAACATTTAAAGATACAAGTTGGATTAAAAAAATATAGAATGAAAGTAGCGTTAGTTTGTATAGCGAAGAATGAAGACCCATATATACAAGAATGGGTTGAGTATCACATCAAGTTAGGATTTGATAATGTATTTGTTTTCATGAATGATTGGAGGACAGATTACGAACACCCACAAATGATTAAACATGTTATTGATGGACTCAATCAACAAAGACAGGCGTATAGTGATTTCCTATCCATGTATAGAAACGAATATGATTGGGCTGCGTTCTTTGATGTGGATGAGTTCCTTGTATTAAAGAAACATGATAATGTGAAAGACTATCTAAGTGAATATTCCAACTATGGTGCGATAGCAATCAATTGGGCACACTTTGGTAATAATGGACATACAGAAGTAATTGATGGTGAATATTCACAATTAAAGAGATTTACTAAACGAGAAATCGGTGTTGACCAACATGTTAAAACCATATTACAATTAAAAACAGGATGGGGAATGGATGTACATCATCCATCAGGACCACTGGTTGATTCAGAACATAGACAATTCAGAGGACCATTCAATCCACAAGGAACTGATAATATTGCGCAACTAAATCACTATTGGTCCAAGACAAAAGAAGAGTTTGATAAGAAGTGTCAAAGAGGTAGAGCTGACACCCCAACCATAAAAGTAAATCCAGATACTTATAATCAACATAACAGTAATGAAATTGAAGATACCTTAGCGAGGGACTTCATGTATAAAAATTAAACCATGGGAATAGAAAGACGATATAGAAGAGCACAAGAAAGAAAGACCAAAAAGAAATTAACTGTAGTTCAACAAAGGTTTCTTCAAGAATTAAAAAAGATGACACCTGAACAGGTTGAAGCAAAGAGAGAAGAACTAAAGAATGGATACGAACAATATATTAACGAATTAAATGAGTATAGATATAAACTTGACCAAGAAGCAATCTCAATGTTGGAAGCTTCTGATGGACAACAAGACTAATGAAATTTGTTTCGGAGGTTCAGCGGGTGGTGGTAAGTCATTCATAGGTACACTATGGATTAGTACGTTATGTCTACAATATGCGGGTATCAGATGTTTAATCGGTAGAACTGTATTACAACAATTGAAGATGACGACCCTTAATACATTATTTGAAACACTTCAACGCATGTCATTAAAGGCCGGTGAACATTATACCTATAATGGACAAAGTAATGTTATTACATTTCAAAATGGTTCAGAGATTATTTTAAAAGACTTGGCCTATAACCCATCAGATCAGAACTATGATTCACTTGGTGGTATTGAGGTATCCGCAGTTTATATAGATGAAGCTACTCAAGTACCACAACTGGCATATAATATCCTCAAGTCTCGTATCCGTTTTAAATTGAACGAGTATAATCTAATACCAAAGATATTATTAACATCCAACCCTGGTCAAACATGGTTGAAGAAACTATTTTACATTCCATTTGTTCAAGAAACTTTGGATAAGAATAAGGCGTTTGTTCCTGCCTTACCTATGGACAACCCATATCTCCCTGACAGTTATATTCAAATGTTAAGGGAACTACCACCACAACAACGTAAAAGATTGTTGGAAGGAGATTGGAACTACATGGATGAATCAGATAACCTATTTGACTTTGATTCAATATCCAATTCGGTATTTAAGTTTCTACCTGAACAAACCAATAAAAGATATATCTCAGTTGACGTAGCAAGATATGGTTCGGATAGGTCCGTAGCTGTCGTTTGGGATGGACTGGTGATTGTAGAAATGTTTGTCTATAGTAAGTTATCAACTGTACAATTATCGTCCGAAATTAAGGAGTTAATTGCGAAGTACGGTGTTCACCCAACCAATGTGATTATTGACTCTGATGGCGTAGGAGGCGGAGTAGCGGACCAGATTAGAGGAACCAACTTTATCAATAACGCATCACCATTACACAAAGAGAACTTTAGTAATTTAAAATCACAGTGTTATGTTAAGTTATCTGAACTATTTAAAGAAGGGAAAATTTCCATTAACTTAATGGACCCACATGTCATGGATGAGTTGACTCAGGAGTTATTGAGTATCAAATTAAAGGATGTCGATAAAGATAATAAGATTGCGGTCATGTCAAAAGAAGAACAAAAGAAAGCGTTGGGTAAATCTCCCGATTTAAGTGACGCAGTCATGTTCCGCATGTATTACGAATTAAAAAATAAAAACACTACCGGAAGGTACGCAATTGTACAAATATGAAAGATGTAAAGTTTGAAATAGACGGGAAAGAATATCAGTTACCTAATTTCATGAGTATTGAGAATTATGTAAAGATGTATAAGGTTAAGGACTTATTAAGTGATGAGTATTTTGCTGCGAAGTTAATTAACATCATGTCTGACGCACCGATTGATGAATTGATTGAAGTAAACTATCAACACATTCATTATCTGGCAACATACATCATGAGTTTGGTACCACAAGATGAACAACCAAAATTCTACGATAGATTCCAAATTGATAATGTTGATTATGGATTTTTACCATCATGGAAGAAACTATCCTTTGGTGAGTTTGTCGATTTAGATACTTTGATGAATAAGAAGGGAAATGAATTTTTAGATTATATACATATATTGACAGCCATCATGTATAGACCAATCATATCAGACCCAACAAAACATGATTATGAGATTGAGAAGTACAATACAGATACCATGGTCAAACGGGCGGAGTTATTTAAAAAAGAATTAGATATAAGGTACTTTTTAGGAGCACAGTTTTTTTTTACCATTTTCGCAAAGAAATACTTACAACATACCCAATCGTTTTCGACTACGACCCTGACCCTGAAAGACAGCATAAAATTAATATGGCGTTACAGGAAGATTCTAAGAACCCTAGCTTTGAACAAAGATTCGGATGGTACGTCGTCCTCAACAGACTTACTAAAGACGATATTACAAGACATGAACAAATCCTCCAAAAAACCTTGGTGGAAATTCTCAATCAACTTACCTACCTTATTGAAAAGGACAAAGAAATGATTAAGCAACAAAAACAACAACAAAACAAATTATAACAATATTCAAGATATTTAATAGTAATGGTAAATTATAAACAAATTATTCAAGACTTATCAGGGATCGCATACCACCACTTACAGATTAATTCATTTGGATTTGGTGATTTATCTCAGTTAACGATGGACAATGAAACCATCAAGTCCCCTGTTTTCACAAAAATGTATGTAGTACCTGGTCAAGTTTTACTTAATCAGAATGTATTACAATATAATTTTTCTATTATTATATGTGATAGGATTGAGGAAGACTTATCAAATGAGGCAGATGTAATATCAGATTGTATGGAAATAGCAAAGGATGTGTTTACCATACTATACCAATCGTACACAGCGGAGTATGGTGATTTTTCAATTGACTACGAACCAGAATTTGGACCGAGTTGTATCCCATTCCTTGAAAGATTTGATACAGTACTTGGTGGTGTTACTTTAAATTTAAGGATTAACCAACCATTTGACTACAATACATGTGTATTACCATTCTCAGGTTTATCATTACCAACATCAGTGAATGTTGTAAACTATAAACAAATTATAGAAGACTTTAAAGAAATTGCGAACACACATCTTCAAGTTAATTCATTTGGATTTGGAAGTGAATCACAATTGAACATGGATAATCAAACCATGGTCACACCATTATTCCCAAGATTATATGTGGTCCCAAGGGATACAACCTTGGCAAGAAATGAGTTGATATACAACTTCGATATAATTATAAGTGACGTTTTGGAGGAAGATTTATCAAATCAAAGAGATGTGATGTCGGATACGTTAGAAATATGTAAAGATGTTTTTACAGTTTTGTATCTAAGTGAGTATGAAAGTATATGGGGTGCGAACGTTACTCCATTTTTTGATGAATATGACCATGTATTAACAGGATGGAGAATGTCATTACAAATAACACAACCATTTGATTATAATAGATGTGTACTTCCTGAGAAACCATTTACCGAGGGTAAGAAATGGTATGAACTTGCTGAGTTATGGAATGAAATATCTAAACAATGGAGAAAAGTATAAAACAAGAACAATATTAAAATAATATGGGTCAATTAACAAATCTATATGTTTCACAATCCTACCAAGGATTATTAAAACTAACAGACAGTACTACAGGATTAACAAACACACTTCAAACCGTTCAAGATGGTTTAGGTGGTAATAGTCCATTACAAATAAGTAGAACACAGGTAAACATATCCGGTTCTTTCTTAATTAATAACGTTCCAATTACAAATGGAACATCGGGTACTTCAGGTACGTCAGGTGTGAATGGTTCTTCAGGAACCAGTGGTACATCAGGTGTATCAGGTTCTAGTGGTACGTCAGGAACATCTGGTTCATCAGGTAGTTCAGGAACCTCGGGAAGTAGTGGTAGTAGTGGAACAAGTGGAGCTAATGGTTCTTCAGGGACAAGTGGTACTAGCGGAAGTTCAGGAAGTAGTGGAACATCAGGTGTAAATGGTTCAAGTGGTACTTCAGGTACAAGTGGTGCTAACGGTTCATCAGGAACGAGTGGTACTTCAGGTTCATCAGGAACGAGTGGTACATCAGGGTCATCAGGAACAAGTGGTGATTCAATCTTTGCGTTGACAGGTTCAGTATGGGAAACATCTGTACAAACTAAATTCAATGCGGATAGTACATTTGGTACAAACGTAACCATGTTACAAAGTGTTGTGATGCCAACAGGTTCATCAATCAAATTGAGTCCTGACGCAGGTGGTAATTCAGCAGCACTTAGATTTTTATCAGGATCAAATCCTGCGTCAAATAGATGGATAAACATTCAAGGTGTTCCTGGTAGTCAAGGTGATGTTGCGGTATCGGATTTTCCATCAAACAACCATTTCATGTTCTTCGACATGCCAGGTCATACAATTCAATTTGAAGCACCTGTTAGAAGTACAGGTTCAGCAGCAATACAAGTATTGAATGGTGTTATTAATAATACAAATTATACTCCTGTAACTCCTGGTGTTGGATTAATTAACTCAGGTTCATTTAGAAATAGAGGTGACATACAACAAATATCAAATAACACAACAGTTAATACAGACCTTTATTTAACAAGTTCTTTATTAGGACAAGTTAATTTTATCAAAGGTTGGAATGATAACCAAGCGGTAGGTGGTGCGGGTTCTTTACAATCAAATTATACAGGTTCAATAAGAATCACAGGTTCTAATAACGTAATCTCATTACCAATTTTAAGACCAACGGCAGCAGGTGGTGGTGTTGATTTAGTAGGATAT
>Ga0222712_10007661_pt1 | contig 10382 bp, 11 predicted proteins | sample C33_657DmetaG_FD_165043 | JGI IMG/M metagenome (GOLD analysis project Ga0222712, IMG submission 165043) | Estuarine water microbial communities from San Francisco Bay, California, United States - C33_657D | ecosystem: Environmental > Aquatic > Marine > Unclassified | place: USA: California...
CGCGCAGATGCGGGTCTCGGTGACGCGCGTCATGGTCGACGTGTCCATGTCCTTGATGTTCGGCGCGACCTGCTGGTACGTCGCGTCCTCGTCCAGCACCGCGATGCCGTGCCAGCCCTTGTTGCCGCTGAACGAGGATCGCCACTTCGCCCGCGCGCTGTCGGCCTCGGCCTGGCTGTTGAGCCGGCGGTTCACCTTCAGGATGCCCGCAGGCACGCCTGCGTTGGCAAAATACGCCCGCAGGAACGTGACCGTGGCTGTGTCTAGGTTGACGTACTTCGATGCGACCTGCAGCGGCGAGAGCCCGTAGACGTCGTCGTATGGGTTCGGCAGCTTGATGTGCGCGACGTCGTCGGCGAGCAGGTCGTAACGCACGCCCTCGATGGTGTACTCGTAGTACGCCACCCGACCGTCGCGCCCGATCTTGATCTCGACGCGATCCGGCCTGAGCAGCCGCAGCGCCACGATGCGGCCCGATGCGTTGCGCTCACGCATCGCGTACCCGTTGCCGGTGACCATGAGGTAGACCGTCAGCAGCTCGACGAAGTCGGCCTGGCACTGTTGCTCGTTCGGGTCGTAGAGCACGCGCGCCGCGTCGGAGTCGGTGACGATCACCTCGTCCTCGTCGCCGGTCTCGGCCATGAGCCGGTACTTCGGCAGCGCCGCGCTGGTGGCGATCTCGCGGATAGCCGCGTTGACGACCGTGTTGCCGTTGTAGCCCTCAGCGGCGAACGCGCCATACGCGCCGATGGCCTGCCCGTTGTCCCACTGGGGAGCCAGCGGCAGCGATACCGACGCCATCGACGGCGCCTTGATCTCTCGTGGCGCCAACCAGTCGAACAGCCCCATGTGTCGAGCTCCGAATCAGGATAGTGATCCAGACACAACGGTAGGCGTCAACCACTAAAGCGTCAAGGCTGATTACCAGATACCCGGCCCAGCTGTGTCCAGCATGACCTCGGTGAGCGCGTGAACCATCGCGTCGACCCGGTCATCGTGCTCGCCGCCGTCGCCGGTGAAGCTCGCCATCTGGTCTTCCATGTCGGGATACGTCCCGACGTGGTGGACGCGGCCCTGCTCGTAGAGCGCGGCCACCGGCTCGGCACGCAGCCGCTTGCCCCTCGACGCCCGGATGCGCTTGATCGGCACGGTGGCGTCCACGGTGCCCAGCAGGAACGCGACCATCTCCCCGCCCTGATTGTCCTCGACGATGAGCCGGTCGGCCTGGTACTCGTGGTACGCCTGCGCCGCGCGCCGCGCCCACCCGTCCGGGCTCATCCGGCACGAACGGTCAGCCAGCACGTAGCCGTGGCCGTCCGCGCCGATGCCGACCACCACGATGCCGGTCTCGTCGCTCTCCGCCCCGCTGGTCACCGCAGGGTCGACCGCCACGATGACGCGCACGAGGTCTGGCGCAGCCTGCACCCGCAGCCCGTCGAGCAGCGAGAGCGTCCACAGCGCGCCTGGTACGTCGTCGACCAGCTCGCCCATGAGCTCCTGCCGCCCCATCCGCGTGCCCTCGTATCGCGTGATGATGCTCGCGAAGTAGCTCGGCGCGAGGTTGTCCCGGTTGTCGTAGGTCGAACCGCGCGTGGTCACGGTGTTCGCGTCCGAGAGCAGCGACCGCACCAGCTTGGTCGGCCTCGGCGTGGTGGTGACCAGCGCACGCGGCTCGGCGCCCAGGCGCAGCCCGAGCAGCAACATATCCCACGCGGCCTCGTACTTCCAGGCGCCCAGCTCGTCGGCCCATGCGCCGTCATGCTGCGGCCCACGCAGCCGCTCAGGTTCCTCCGCGCTGTAGGTGGTGGCGATTGCGCCGTTCGGCCACGTCACCCGCCTGCGGCTCGGCTCGTACACTGGCCGCGCCCCTGGCCGCGCCGTGGCGAGGATGCCGCTCTCGCCCTCGACCATGACGTCGCGCACGTCGGCAGCGGTCGCGCCCACCAGCGCGATGCGCTTGCAGCCTGCCGCGACCTGCTCGTGAACCCACTCCGCGCCGGCGCGCGTCTTGCCGGAGCCTCGGCCTGCCATGTAGAGCCAGGTCGACCAGTCGCCAGCCGGCGCGATCTGCTCGACGCGCGCCACGTCGCGCCACGTCAGCGCGGGAGTCGAGCTGCGCGAGAGCGCGCGCTGGATCGCTGTGCCCTGCAGCGAGGTCACCGTGGCGCGCGTGGCGGTCACGCTAGACCCGCTCGGCCTTCAGCCCGGTGAACGCTTCCCATCGGTCGATGCAGACCTGCACGTAAGCCGGGTCGATCTCCATGCCGAAGCACCGCCTCCCGGTCTGCTCTGCTGCTAGGATGGTCGTGCCGCTACCGACAAACAGATCAAGCACCACCTCGCCAGCGTCGGACGAGTTTTCGACGGCGCGCTGCACTAGCGCTACTGGCTTCATCGTCGGATGCTCTGGCGACTTCGCCGGTCGGTCGATGTTCCAGACCGTTGTCTGCTTGCGTCCGCCCCGGTATCGATGACCCGCGTTCGGGAGCCAGCCGTAGAAGATCGGTTCTGCCTGCCAGTGGTAGTCGACGCCCATCGGCGAGAAGGTTGCGTTGTTCTTGACCCACTGGATCGTTTGCCGCCAAATGCCGAGGTCTTTGAGGCATTGACCGAACAGAACGTGTAGCGGCCCCGGCGGGGCCGCTACATACCACGCCGCACCTGGCGCGCACGACGTGACGCCGCATCCGAACGCCGCAGCCAGCATGGCAACTAACCCAGCCTCATCGAGCGTGTCGTTCGTAAGATTACGCGTTACTCGATTCGATGAGCCCCGGCTCATCGAATCGAGTAACGCGTTCTTGTCGCCGACCGCGACTCCGTATGGTGGATCAGTCCAGATCATCTCTGCCTTCGCACCATCCATGAGCCGTGCCACGTCCTCGGCGCTCGTCGAGTCGCCGCACATGAGCCGGTGCGCGCCCAGCCGGTACACCTCGCCGCGCTGGACGTATGGAGCCTCGACCGGCTCCGGCACGTCGTCCGGGTCGGTCAGCCCATCGACCGCCGTATCGATGCCCTCGGCCTTCGCCAGCCCCGCCAGCATCGAGGTCAGCGCCGCATCCTCCGACGTGACCGCCGCGAGCAGGTCGGCCAGCGCGTCGGTGTCCGCCTCGGCCATCGCCGCCAGCGGGTCGAGCGTGGCGAGGATGAGCAGCTCTTCGTCCTCGCTGAGGTCGACGTAGACCACCGGCACGCTGGTCTCGCCGCGCTGCGCGGCCACCGCCACGCGCGCATGACCGTCCACGAGGTAGCCGGTGCGCCTGTTGACGATGACGTCCTGCACCCAGCCCACCTGGTCGAGCACGCCCGCCAGCGCGTCCCGCTGCGCCTTCGGGTGCGTGCGCCAGTTGCGAGGATTGCCGACGAGGTCAGCCGGCGCAGCCTCGCCGTGCCCGACGATCCTAGATTCCCATGCCATCGCTGCCCTCCCTCGATGACTGGCCGCTGCTACAGCGCCAGGTGCACGCGCACCCACTCCACCGCCGCGTCCTCGTCCTCACGCCCGAGTCCAGCCTCGCGCGCCCCCGACCGCGTCTCGGCCTCGATAGCCGCCCACGTCAACTCAAACCGCTCCGGCTGCGCCAGACCCTCCAGCTTGACCACCGAGTCAGTGATGGCGCGCGCCTCCCGGATGGCCTGCACGTCGCCCTTCATGGCCGCAGGCCAGAGCGCGAGCAGCATCCGCTCGTAGCGCCCGATCACGATCTTGATGCGCTCCTGAACGGGCTCGATGTGGTGCTTCGTGAGCGCGCGCCGCACCGCGTGCTGCGCGTCCGAGCGGCTGCGGTAGTTAGCCATCTTCTGAATCACGCCGTAGCTCGCGCCAGACAGCCGCGCGTCGAGCGCCCGCAGGTCGGCGATCTCGCGCTGCTCCTTCTCGCCGTCGATTGTGGTCATGTTGCCCGCCTCTCCTCGTACCACGCTATCACGTCGGCGAAGTCCTGCGCGTCCATGAGCACCAGCCGCTCGTTCAGCCTGCCCAGCCCCGCCTCCTCGATGGTGACGATAGCGATGTCCGCCGGCGCCCGTCGAGCTGCGCGAGCCTGCAGCAGCGCCTCGTGCACCCGCGCGCTGATGATCCTGCTGCCGTACTTGTGCTCGATGGCGAGCCTGCGCCCTGCCACGCTTGCGCCCTCGATGTCCGGCACGCTGCCCCTAGCTCGCCCGGTGACCGGCACGCGCACCCCGCCGAGGATTGCCGCCATCCGGCGCTCGCTCGCCTTCCAGGTCTCGATGCCGGTCACGTCGCCCTGCCCTTCGCCCGCTTGCTCGCCAGCCATGCGTCCACGGCTGCGGTCGCGCAGCCGACGCACTTCTGGCCGACCGGCACCAGCCGCTCGCATCCGCCCAGGCATGGCACCAGCACCGATGGCACATACGGCGCCGCGATGCGTGGAGCTGCTGGTGCATCGCTGGCCTTCTGCTGGCTGTGCTCGTACCGCCCCTTGAGGTTAGGCACCGGTCACCTGCTCCACCCGTCGCACCCGTCGCGTGTTGTCCACGGTGCGGTGCCGTGCTCGGCAGCGATGCGCTCGGCCTGCTGCGCCTGCGCCTCCAGCGTAGCCGGCACCGCGCCCCAGAACCGAGGCTGCACCTGCCACGCCCCCAGGGAGCGGCCACCATCGCCCACCGCATCGGCGTCGAACTTGCTCTCGCACCACGCGATGCGCGCCATAGCCTGCTGGCGCTCCGGTGCGAAGTGCCGCACCGCGTACCACTGTTCCAGCGTGAGCACGCGCACGGTCTCGCCTGGTGCGAGTGTCACCGCAGCTGGTGCCGGTGCCGGTGTGTAGGGTTCCGCCTGATGTACCACACGCGCGAGGACTGGCGCAGCGTGAGCGGGAGCGGGAGCGGGAGCGGCATACATGATGCCAGTGACGATTGCTGACACGAGCGCCAGCGCAGCGAGTGACCGAGTGATGCCTAGCATGAAGCCGCCTTGCAGTAATCGCAGCCGCACCCATTTGGCGCCGCGCACGTTGGACAGAGAACCGTCTGCCAGTCGAGAGCTGGCGCGAGACAACAATGGCATACCACAATCGCACTAGCCTGCGCGTGGAACTCCGCCTCGCGCTCCTTGCCAGCCAGCCCAGCCAGCGCGCCCTCGACCAGCCCCTCGACGCGATCCCACTCGGCGACCGCCGTCGCAGCCATCACGCCATGCCGCTTGCATCCGTCCATATGGAGCCCCCTGATTCTTGCATTTAGTTATTTCTCCCCGCCCCCTATACATACGCGGGGGAGAGTAGAAGTATATATAGAGAGAGTATATATATATCTATAGACCTACCAGACCCATTCTTGCACCATATGCCGTATAGGGTTTCTGGCACTTCTGGGTAATAATCACCGGCCCTATTATTTGACGCTTGGTCTGCTGCCCATACGGGTCGACGGTGCATTATCCCCGCGCCGCGCGGTGCAGCCAGCACCGCCCGCCGACCTTGCCTGGATTGCGGCAGCGTCCTGCTGGCGTCTCAGCGGCACACCTGTGCTCATCGCTGAGCTCGTCGCCGTAGTGTTGCGACGGCCCGGTGGGAGTGCGTGGCCCGACGTGCGCGCCCCGCACCCTGCGTGCTTCCTCCGGTAGCGGTGCCCGCGTGCCAGCCGGCGAGCGCCCGCAGGCGATGCACTCCGGCTCGCTGTCTGAGCCGTAAACGCGAGTCATCAGCAGCAGCCCGCCGCATCGCTCGCAGGTCATGCGCGCTTCAATTTGTAAATAAATCGCGGCTTGCTCACTCGCGGCACGCGCACAACATCTGATCCTACTGGTACATGAGCCCGACGCGAATAGTGTTTCCCGTCAACCTCGTAATCAAATCTTGGAGTTTTGCGCCCGTCGTCTGTGCTGCCGTCGCGCTCCCAGTTTGACGCCATATATATCCCGCCTGAGTGCCCAGCTGACGGGTCGGCATAACTCACCAGCACGGACACCTCGATATGCTCCCTGCGTACGTGCTTCACGGCTGCCCCAATCAGCCATGACTCGCCGTTCTTTGGCACCGAATCATCGATCCACAATCGTGCCAACTCCCAGGTTGGCCCCCCGTAACGGACTGCTGTTTCTCGTGGTGGAAATGCAAAAATGCAAGTGCCCACCGCCTTTACGCCATCGAACATGACCAGCCTGCACGGAGTCACGGCAGGGAACTTCCGCAAGTAGTGAGCGGCGACCATTGGAGCTGCCTCCGCTTTTGTCGCGTGGCGCACTGAACACCGTACGCGCCATGCTGAGTCAAAAAGTGGCACGGTGGCTTCGCAGGTCATGCGCGCTTCTCCTTCGCCCATGCAACTTCCTGCGCGATGGCCGCTGCCAGCGCCTCATCGGTCAAGTACCACGGTGTCTTTATGGGTATGGACACCTGTCCCAAGTCCGCGTCTACAGAGACGATGCGGTGCCCGAGCCACTCTGCGACCGAGGCCACGACACCGTTGCCGGCCATGCGGTATCGGTGCGAGTCGGCAATCTCCTTGCCGCCAGCCGTCCAGCGCGTCCAGTCGTCCGGCCACCCCATCAGCCGCTCACACTCCAGCGGCGTCAGGCGCCGCACGCCACCGCCTGCGGGGAATACGCGCCCGGTGTAGGCGTCCTGCCCGTTCGTAACACCACCGTGGTGCGCGCCGTCTGACAGCGCGCCAACGATCTGCGGGATCGGGAGATAGTGCCCTCCGTCAACCTCGGGTGCCCCCATCGCACCCAGCCCTTTTGCTGTAAGCGCACCGACAATCTGTGGCGCTATCAGGTTGTCCGACCCGTCGCCGCGCGGTGATGAGTGACCGTGGTGGCCTGCGCTCGCGCTGATGGCGGAGGCGATGAACGTCATGCGGTCGGTGTCTGGACTCCGGCCACGCTCTCCAGTGCCGCCGCCAAGTGTGCCGGCAACCTCTACTGGCTCTCCGCTGAAGCCGCTGTACTGGTTAGCGCCGACAGTAAGTGGATCGGCAAGTCTTTCCCCCGTCGTGCCGCCCGTCTCAGGATTCCCGCCGCAGCCTTCGCAGAGAGATAGAACTTGCTCGACGCTTCGTCTTGTAGCACCTGCGACAATGAACACGCGGCGGCGGCGTTGCGGGACTCCGAAGTGCTGCGCGTCCAGTACCGCCCACCCGACGCTATACCCGAGGTCTTCCAAGCCGTCGAGGATGACGGCAAAGTCGCGTCCTTTGTTCGAGGATAGTAGTCCGGGGACATTCTCAATAACTGCCCATCGTGGCCGCAACTCGGACAGGATGCGCTCGAACTCAAACCAGAGGCCGCTACGCTCGCCCCCAAGACCGGCCCGCTTGCCTGCCACTGATACGTCCTGGCAGGGGAACCCTCCGTAGATGAGGTCAATACCATCGGCGCCGCGTCCCCCTTCCCGGTCATCCCCGCCTCCGCTTTCAGCGCCGATGCTATCTCGCTCGGTGCCCCCCGCCCGTTCCGCGCGAACCGTGTCTCGAAGTACATCCCTGACATCTGTCACCCTCTCCGTCTGCGGCCAGTGCCGCGCCAGCACTTCTAGGCACCACGGGTCTTGCTCGGCCTGCAGCACCGTCTCAATGCCCGCGCGCTCAAAGCCGATGTCTAACCCGCCAACCCCACTGAATAGACTGATCGCCTTCATAGCGACCACACCTTCGCGGGTCGCCCTGGCCCGTCAGCCGCCTGCTGCGTCACCCGGATGATGCCACGGTCTGTCATCGTCGCCTCCAGCTCGTCGAGGTGGCGCGCGGTCACCTTGAGCAGCCGGCTGATGGTCGAGCGCGTGGCGCTCCCGCCCTGCTCCCGCAGCATCTTGCGCGCCCGGTCGATAGCCTGCTCGATGCGCCGCTGATCGGCGGATACCCCGCCGATCTCGTCGGCGAACAGCACCGCAGCGGCCTCGAACCGCTCCATGACCCTGACGCCCTGCTCCGCGTCCCGGTACTCGATGACGCATAGTGGCACCGCTGGCACCCCTTCGCCGAGGCTTGAGAGCATGGCAATCTTGATCGCCATCGGCCCGAGCCGTTGCAGGATTTCCTCAGGATCGTTCTCGATGCGCTCACCCGCCTCGTCGAGCGCGACGAGCGCTGTGTGCTCCCAGCGTGCTTTGATCTCCTGGTCGGCGTTGGACGCAGCCCATAGGTAGAGCCGCCTGAGGTAGTCGACCAGCCACGCCTCGTCCTCATCGCCGTTCGGTGCGACGTCGTAGATGTGCCGGCGTGGTGGCTGCGATTGTGGGTAGATGATGCCGAACCGTGGCAGGAGCCCGGTCTGCACGTCGCGCCTTGAGAGCGCGTCGAAGATTGCGCCCGTCGAGGCGGTCAGTACCACGAGGTGCGGGTCGATGATCTCGTCGACGTCCGCGCGCACCTCCCCGCCCTTGTCGCGCTTCGACCGGCGCGCGTACTTGTACCGGCGTGAACCGTAGAGCGAGAGCAGCAGCTCGCGTATGCCGCTCATGTAGCTGTCGCGCTTGAGGATGGTCTCCAATGCCTCCCCGAACTCGTCGCCGACGAGCAGCGAGCCCTGCCTGCTGCGCCCCGCCAGCTGCTCGACCATCGCCTCCGGCGTCATGCGCTCGGCGAGCACCGCCGCCGGCTCGACCTGCACCATGAGCCCGCGCGCAAACGCGAGCGATGTGCTCTTACGGCTCGACGTGGTGCCGCCGACCATGATCAGGTACAGCGAGGTGTTGAGTCCGCCCGGCCACGGTGCCAGGTAGGTGCGGACGTTCGGCGAGCAGGCTGCGAGCAGCGCCAGCGCAGCGGCCTCGTGGTACTCGTGCGCGGCATCCGTGCGCCCCGATGCGTAGGCGATGTAGCGCGCCACGAAGTGATCCGCAGGCCAGCCGTGGTCGAACTTGTAGTCGGCAGACCGGATGCTCGTCGGCTTCGGCTCCGGTGTTGTTGCCGGTGCCGGTGCTGGTGCCGGTGTCCGCTTGCCGGTGAGCTTCGGCGCAGGCTCCACCTGGTCGGTGTATCCCTGCCCCGCCAGGTCGATTGCAGCCGCCCGGTAGTCGCCCGCGTGCGCGAGCGTGGCGTATGCGCTGAACATACCGTAGCCGCGCTCGGGCTCAAATGGCACCGCCGAGGTCGAGAACACGTAGAGCAGCCCCGAGCCCGCGTAGTTTGTGGTGGCGTCGACCCCGCCGGTGCGCGCCCCTGGTCGAGTCCAGTAGCACTCGTCCCCGCGACGGTGCGCCAGCCGCCAGCCGAACGGTTCCAGCACCTGCGACCACGAGGCTCGCGCGTTGTACAGGTCTCCCGGCCTCGTGCCTGCTGCGATGCCCTGTGAGCCGCCTGTAGGCTCGCTGACGGCCTCCCGGTGCCCACGGTCGAGTGAGCGTGCGAGCCCGAGTACCACGTCGCGTTCCTCAGCCGTCAGCACCGCAATCGAGCCCTCGGCGAACGGCACGAGCGTGGTGTACGGCTCGCCTGTCGGATGCACCGAACCGTAGCTCGGTGCCACGACCACGAACCCGCCCTCGCCGCGCGTCTCGATGGTGGCCGCGCCCGCCTCGGAGCGCGCGAGCTTGGTGTTGCCGTCCGGTGCCGGCGACCGCAGGAACAAGTGCGCGCCATGTGGCGTCCGCTCCCAGTAGCCTGCCAGCACCCGTAGCGCCGGCTCTGACCTGATGGCCTCGACCAGCGCGACGAACTCCGCGAACGTCGCATGGTCGTCGAAGTCGATGCACTCCAGCCCGCCGCTGACGTCTCCTGTAATCCACCCCAGCCCTGCCCGCTCGTATTGCGCGAACCATGCGCGCAGCTCGTCCCTCGTCGGCTTGCGCGTCTGGTACTCGGCCCACGATGCGAGGTCTGGCCGCTTGCTGCCGTCCTCGCGTACCGGCACCACCGCGATGCCGTCGCGTGCGGCTGCGGCTGCAGACTGCACGATCGATACCTTGCCCTCATCCACTGTGTTGTCCTCCGTAGGCTCCGGCGCTGGAACCAGCCCAGCTGCAGCGCGGCACCGTCTCCCCAGCAAGTACCGCATGGCTCATGTGAGCCCTGCAGCTGAGCAGGTTCCAGCGCCGGAGCGTGATCAGGTCAGCCGGCTAGAACGGCGAGTCGTCCTCATCCTCGTCGGGCTCCGGTGCCGGCACCGCCTGAACCGGCGCGCGCCCGCGCGCTGCCCGCCTCTTGAGCGGAGTCATCGCCACGATGCTGGGGTATCCGTTAGCGTTGGGAGCCACGACCGCGGTAGCCTTGCAGCCGATGATCGCGTCCTGGATGGCCTGCCCGGTCTCGCCGTTCTCAAGCGTCCGGCCCAGCAGCGCCTCCGACCACGCGCGAGCGGTCGACTTCATCGCCATGCTCGTGCTAGTCATCTGATACCAATCGTATGGATCGCCGCTCTCCCTCGTGATCTCGCCCTCGTCGTCTGAGACCGCGAACACCCACCGGCACCGCTC
>Ga0222712_10007667_pt1 | contig 10377 bp, 9 predicted proteins | sample C33_657DmetaG_FD_165043 | JGI IMG/M metagenome (GOLD analysis project Ga0222712, IMG submission 165043) | Estuarine water microbial communities from San Francisco Bay, California, United States - C33_657D | ecosystem: Environmental > Aquatic > Marine > Unclassified | place: USA: California...
CGGAGCAGTATAAAAAATATTGACCGCTTATTGTTGTTGCGCTTTTTCTTTCAGCATCCGTTCAAGCATTTCAGAGACTATTTCCCTGTTCAATGGTTTTTCCCTGAATCCCTTGAGAAAAGAAAATGACAATGCTTTTTCACGGTCTGATTCATATAAGGATGATGTTACCATGTAAATATGCGTAAGGCTCATGGAGCCAGCAATATGTTGATTGCAGTATTCCAGAAATTCAAAGCCATTCATCTCCGGCATGTTCAGGTCTACCAAAATGCAGTCTGGCATCTTTAGTCCGGACTGGATAAGGTCTTCAAGATATGCTATTGCCTTGACGCTGGATTGCATAGTCCTGATTGTTGCCGAAGGATCTGCAATTTTAATCATGTTCTCATGCAGGAATAGAAAGACTTGATCATCATCTACCAACAAATAATTGTTCATGAAATCATTTCTTCTTTTTATACCTGCAATCTGCTGGCTTCGAGTGTATATAATAGGACTTGTAATTGATGGCCTTGGGATCCATACAGCCTTCCAGATCGAGGATTTCAATATTTTTGAATTCGACAGGATGGCTCTCACTCTGCAATGAAATGGTGCCCCCCTTGAGCAATTGTCCTGACTGGCCAAACTTGATCTCCTGACCATCCACATTTCCACCACCCACCTGCGGCCTTTGGTAGGACAACACTTCCATCCCGTTGGCAAAATGCTTGACCACAGAATCACCCAATACAAGCACTTCTGCCCTGACCCATTGGTCTCCATGGTAGGTTTCAGAGGTTGAGTTGATGCAGTGTGGAGTAAAAAGCTTCCCATTCATCTCCACATTGGTTCCAGGTGTACACAAATTGCAGGTTGTTCTTTTGTTTTTTCCATCTCCTCCCAGCAGCTGTACCTCAATGGATACGGGAAAATCCTGGTCTCTTCCCATGCTTTCAGGGGTTTGTCCATGCACCATGATGCCACTGTTGCGCAAGGCCCAACCCGGACCTTCCTTGGCTTGATCACCTACAAATCTGTATTCTAGTCGGATGCGGTAGTAGTTGAATGGCTTGTAATAGAACAGGTGACCGAATTTTTCATTGAATGTATCGTAGGCGTCGTATCGGACAACCAATTTGCCATCTTCCACCCTGAAAGTGTTTCCAAAATTATCACCCGCAACATGATTCCTGATTTTTGGTTTCCATTTGCTGAGGTCTTTACCATTGAACATTGACTCCCATTGTTCTTCAGAAGAAGACTGAGCATTCAAGGAGACATTGATGAGCATCATGAGGAGGGCAAAATAAATACTGGATTTGGTCATTGTAACAGGTTGAATAAAAAATGTTTCAGAGAAATAAATGTATGATTTTTCATCCAATTCAAAAGCAAAGGCCGCACAAAAGTGCGGCCAATACAACAGTAACAATTATTCAATTCTAAACTCCCTTATTTTTTACTCCCCAACAGATGAACCTGGAAGCCAACACCAACTGTAAAGGTATTGCTACGGTCAGGGTCGTCCTCATATTTTATGGAATTGTAGCCTAACGTGAATTCCAAAGCAGTATGTTTGTTCAAGAAAATAGCAGGTCCGGCTGCAAAAGCAAATCCACTCTGGCTTATGGTTTCTCCCAAACCAGATGTAGATCCAAACCCAAAACTTCCGTCCAGCATGATATTGACTTTATTATCTGATGGCAAAAAGTAGTACCTCAGAAAAGGACTGATAAAGGTACTGCTAACTGCATCTTCGTCTTCTACTTTTACGCTGTTAATGTCTGTCCTCAATCCCCCTGCAAAATTATTGGAAAAGAAATATCCGGCATTAGGACTGAATTCAAACATACTTGTTTTAATATCGGCTGTTTTGTTAGAAGAGAATTTGGTACTTCCACCAATCAACCAATCATTCTTTTGAATCTGTGCTGTCACCGATCCTATCAATAGAAACAGACAAAAAGCAAGTGATATTTTTTTCATTGTATACATTTTAGGTGATGAATAATGAATCTTGGAACGAAATTATAGACATAGCCATTCATGAGAGATGACCTAAGCATGTATCCCAGATGATCCTGATCATGAGCATGAATAAGTGAAAAAAAATGGACTGCAATATTGAATGAAGAGTAGCTTAACTTTATGCAAAGCGGTTCAAAGTGATATAGGGCTGAGCGGCCATAAAACCAAAAAAATGATCAATAGCGAAACACTGAAATTCCTGAAGACCCTCGAAAAAAACAACAGCAAAGAGTGGTTTGACCAGAACAGGAAAACCTATGACCAGGCGAAGGCAAATTACCTGGATTTTGTAGGAGAAGTATTGGGCAGGATGAAGAAAATTGATTCCAGCCTGGCAAACCTTGAACCCAAGCAATGCGTATTTCGGATCAACAGAGATGTGCGGTTCAGCAAAAACAAAGCGCCCTACAAAACCAATATGGGAGCGAGTTTTAGCAAAGGGGGCAAAAAAATACAGTGTGCCGGCTACTACTTTCACCTTGAGCCGGGTGCAAGCTTTATCGGAGGAGGTTTTTGGATGCCCATGGCCCCTGAATTGAACAAGATCAGGCAGGAAATCGATTATGGCCTTGAGGAGTTCAATACAATCCTCAACAAGAAAAAATTCAAGACCAGTTTCGGATCACTGAGCGAAAGTGAAAAACTCACAAGGCCGCCCAAGGGTTATGAGGCTGAAAACCCTGCCATAGAATTATTGAAACTAAAAAGTTTTATTGTGATGAAAGAAGTGAAGGATGCAGAAATTACCGGTAAAGAATTGGGAAATAAAGTCGTTGCCCATTTTGAAACCATGATGCAGCTGGTTGATTTTTTGAACAAGGCCATTGATTGATCCGAGCCTTTCCCGCGTATAGACAAGCCTGCGAAAATTGAAGTATCTATTGATGCTTTGCTGCACAAAAATAATTGTGTTGCTTTTAGACTGATGCAATTCATCATAGGGAATGACCGCTATCCTCTTTCTCTGCTATCGATGAGCATATTTTTACAGCCATTTATTTTTAAACCAATAAAATATAATCGCATGAAAAATGATGCTCAAATTCAAACTGATGTACAAAATCAACTCAAATGGGACCCACAACTGAATGCTGCAGAAATTGGCGTAGCAGTCAAAAATGGGATTGTTACGCTGTCCGGAATTGTTGATACCTACCCGAAAAAAATGACAGCAGAAAGGGTTACAAAAAACGTTATTGGCGTGAAAGCTGTTGCATTGGACATTCAGGTGGGCATCTCCCCTGTCAACCGGAAATCTGACACAGAAATTGCGGAAGCCTGTGTAAACGCACTGCGCTGGGACAGTTCAGTACCAGATGACAAGCTCAAAGTAAAAGTCGAGAATGCCACTGTTACTATTGAAGGCACTGTAGAATGGGGATATCAACGCCTCGCGGCAAAAAATGCCATTGTCAAACTGACTGGCGTAAAGGGTGTAAACAACATGATTGTTGTCAAACAAAAACCATCAAGCATTGACATCAAACAAAGAATCAGGGAAAGCTTCATCACCACCGCTGGACATGAGGCAGATAACATACGCCTGGAAGTGCTTGGATCAAAAGTTATTTTAAGGGGTAGCGTTAAATCGCATTACGAAAAGGAGGAAGCAGAGAACACTGCATGGGCTACGCCAGGTGTCAATGAGGTTGAAAACAAAATCGAAGTGGTATACGAAGAGTTTTTTGAATCCGCATAAGATAATCCTCTGAGAAACCCAACAAAAAGTACCTGTTCTTACAGGTGCTTTTTTTATTTGATGAACTTGGGTTCAGTTTTTCATTTCTTGTATTGGCAAGAGCGAAGCGACAACAGTTCTCTCCTTTCCGTTTCTGACGAGTGTGATATTGAATTTTTCTCCTGGCCTTTTTCTCGACAAACGTTCCCTCAATTGGGAGACATTATCAATCACTTGGCCATCAATTCCTATGATCAGGTCACCCCGCAAAACACCTGCTTTTGATGCGGCACTGTTAAGGGCAACGCTATCCACAACCACTCCGGTTGATACGGCTGTGCCAAGTTTGATCGAACGTTCATTATCGTTGTCACTGATGACAATACCCAAGACCCCCCTATTCACCTTCCCGTCCTTTTTGAGGTCACCAATCACTTTCTTGACCATCTCCACAGGAATGGCAAAAGAGTACCCTGCATATGAACCCGTTGGAGTGGCAATGGCAGAATTGATTCCAATCAGCTTACCATTGATGTCCACCAGGGCACCACCACTGTTGCCGCGGTTAACCGCAGCATCGGTTTGGATATAGGATTCAATTGCCGCGTACTCATTCAGTATGTTGATATTTCTCGCTTTGGCGCTGATGATACCAGCGGTGACCGTTGAAGACAAATTGAAAGGATTTCCTACCGCCAATACAAAATCACCCACTTCGGCAGAATCAGAATTTCCAAACTCAATGAAGGGAACAGACTTACCCTCAAATTTGAGCAAGGCCAAATCAGTGGCAGGATCCGTTCCTATGACCTTCGCCTTGTAGCTTTTGTTGTTGTGCAATATGATTTCCAATTGCATGGCCTGTTGTACTACATGGTTGTTTGTCACCACATAACCATCCTCACTGATGACTACACCTGACGCACTGGCTACAATTGTTTCCCTCCTGTCTGATGGTGGCTGAAAGTGCCGCTCCCAAAAAAAATCATCACCAAAAAAATCCCTGAAAACATCAGGAAACGCAGGCGGCCTTTGCACTGGAAAAATACCTTTCACATGCACAACGCAAGGTGTTGCCTTACGGGCTGCCGTCCTGAAATTTAACGGTGCAGGTGCAATATTGGGTATTGCTTGTGCAGGAACATTTTTATCTTGTGCTTGGCAACCTAAGTAAAATATTGACTGGATAATGCACAATACAATCAACAAAAAAGGATTTTGTGTTTTCATCTTTCAGTTTTTTTCGTCAAAATAGGACTTGGCTTTCTGGCATACAATGATTTCTGTCCCCCGGGAGCATGATCCGGAAAGAAACTGAACTCACAAACACCCATGATTGGAGTCATGCTTTGGACAACAGGAAACAATAACTTTTATGGACATAAATACTCCATGGATAACAATACACAGAGACTGAAAGAAAATAAAAAAGAAAACCCAAAACCCGTTTATAAATTTCCGTTTCCCTGGCTGGTGATCTTGCTTGCTGCAGGATTTTTTCTGTTTCCTACTTTATTTGGTGGATCATCAACAGGAAAAGAGATCAGCTGGCAAAATTTCAGCAATGAAATATTGAGCAGAAACGCCGTCGAAAAACTGGTGATCATCAACAAGGAAAAAGTAGAGGTATACATCAAAAAAGAAAAAATCAACGACCCCTATTTCAAAAAAAGCTTCAAGAAAAAATATGGAGATGCAACCCAACCTGGTCCGCATTATTGGTTCAGTATTGGTTCTGTAGAATCCTTCGAAAAGAAAATGGAGGAAGCGGAAAAAAACATTCCTGCAACAGAAAGGATAGAGATTCGATACATACAATCCAGCAGGCTGTTCCCTGAACTGATCACCTGGCTGATTCCTTTGGCCCTGCTTTTTTTCTTCTGGAACATGATGGCTGGTAGAATGTCTGGAATTGGTGGCGGAGGCAGCTCCATTTTTAATTTTGGTAGGTCCAATGCCAAACTGATGGAAAAAGAAGCCAGCCTGACAACATTTGATGATGTGGCAGGGCTTGAAGAAGCAGAAACAGAAGTAAAAGAAATTGTGGAATTTCTCAAAGCCCCAGAGAAGTTTACAAAAGTGGGGGCAAAAATCCCCAAGGGCATCATCCTGGTTGGCCCACCGGGGACTGGTAAAACATTACTGGCAAAAGCCGTGGCAGGCGAAGCCAAGGTCCCCTTCTTTTCCATTTCCGGATCTGCTTTTGTTGAGATGTTTGTTGGTGTTGGCGCTTCACGTGTCCGAGATCTTTTCAAAACTGCCAAAGAAAGAACGCCTTGCATTGTTTTCATTGACGAGATTGATGCCATTGGAAGATCCCGCGGAAAAGGCGCATACATGAGTGGCTCCAATGATGAGCGGGAAAGCACCCTCAACCAATTGCTGACCGAGATGGATGGCTTTGACACCAACAGTGGCGTGATTGTCTTGGCAGCAACGAACAGGGCAGACCTTTTGGATCCCGCCCTGCTGAGGCCAGGTCGGTTTGACAGGCATATCTATCTTGAACTGCCCAACCTGAAAGAAAGGGAAGAGATTTTCAAGGTCCATGTGCGATCATTGGTGATGGCAGAGGAGATGGATGTTCATATGCTTGCCTCTCAGACGCCAGGCTTTTCCGGAGCAGACATTGCCAATATTTGCAATGAAGCGGCCCTCATCACTGCAAGAAATAAAAAAGACAGCATTGGCAAGACGGAGTTTCTGGAAGCCATTGAAAGAGTAGTGGCGGGTATGGAAAGAAAAAGCAAGATTATTTCGCCCGAAGAAAAAATGATCATTGCTTACCACGAAGCAGGCCATGCCGTGGCCAGCTGGATACTCACACATATTGACCCATTGTTGAAGATTTCCATCATTCCTAGAGGGAAATCCCTTGGCGCGGCCTGGTACATGCCGGAAGAAAAAAATATCCGTTCTGCATCCGCATTCCATGAACAACTCTGTGCGGCGCTGGCAGGAAGGGCTGCGGAAGAAATCATTTTTGGTGAAGTGTCCTCAGGTGCTTTGGATGATCTGGAGAAAGTCACAAAACAGGCCTATACCATGGTCCTCTATTTTGGATTCAGCAACAAAATCGGGAACATCAGTTTTTATGATTCAACGGGTCAAACAGAATACGCGATGGTAAAACCATACAGTGAGGAAACCGGAAAGATGATTGATGAAGAAGTCAGGCTATTGATTGCCACCAATTATGAAAAAACCAAATCACTGCTCAAGGAGAACAAGTCATTGTTGGTGACTGTGGCAGAGCAACTGCTCAAATCAGAAATTCTCTACAAGGAAGATCTTGAAAAAATCCTTGGGAAAAGAGCAAGACCAATACCCATCCATGCATAAAATGCACTAGCGCCACCGCCCGGGTTTCCAATTGTAGCCTCCTGGTTTTTTTCTCCAATAACCGGGTTGCCATTGGTAACCATTGTGTGGATTTGACCAATACCCATCCCGCCAGGAATAGCTTCTTCCGTTCCAAAACCAGTCTCCATCAATCCAGATATAGCCGGTGCCTGGCGCTGCTAAACGGGGGCCCACTGGAGCAAACAAAGTGGTACCAATGGTAAATCGGGCTGGAAGGTCACAAGAAAAAAACAATGCCGCAACAAAAAACAACAACAGGTAAATTTTTTTCATGAAAATAGTTTTGAAGATATTCCAATGAAAATAGTTGCCTCAATGCTAGTATCAAGGCAGAAAGGGAACTAAAAAACCCCAATACTGAGAATTGATATTTTCCACACCTATTCTATGATTTACAGATTAAAAAGTTGGAACTTTGTATATCCCAAAACCAAAAAATGAAAACACCTTTTCTGCTCATGGCCTTGGTGGCTGCAATGCTTACTAAAGCCCAAACATTTGATCCTGCTGCCATCAAGATGTATTGGAAAGACAGTGCTGGCGTTCCTTTCATGACATTTGATCGCTTGTTGAAATTGAATAACCATATCGTATTCATCACGGGCACAGGAAAATCACTGGTGCCATACGGGCTATATATTGAAAATGGAAAACAGCTTCACCCTATTCGAAAACAATTGAATTACAAGGTGAGCAACAAGATTCACCCCGATGGTGTTTTTTATACCACTGGAACCCAGGCGGTCATCCATCCCCTGGGAGAAAAAAGATTCTATAAAAATGCTAAATGGGCCATTCAATCAGGTCCCATGCTGCTGATCGATGGAAGAATAAATCCGGCACTCCCTAACAAGAAAAAAACATTGCGCCATGGTGTAGGAATCAAAAAAGACGGCAGGGTTTATTTTGCCGTTATCGAAGCAGGAATGAAAGATTTCGCAAAACACTTTCTTGACAAAGATTGCACCAATGCCCTTTACCTGGATGGTGAAAATGCTGATACTTGGGAAAACGGGAACTCGTTAAAAAAATTCAGCCGCTTTGGTCCAATGATTGTAGCAGAAAAAACCAATGGCAATATGCCCTGATGTTCAAGCCTTATTCCCCCGGATGGTAAATCCTTTTTGCAGTAGCCAATACCTTGGTTTTGTCCAATGTCATGGGCTTTGTTTTTTGTTGCAAAAACAAAGGCACCTGATCATCAAAATGTGGATTGCCTTGTTTGGCTGATGCGCCATAGGTATTCACGGTTTCAATGATGGGCAGTCCTTGCTTGGGAAAACGAACCATGGCCACATATGCATCGCCTCCTGTAATTTTGCGCTTGCCATTGGCTGTGGCCACGCCCCATTCCGGAGCCAGCAGATCGGGCAGACCAGGTCCGGGAAATTCTTTATCCCCCCTTACGAGTTTTTGAATATCTCCTAACGCAAGATCAATAGTCCCATAGGTTTTCATCATTTGAACCTGAATATCCTGCAGCAACTTCTCACATTCAGCCATGGTTAGTGCCCTTGAATCCTTCCCACGCATGGCTCGGGATACTTTTTCATAGACCATCAGAAATGCTGCAGCACCCTTGCTTTCTGGCACTCCACGCCTATCCCATTCCTGCAGATTACGCAACAAGGTATCATACTGCGGATAATTGGCCCTCTTCATCACAAACAAACTGTCAACGCTGTATGGAAATTCAAACACAGCAGGAAACTGACGGTCAAATTTTATCCGCTTGAATTGATCAAAATCAAGCTTTCCGGTAGATGGCATCAACTCAAGAAAGCGTTTGCTGCGGTTGTTGTGGTTGGTCTCCCAACCACTGGTTGGCGAAAAAGCACTGGTCTGCAGATTGTTTTCAGGAGCAGTTGCGTAAAAAGAGGAATGGTTGGTATTGAACAAAAATCCGCTTGAAGGATTGACATACTGCGGCAATTCGCTGATACCATAAAACTTCGTCCAAAGGGTCTTTGCCGTATTGCCAGGCAAGGTCTTTTTCCAATCATATGCCGGTGATGGATCACGAACAGGCATCAAGGCATTGTTGATGTAAAAAATGGTATCGTTCCTGTCTGCATATACGATATTGAACATCGACAATCCCTGCATGGAAATGGCCTTGTAAAACTGCGTGAAGTTTTGCGCCTTGTTCATGGTGTACCACTGCTCCAGGGCACGGATTTCCATGTTGGCACCAAGCCTGATGGCAAAAGTTCCCTGATCATTTTTCATGGTAGCACCATATTTACTCCAGTACAAATCTCTTGAAACCGGAATGGGAATACCCTTGATGTGCAGCTTTATTTTCTTCTTCTCCAAATCGGTCCAAACGCCATCAAACATATACTGGTCGGCGTTTTTAGGGTTCATTTGCAACTGATAAATGTCCAGCCTGTCACAAAAATTTACCGTATGTGCCCAGCCAAGGTTTTCGTTGACACCATGCAAAATACAAGGCCCTCCAGCCAACAAGCCTCCCAGGGCATTCCATCCTTCTTCGCTGTTGACATGTGCCTCATAAAATGCCTCAGGTCCTTCATTCGGTTGATGGGCATTGATGGCCAAAAATGATTCGCCGGTTGTTGTGCGTGAGGGATGGATGGCAATGGCATTGGATCCCATTTTATCATAATCAATCAAAGGATTGACATTGTTGGCAAAGATAGACCTCAACGCCCTGTCTCCGCCATTGAAAACCGTCAGTGCCAAGACGGAGGATGCAATATATTCCTTGAGTGTCATGGGAAACAGCTGTTTGACCAAGACCTCTTCAGGATGTGCCTTTGCATAATCATTGATCCCTTGCACATACCCTTCTATAAGCCTTAAAAATGCAGGAGAAAGGGTATTCCATTTTTCTTCGGTGATCTCTCTGCAGCGAAACAGTGCAAAGGCGTAATCTCCTGCCACACCATCTTTCCCCAAAGCCCTTCCCATCAATCCTTTGGAGGGAAGTGCAACCATTTGCAAGCTTTTGAAATCATCCTCTGCATGGGCCCATGCCAAACCATAGGAAACTTCCGGATCTGTTTTGGCAAAAATATGCGGAACCCCAAAACTGTCCCGGGCAATGGTAACCGCCTTGGGATCAATCTGGGCTTGAGCATTAAAGGTTAGCAACAAGAGAATAGGCAAGAGATATTTCATGCAACTTGGTTTGACTGCAAGGTACACAAAACAAAAAGCCTATTTTCTTTTTAGCCCATCAAGGTAAGCCAGAAGGTCTGCCATTTCCTGTTGAGACATGGTCGTATGCAATCCTGCAGACATCATGGATGTTTTCATCTGTTCCATCGACTTGACAGATGAAAGCTTGATTTTTTGAA
>Ga0222712_10007669_pt1 | contig 10375 bp, 11 predicted proteins | sample C33_657DmetaG_FD_165043 | JGI IMG/M metagenome (GOLD analysis project Ga0222712, IMG submission 165043) | Estuarine water microbial communities from San Francisco Bay, California, United States - C33_657D | ecosystem: Environmental > Aquatic > Marine > Unclassified | place: USA: California...
CGTCTTGCAGAGCGAATCAAAGTTCTAACTGCAGACGCACTTGAGAAGGTAGTCAAAGACCCAGATCTAGGTTTTGTCACAATCACTGATGTGAGGGTGACACCTGATCTGTCTCATGCGAAGATTTTCTATACCTTTTTTGGTGATGCTGCGGCGAGAGCTAAAAGCAACGATGTTATCGAAAGACACCGTGGAAAGATTCGTGGTGAAATTGGAAGACAACTTTCAATTCGTCTAACTCCAACAATCGAATTCATCTCTGATGAGGTTCCTGAAACTGCAGCGCACATGAACGACCTGTTAGCGCAAGCAAGAGCTAGAGATGCAGAGCTTGCCAAGCTAGCTAAAGATGCGGAGTTTGCTGCAGGGGAGAACCCATACAAAGAACCTAAAGTTATCGACGAAGAGAACGAGTAATTCTTGGCAACCCCTGGATTGTTGCTTGTTGATAAGCCCGAGGGAATCACCAGCCACGATGTTGTCAGCAGAGTTAGAAAACTTCTTGGAACCAGAAAAGTTGGTCACGCTGGAACTTTAGATCCGATGGCAACTGGATTACTTGTCTTAGGCATTGAATCTGGAACCAAACTTCTAACTTTTATTGTTGGTAAAGATAAAACCTACGAAGCAACAATCAAGCTCGGTTCCTCAACTGTCACTGATGATCGCGAAGGTGAAGTTATTTCAACTTCAACGATGGAACAGATTTCTGCAATTTCTGAACAACAGGTTTTAAAGTCAATCAATAAATTGACTGGGGTAATTCAGCAGAAACCTTCAGCAGTATCTGCAATCAAGGTTGATGGTGAAAGAGCCTATGCGAGAGTTCGAGCTGGAGAAGAAGTAGATCTTCCAAGTCGTGAAGTAATTGTTTCAAGGTTCGAAGTCGTAGGACCAATTCGAAGAGAAGTGAATCACATAGACCTAGACGTTGTCGTGGATTGTTCGAGTGGAACATACATTAGAGCCCTAGCAAGAGATCTTGGAATCGATCTTGGAGTTGGCGGGCACCTCACAGCGCTGAGAAGAACTAGGGTTGGTGAATTCGAAGTGAAAGATGTTTTCAACTTTGAAGTGTCCTCTAAGGCAACAATTATCGAATTGGCAGTTGCTGCACCAATTATCCTACCTTCGAAAATAATTACTTCTCAGGATGAGATTGACCTTGGCCACGGTAAAAAGATTGCAGGTTCAGTCCAATCTCCAACTGCAGTGCTAGCCGATGGCAAATTGATTGCAGTGGTTGATTCAGCAGGTGAAAATAACCTCAAGTCACTTGTTGTCTTTAGCGTTGGAGAATCGCATGTTTGAGTGGGCCTATCAATTACAAGTATTTCTAGCCTTGTCCGCTGGTCTCTACTGCATTGTCTTAGGTCTCCTGAACCGTCAGCCATCTTGGTACTCGGTTGGCGCAGTTGCAGTAGTTGAAGGCGCACTCTTAGTTCAGTTAGCCGTGACCATAGCGTTGGTTTCGACAGGTAATCAGGCAAAGGGGGATACCGTCGAGCTCTTCGGCTATATTTTGACAGCGTTGATTGTCCCTCCAGCAGCTGTTGGCTGGGCAGTTGTGGATCGAAGCCGCTGGTCAACTGTGGTTCTTGGGTTGTCCGGACTAACAATTGCAGTAATGCTGGTCCGCATGTGGCAGATCTGGTCTGGAGTAAGGTTCGGAACTGTCTAAGTTGTTAACCTTCCGTTAACCCACACTATAACTTTAGGTAAGCCTAAATGGGCAAACTACAGGGTATGAGTGAAGCATCTGTAACAAATCCTGCGCCTGTCAGACGTAAACTCTCTGCAGGGCCTTTGAGCAGAGGGGACAAGTGGTTCTTTAGAACCGCTTCAATCGCAGCAAACTTCGCATTCGTGCTGGTTGCCTTAATCCTCATCTCCCTTTTCATTCAAGCCCTTCCAGCGATTACTTCACAGGGTTTGCCATTTATTTACGGAACTGAGTGGAATAACTCAAAAGATCCCATAGTTATGCAAATTGGCCCTATGATTTGGGGTTCTGTACTCGTTGGTGCTCTTGGAGTTGTCTTTGCCACACCATTGGCAATTTCATTGGCTTATCTAATTGTTTTTTTGTTGCCTTCGCGCGCAGCCAAAGCTGCCACAACTCTTGTGGATCTCTTGGCGGCTCTTCCTTCAATCATTCTCGGTTTGTGGGGTCTGTTCGTATTTACCCCAGTCGCGGCTCAGTGGTCCTCCCTCTTGAACAGTCACTTCGGCTGGTTTCCACTTTTCCAGGTGAGTACCACTGACAACGGATTTCTTGGTTCACCATTCATCGCAGGCTGGATTGTGGCCATCATGATTGTCCCAATCATCACAAGCATCACCAGAGAAGTTTTTAGTCAGCTCGATGGAGATCTGATTAATGGTGCTCTTGCTCTAGGTGGAAGTAGGCTTTCGGTTTTTCGCAGAGTAATTTTCCCAACGTCTTCAGGGGCAGTTGTCGGAGGGGTGTTGCTAGGCCTTGGGCGAGCTCTAGGTGAAACTGTAGCCATTTTTTATGTTCTTCAACTTAGCTTCGACTTCAACTGGTCTCAAATATTAGAACCCAAAGGTGGAGCTGTCGCCTCAATGATTTTGTCCAAATTTGGAGAAGCAAGCAAAGAAGAAGTGTCCGGGCTTATCGCAGCCGGTCTCGTTCTCTTTATCCTGACTCTAGGCATCAACTTCTTAGCCAGCGTTATTGTCAACCGAGCCCAGCCCTGGAGGAAAATCTAATGAGTTTTGCTCCACGACCTTCAGTTCAACCCTGGGCCAGGGTCAATAAGTCAAGAAAATCTCAAATCTTTTTAGCTAGCGTTTTGCCCTTGACGCTTTCAGCTCTTATTGTGTTTTTCACAGGCCTGGATCAAAATTGGGCTCTCGTGGGAGTGTTTCTGCCGCTTCAATTAGTTGCCGCAAGTTTGGTTGGATTCTTAGCCTTTGGTCGAAGGGGTGTCGGCGATTCCTTTCTTATTGTTCTCGTCGTCTTCTTATCTACGTTCGTTCTTGTTCTTCTGGTGTCGGTTTTAGTGTCGTTGGTTTCGCAGGGAGCCAAGGCGTTTTCTTGGACTTTTCTGTCACAAAACAACATCTATGTATCGAACACGACTTCCTTAGATTTTGGAGGGGTCGGTCATGCGGTAATTGGTACTTTGATGATTGTTGGGCTAACTACCATAGTGACAGTTCCTCTCGGACTAGCGATGGCGGTCTATCTAACACAGTCACAATCAAAGACCAAAGGCTTGGTCAGGACACTAACCCAAGCAATCAGCGGATTGCCTTCTGTTGTAGCTGGACTATTTATCATGTCTCTTGCTCTTACTTTAGGTTGGGAAAGAAGTGGACTTCTAGGTTCTATGGCGCTTCTGCCTTTGATGCTTCCGACTGTAGCCCGAGTCGCAGAAGAAGCTCTTCGATTAGTTCCAGTTGATTTGAGATACGCTGCATTGGCTCTTGGAGCTCCAAATTACAGAGCGTTCTTCCAAGTAATACTTCCTGCAGCAAAATCCGGTTTAGTTACCGCCATTTTGCTTGGTGTTGCTCGAATCATTGGGGAGACTGCGCCGTTGCTTCTAACAGTGCCAATCAATAATGGAACTTCTTGGAACATCTTCTCGGGGAACATGATGACATTGCCGGCATACATTTACGGCTATTTGGCCTCAGTGTTTGAGCCTAGCCAGAATCGTGCTTGGGGAGCCGCTCTAGTCCTTATGATTTTGGTTGCGTTGCTCTTTGGTGCAACCAGATTGCTATCAAGATCAAAGTCGCTCAAATCCAAACCAACCAAACAGAAAGCAAGCAAATGAACAGCTTGACGAAAGCCTCAACACTTAGTTCGGAAAACATTAGCGTTTGGTTCGGCCAGCGCCAGGTTCTAAGTGACGTAAATCTGGTATTCCCAGCAAATAAGGTGACCGCGCTGATTGGACCTTCTGGTTGCGGCAAGTCAACTTTCATCAGAACACTGAACCGCATGCATGAACTAATACCAGGTGCCGGTCTCGCTGGTTCTGTTTATTTGGATGGCGAGGATATTTACGGAGAGGAATTCGACGCAGTTTCGGTAAGAATCAAGATTGGAATGGTTTTCCAGAAGCCAAACCCCTTCCCGACAATGACAATTCGCGACAACATCCTCAGTGGATTGCGTCTTAGCGGCAGAAAGTTAGAAAGTGCAGATGAGGTTGTCGAGACCTCTCTTCGTCGGGCTTCAATCTGGAACGAAGTCAAGGATCGACTTAACGATCAAGCAATTTCACTCTCTGGTGGACAGCAGCAACGCCTTTGTATTGCTCGCTCTCTGGCTATGAATCCTCAGGTTTTGTTGATGGACGAACCTTGTTCAGCGCTAGATCCAGGCTCAACTCGCAGAATTGAAGAGACTATCAAAGAACTCAGCTCCAGCATGACAATCGTGATTGTCACCCACAACATGCAGCAAGCACAGCGTGTTTCAGACCAAACAGCCTTCTTCTTAGCGGATGACAACACACCTGGCGGAGTTGTCGAATTCGGCGCTACAGAGCAGGTTTTCAATGGTCCAATCGACCAGAGAACAAATGACTATGTAAACGGGCATTTCGGCTAAAAATCAAGTAACCAAACGTTAACCTGACCTTAGCCAAATCGCTAACAAAATCTAGCATTTTGTTATCCCAAAGCGATAACAATCAAAGCATCGACCAATCGATAAACCTAAAAATCAAGGAGAAAAATGTTCAAGAAGATCATTTCTATCGCAGCTTCTGCTGCTGTAGTTGCTGGTGTGCTTTTGGCTGCACCTGCTCAGGCTGCGGGTCAGTCAATCAACGGCTCAGGCTCGTCATTCGCAAACAATGGAATGCAGGCATGTGTCGCTGCATACACTGCAAACGAAGTTACTTACACTTCAACAGGTTCAGGTACTGGTAGAAGCCAGTTTGCTGCAGGAACTACTAAGTTCGGCGCATCTGACTCTGTTTACTCATCAGGCTTCCCTACCGGAACCTACACAACTGTTCCGCTATTCGGTGGACCTGTTGCTTTCGTTTACACAGCTGCGGGTGTTGCAGATGGCTTGAACCTAACAGCTCAGAACATTTCTGACATTTTCCGCGGTGTAGTCACTAAGTGGAACGACGCTTCAATCAAGGTCAACAACGCCAAGATCAAGTTGCCTAACAAGACCATCAAGGTTCTTTACCGTTCAGGTTCATCAGGTACAAGCGAAAACATCGCAGACTACCTAAGACAGAATCTTCCTGGCCAAGGCTGGGTAAAGAGCGGAACTTGGGCAACAGCAATTGGCTCAGGATACACCCCAAAGGGAACTGGCTACCCAACTTCAGGTGACCTTGCAGCAGCAATTGAAGACTCACTGAACGCAATCACCTACTTCGACCTTTCAGATGCAATCACAACTGACGTATCTATTGCGAAACTGAAGAACGCTGCTGGCGCATTCGTTGCTCCTACAGCTTCAGCTGCAGCGAAGTTCCTAAACGCTCAGTCTTTTATAACAGGTGGAACAGATGCAACCAACGGAACTGTAACTGTTGACTTCACAAAGTCAGTTTCAGGCGCTTACCAGTTGTCAATCTTGGTATACGGTCTGGCACCTCGTTTCGTTCCAACTGCAACCAACAAGGTAAGCACCGACGCAGTGAAGTTAGCTGTCGGGGACTTCTTCAAGTATGTTGTTGGTAGCTGTATCCCAGCAAAGGCTGCATCACTTGGTTATGTACCTCTTGGCGGAAAGCTCAAGACAAACGCACTTAACCAGATCAAGTTAATCGGCTAGTTTCAACAAACGATTAGCGGTAGCGCGGTTGAGATTTTCTCAACCGCGCTACCGTTTGTTTATAGGCACTTTTCAGTTCAACCAGGATTAGAGATATGAAGATTTCACGAATTTTTGCAAGCATTGCAATCGCATCCTCTGCGACACTAGCCTTGACAGCTTGTGATCCCCCAATACCACCTGAAGTCCAAGCCGCTCTTGCTGAAATGTCTTACACCTGCGTGGATGGCAACATTTCAGTTAGCTCACCCGAATACATGAATGACATAGTTGTCGGTTGGGCCGATTCACTAACTTACTCATGCGTAGACCCAGAACCAACAATGACTTTCGAAGTTACCACCGATTCAATGGCGTTGGTAGATGCTCAAATCTCTTCTTACCCTTCCACCTGCACACCGCTGCAAACAGTTCCAGTTGCAGTTGACGCAGGCGTTCTTGTCTACAATCTTCCGGATGTTGGTAGCCTCAACATTTCTGCTCAGAACCTGGCTGGGCTTTTAACAGGTTCAATCACTAACTGGGAGCAGCTAGCTAGTGACAACCCCAGCTACGCAATGCCAAATCTTCCAATCTCGGTGCTACCTGAGGCGGACTCAATTGCTTTAACTGCGGTTGAAGATTTCCTGAAGCTCTCCGGAGTTGCATCTGATGACGAACTAATTGTTGGGTCCGTTGCGACTCCGAACGCTGATCAGTACATGGCTCTAGAACTCGGTCAAGTTGCTGTAGTTCCATACAGCTATGCGGTTTATCTAGGGCTTTATCCGGCTGCAATTTTCCTTGAACTTGACCCTGAGACCAACGAGCCTGTGATTGCTGTTCCGGATCTTGAGGGCATTCAATCTGGTGCTAGCCAGTATGCATTAATCAAGTCCGATTCTGGCATCTCAGTGAAACTAGACCCAAGCATCACTCCAACCGCTGCCTCCGGCTTTGAAGCTCCTAAGCCATACCAGGCTATTTATCCGGTCAATTACTACACCTGTAACAGCGACACTGATGTGCCTCGTGCAGTTGGAAGATTTATTCTTCGACTAGACCAGCAAGGTTCTCTTGGCGGATACAACTATGCACCTCTTGCTGAGAACATCAGAATCGAATCTCTGTTCAGCATCAGCAAGGGCTTACGAACACCAACACCTACTCCAGTCGAATAGCAGGTTAGGCTTGACGCTATGAGTTCTAAGCGTCCAGATCGTGGCATCGGGAATTTGGTAGTTGCCGTCTATGGAGTTTTTGCACTATCCGCAACCGTAAGAGCTTCCTACCAGCTGATCCGTAGATACGAAGAAGCACCACTTGCTTATTGGCTTAGCCTTTTCTCAGCTTTGATTTATGTTGTCGCCACTATTGCATTGGCTAGAAACAAAGTTGTTCTTGCTAAGTACACATTGATTTTTGAACTGGTTGGTGTGGTTGCAATCGGTCTATTGAGTGTTCTAGTTCCTAGTCTCTTTGCGCATCCAACTGTTTGGTCCTTCTTTGGCATGGGCTATGGCTTTATACCTTTTGTGCTGCCTATCTTCGGACTTTGGTGGATTTCAGCTAGGAAGAGTTCACTCAAGTGATCAGTGTTACCAGTATCGATTTAGTTCCAGAAGAACTTGGCTCAACTGTTGTTACCATCGGTAAGTTTGACGGCATTCATTTAGGTCACCAGGCCCTGATTGCTGCAACTGTAAACATTGCAGAAGAGCACATGCTTGTTCCAGCACTGATTACCTTCGATAAGCACCCAGGTTCGTACCTAGATCCAAAGACTTCACCATTACCTCTAATCGGCCCAACTCAAAAGGCTGAGCTTTTGGATGAAGCCGGCATCGAGATATTAGTGACCTTGTCTTTTGATGAAGCGTTGGCTGGGCTAAGTGCCCGAGAGTTTGTTGAACAAATACTGGTTCAAGGCCTCAAGGCCAAGGCTTTGGTGGTTGGCGAAGACTTCAAGTTCGGTTCCGGTCAAGAAGGAGACGTGAATACCCTTCGCGAACTTGGATTAGAGCTTGGTTTCACAGTCTTGCTTGTTCCAAGCGTCGAGATTGATGATGTTCGAGTATCAACAACTCACATTCGTAACCTGTTAGAAGAAGGGGATGTGAAAGCTGCAACTAGGTTCTTAGGGAGATTGCACTGCACTAGGGGAGAAGTTGAGCACGGTCTAAAGATTGGGCGAGAATTAGGCTTTCCAACTGCCAACATCTCTAGATCAGCTGAAGGTTTCTTGCCTAAGGACGGCGTTTACGCCGGCTGGCTATTCGATGCCCAAGGGGAGAGATACCCTGCTGCGCTATCAATTGGAATCAATGAAACTATCACTGAGGTCCCTAGACTTCTGGAAGTTCACGTACTTGATCGCAAAGACCTGGACTTGTATTTCCAGATAGTAACCATCGAATATGTGGACTTTATTCGGCCATCACTCAAGTTCGCTGGGGTTGAAGAGCTGATTGTGTCCATAAACGCAGACCTGGACAAGATCAGGGTCATTCTGGGCTAGCCAAGCTTCCTCTATCTGGACTAAGATGGAGAGGTTGCCGTGTATCGGCCGCGGATCTACAGAGCAATATTCACAAGGTTTATTGCGCCGCGCAGCGAGCCTCGAGAGGAACCCCAATGGCACTGGACGCTACAAAGAAAACTGAAATTATCAAAGCATATGCAACCCACGAAGGTGACACCGGTTCTCCAGAGGTTCAGATTGCTGTTCTAACCGAACGCATCAAGGAACTTACCGAGCACCTAAAGGATCACAAGCACGACCACCACTCACGTCGTGGCCTATTGCTTCTTGTTGGCCAGCGTCGTCGTCTGCTTGGTTACTTGCAGAACGTTGAGATCGACCGTTACCGTGCACTTATTGAGCGTCTAGGTCTTCGTCGCTAATTCAGATTTTCACAGTGAAACCGTCCTTCGGGGCGGTTTTGCTCTTTAAGAGTTAAACTTTTACTTGAACTAAGGAGCTGCAATGGATTTTGTTGGTGCAATTCAGTCTGGATTCAAGAACTACGTCACTTTTGGTGGAGTAGCCAAGCGAGCCGAGTATTGGTACTGGGTCCTCTTTACTGTCCTGGCTGGCCTAATTTTGACTGCTATTGACCTACTGTCAGGAATTGGGTTCTTAGCCGACATTTTGTCCTTAGCAACTTTGCTGCCTTCACTAGCTGTGTCAGTAAGAAGACTTAGAGATTCAGGTAAGTCTTGGGTCTGGCTACTAAGTCCATTGCCTGGGGCAATAGTCATGGTTACTGGACTAGGAATGATGATTTCTAACCTGTTCACGCAAGGGTACATCAGCTCTCTAGAAGCTTTATCAGACGAAAACTTCCCATCAGATGCCCTTTTCGAGCAGATAATCACTGATCAAACCTTCTTGCCAGGCCTTGGCCTATTTTTCCTAGGATTCTTGCTGGCTAGCAGTTTTAACCTGCTGGTGAACGTAATCTTTATGGTTCTCCCTTCTAAGTCCTTCGCTCAGGGCAACAAAAAGGTTGCTCCAACCATCTAAGTTGCGCCTATAGGCTTATTTGACCTTGGCTGGTAGACTTACCCTAGATTCAAGGACGGCAGGTTTGCTGGTCAGTGGTGGTGGATCTTGGGGCAAGTTACCCAAGTTTTATTACTGTTGGCCAGAGCAGCCAAATAATTGGCAGTTGCTGAATTGAATTCAACGCGTTAATTGCGCTCCTATAAATCGTTTATGGGGGTTTGGTGCGTTTTCATATAAAGATAAAAAGAGGAGGGACCATGGAAGGTCCAGAAATTAAAGCACAAGAAGTAATCATCGACAACGGTAAGCACGGTAAGCGTGTTATTCGTTTCGAAACCGGTCGTCTAGCTCAGCAAGCACAGGGTGCAGCTGCAGTTTATATCGACGAGGAAACCATGTTGTTCTCAGCAACAACAGCAAGCAAGACCCCTAAAGATCAGTTCGACTTCTTCCCACTAACTATTGACGTTGAGGAAAGAATGTATGCAGCTGGTCGTATCCCAGGATCATTCTTCCGTCGTGAAGGTCGTCCATCAACCGAAGCTATTTTGGCTTGTCGTTTGATTGACCGTCCACTACGTCCATCATTCCCTGATGGTCTTCGTAACGAAATTCAGGTTGTTGTTACTGTTTGGGCAATTCACCCAGACGAGATGTATGACGTATTGGCTATCAACGCTGCGTCTATGTCAACACAGCTTGCAGGTCTTCCATTCTCAGGGCCTATCGGTGGTGTGCGTGTTGCGCTTATCGACGGTCAGTGGGTTGCATTCCCTAAGCACTCGCAGCTTGAGCGTGCAGTATTCGACATGGTTGTTGCTGGTCGTGTAATCAACGAAAACGGTAAAGAAGATGTTGCCATCATGATGGTTGAAGCAGAAGCTACCGAAGTTTCTTGGAACCTAATCAAGAACGAAGGCGCAGCTGCTCCTAACGAAGATGTTGTTGCTCAGGGTCTAGAAGCTGCAAAGCCATTCATTGCCCAGTTGGTTAAAGCTCAGCAGGCTGTTGCTGCAGAAGCTGCAAAGCCAACCGCAGACTACCCACTGTTTGCTCCATACACCGATGAGGTTTACTCTGCTGTTGCAGCTCTTGCAGAAGCAGAA
>Ga0222712_10007670_pt1 | contig 10374 bp, 13 predicted proteins | sample C33_657DmetaG_FD_165043 | JGI IMG/M metagenome (GOLD analysis project Ga0222712, IMG submission 165043) | Estuarine water microbial communities from San Francisco Bay, California, United States - C33_657D | ecosystem: Environmental > Aquatic > Marine > Unclassified | place: USA: California...
AAGTAATGACGAACTGATTATTAGTTAGCAGGGATAGGTATTCATTTGTCTTAAAATTGAGATAATCTAGAATATTTCTTATAAAATATTTAATTAAACCCTGTTCTGAGAATGCTTTTTCCCAGAATCGCATTATCTCATAATTAAGTTCTAGGTTATTCTTTTTTAATTCCTGCTCTTGTCTGCGGGCAAGGATCTCATTATATTCATCCTTTATTTTTTTTTGTGATAAAAATAAATCTTCCTTTTTCTTAAGTTCATACCATTGAGCAGGCGTTAACTTAGTTTTTAATTTGGCAAGCTCTCCTCTTAACTTATAAAGGGAGTTACCAATTTTATTAACTTTGGCTACGGTAGAATTTAATCTCTTTTGCAACCCTCTTAAGTTAGCTTTAGTCTGCTTCTTGGTATAAATCTTCTTGCAAGTTTTACAAGTATCTTTAATAGAATACTCACCTAACTTAATTTGTGCAGACAGTTCATCTTCCTTAACTTTAAGGTCGTCATGCTCATCCTTGAGCTTATTAATAGTTTGAGCCAAACTATTAATAGTGGTTTCCCTTATTAAGACTTCCTGAATGGTCTCAGGCATCTCAAAGGGCTCGATGTCCTGCATCTTAAGTTTGAGCTTATCTTCTTGGGACTTTAACTCTAGGATAATTGTCTCCGCTACCTTAGCATTAACATTATATTCAGACTTAAGTTCCTTAATCTTATCCCGCCAAGTAAAGATTTCCTCTAGGTTAAGGAAGTTACGGATGATAGTTCTTTTATCATCAGCGGTGGCAGAAAGGAACTCAAGGTCGGAATGCTGGCCGAACACTATTGAGGCTATAAAAGTCTTATAGCTTAGCCCTAGGGTCTCTTCTATCTTCTCTTGAGTCTTGAGAGCATTATCCTGGGTGAGGTCTTGGCCGCCCAAATAGAAATTAAGTATATTAGGTCTCTTACCTCTAACAATCTTAACTTCACCCACCCCAAGCTTGGCTACATCTAATTCTACTACTAGAGCCTTTCTGCTGTCGCAGTTAATTAGTGCTTCTTCGGTAGACTTACGGATAGTCTTACCAAAGAGACCGAATACGATCATCTCAAGAATAGAACTCTTGCCAGATCCGTTGCTTCCTCCAGTATCACGATTCACGCCTTTGACGTAAACAATGTTCTTGAATTGCAGTAGGTCTAGATCAAGTTCCTTGAAGCTGTAGAAGTTCTTTACTTTTAGGTGTTTAAGTATCATGGTCTCTCAGAGTCTTTAGACCTTGTAATAATAGATCCTTGGGGATCTCGGTCTTAGCCTCATTAAGATAATTGTTTATTAGCTCATCGTTTATCTCAAACACCATGCTCCGGGGACGATAACTGCTACTCTCCCCATCCTCCATCATTGGAAGGAACTTAATATCGACATAGGCTACCTTGTATTCGTCCATGATCTTTCTTCTAAGATCAACAGAGTTCTGGTCTAGTAGGTGGGAAATGTATACACGTAGTACAGTGGTGTATGCAGTATCCACTATAAACTCCTTGTTGGCCTCCAAAGATCCTAGATCAAACTGGAGATACCTTATACCCCAAGTAATATCCTTGAAGTGGTATTCTCCAGTCTCTTCATTAATCACTGCGTATCGGTGCTTATTATCAGCCTCGGAGAATGATGTTGAATATGGGGTTCCTACTACGTGAACATTACCCTCATCCTGTGGTTTATGGATGTGCCCTAGGAATGTAGTGTGCTTAAATACATCTAGGGTCAATGGTGAATCTTCGTCGCCATTAGGATTGATACATCCCTTAAATCCAAAGTGTCCAAATACAAAATGTTTAGTATCTTTATGAGGTGTTATGTCATTTAGCTTTTGACAGATGATATTCTCATCGTCATAATGAGAAATGAAATGATATCTCAACTTGCCTATTGAGTCCTCCTCATGATACATTGATCCAGAGTATACCCTAACCTTATGAAATAAATCAAAGATGTCTAGGATAGTTAATGGGTTCGTATCGGACTTAGCGGCTGTATCGTGATTACCACGGATAAGATTAATTTCACTTAATCCAGGATATCCATAGCTAATATCTTTTAGGAAATCACTTACCCTAACTATGGTCTCGGGATCTGGCTTCCTAAAATGGAATATATCCCCAAGAAAGATAACCCGATGAGGGGTTTCTCTCTTGAGGATTTCCTTAATTGTATCAAACTGCTTTTCCAAGTAATCAAAACTTGGATAAGCATTATAAAAGTGACAATCCCCAATGACTACAGTTTTCATCAAAAATTTATTGTATTTATGCGGATACCGTAAGAATAAACAGCCGCAAACTCATCATTTGAAACATTATCAAAAGAGGACATAAATTGAACTCTAGATGGATTAAAAATACGGCAATTCATATAGTGCTTGATTGCCTGTTTTAAACCCTCTCTACGGTTAAATCTATCTCTTGGATTACACTTGGCCACAAACATCTGACCAGAGCCCTCTTCCGACAATACAGTATACCCACCACATGGATCTACTTCTATACCACCATTCTTATTTTTCAGATGATTACGGAAATGCCGAATATTAAAATTAATTGCCTGCTCTTCTGAAAAAGCGGGATCTTCAGTCATAAAATAAACTTTAATTCTAGAACTCATAATTTATCCTTGGTTAAACCTAGTTTATCTAAATCAGTCTTAATTAATTCGTATATGCCCTCGGCTAGCAATCTTATCTCAAGCTGGGCATCTGGCTTAAGTCTTTGATGTAGGAAGTGTATAACAGATTGAAGGCTCACTGTCCAGTAAGCTTCCGAATAAATGTTTTGGGGTAGGATCATTCTGGCAATCTCCTTTGCCACACCATAATGTAGTAGCTCCTTATATGCCTGACGCATGACATTCATAGTTTTATCTATTGTGTCTTGCATTACGGCATGAACCCCGTTATTTATTGGGAAGTCCTCGGATGCCTGCTTATTGCCATGCGGGGGGTTCCTACGAGCCCAGCAGGGCTTGTAATACTCGGTGGAGGTCTCGACATACCGCCCTGAAATCTCGTTCCAGGAGCAGCCCTTATCACCGTCAAAGAAGTGATCGAATATCTCTAGGCGGACGGTCTCCCCATTAGCCTCATAAGTCCTAAATCCCGATCCAACCTGATACTTCATAAGTTGGCGGAATAAGAATAATGGGGCTTTAATGTGGAAAGTATAATAAGAGTGCCGGTAGGGGCTAGTATGCTCATGCTCCCATAGGAACGTGGCTAACTTTTTATCGGACTCCTCAAACTTATCTTTATATTTATTATAACTTATTCTAGCCGAATTAACGGTTTTTAATGCCGGGTCTACCTGCATCTGATCGACCAGGGTAACAAAACTTCGGCTATCTTTTAAATAATCATAAATCATTGATGCTAAACCCCTAGATAGTTGTAGTATAATAGGTGAATTTTATGGATATACGTGAGAGAATTAAAAATGTTATTGTTAACAGCTTAGTTGAAGCTAAATTAACTGAAAAGTTTGATATCGGTGCAGACGATTCTGACAAAATGGCTGCCGTTAAGGCTGCAGCAAACAAAAGAGCAGTTAAAAAAGCTCAAGGTCCAAATACCGCTGCAAATACTTTTAATAATAATTCAAGCGATGAAGAGCCCCCAACCCGTTCAAAAAAGAAAACTAAGCCTATGCCATTAAATCCAAGAGGTTCTGGTAAGAAGAGTGAGGGGCCAGTTCAGTCAGTCAGGGGGAAGACTATAAATACCAGCCGAGGTAGTGGAAATGAAGGTGCAAAGGCCGCTGCAAATGCAAAAGCATTTAATAAGATTGTATCAAAACAATCATGAATAAGATTTACGAAAGAGTAATTGAACTCATAACCGAAGCTAAAAAAAATCGTTGTTGGAAAGGTTATAAGCCAACTCCAGGTAAGACTCCATATTCTAAAGGATCTTGTATGAAAGAATCCTCTCCTGCTTGGCAAAGATCAGAAGGTAAGAATCCAGAAGGTGGATTAAATGCTAAAGGTAGAGCATCAGCCGAAGCTCAAGGGCATAATCTCAAACCCCCAGTATCCTCTGAACAAGCCAAGAAGTCTAAGAAGTCAGCATCGAGAAGAAAGTCATTCTGTGCTAGAATGTCCGGCATGAAAAGCAAACTAACTTCTAAGAAGACTGCTAGTGATCCTGATTCACGTATTAATAAGTCTCTTAGGAAGTGGGATTGCTGAGATGATACTCTTGGCCTGAGCCAAAAGAATCACCAACTACCACTTCCACTTCCATCGGCACTGAGAACTCAAAATTGAAGTTCTCCTTAATATAAGGGTAGTTAACCATATGGTGGTAGAGTAATGCGATGGTCTCGTCTACTTGGTCGATTGGTGCAATCAACTCTATGGAGTCGTGGACCGTTGCGATTATCTTGGCACCCATTTTCTTCCGCTTTAGATCCTGATTCAGCCCTAGGATACAGCAGACTAGAGTATCACTGGCTGATGACTGGACCGTAAAGTTCAGTCCCTGCCTAAAAGCTTCTTGCCGAATATACTTAGCCTCGGACGCAGCATTCGGTAGATTCCGACGACGCCCAAAGATAGTATAGGCATACTTGTTACTATTAATAAAGTTCTGAACATGTTCCATGTATCTGGGAACACCTGGGAATGCAGCCATCCAGCCATCTATAATACCCTTCGCTTTCTTGAAGCTAATACCACGTTTCATAGCTAGCGTCTTCTCCGTTCCACCGTAGACCGTTAAGAAGCTAACTTCCTTAGCAATCTGACGTTCCTCCTTGGTTACCTTCTCCATAGGCTTACCGAACGTCATAGAGGCAGAATACGTATGCAGGTCCATGCGATCATTGAATGCCTTAGCCATGTTCTTCTCCTTGGCTAAGTGAGCTAGAACTCGGAGTTCCATGCTCTTCATATCTGCGGTTATAAACTTGTAGCCCTTGGGAGCCACAACATATTCACGAATATTGAACTTCGTCTCTCGGGGCAGAGTATGAAATGATATACCCATTCGATTGTCGCCAGCTTCATACCCAGCATTGCTGAGTCGTCCGGTGACAGTCCCATCGAGACGATACTCCACGTAAATCCGATCTGATCCATTATATTGCATTGCCTCCTTAACACCTGAGATATAGGTATCATAGAGCTTCTTGGATCTTCTGTAGTCCAGTAGACCCTTGATGAAATCTCTAGCGTTCACGACGTTGGCGTCGCTTAGAGATCTAATAGCAGACTGTGATATCTGCTTCTCAAGTTCAAGCTTCTCAAACCTATTCATTTAGACCTCTGCGATTAATTTCTTCTTCAAGTTGTTCTAGTAAGATATCCAATGCTTCTGCGCTTGTGCTTGGAGCACCAGTCTTTTCCGATGTGATCGGGGGATACAGGTTGAACCCACCTTCTACAATATTCTTCTTCTTATCGCAAGAATAGAGTATACGAGTAAGGTCATCAGTGGAGGTAAGCTCTAGAGTCTTGTCTACTTCCTTGAAGGAGTATAGTCTATCCTCGTTATTAAGGATATCATCCTTCAGCAAGACACCTAGTTCGTTTACCTTGCTACCCGATATCAAAAGACCATCAAGCTCCATAGTCTTGAAGAACTCGACCGCTGGAACCATGAGCTTATCATAGAGGTTGGCCATCTTAAGCTCAGAGATTCTTTTCTCTAGCTTCTGGAAGACCTTCATGGTGAAGTAAGCATCAAGAGCATTACCCCTTGCCATCGTCGGCAGGGGCATGTTCTTCCAGTCTGTCTTTTTGCCGTCTTGCCCTAACATTAGATTATGCTATTTGTTTTGAGGTAATTGTCAGTGAGCTTTATAAAGTTTTGCTTGCCTTGCTCGCCAAACTCTCGCCATCTGCCACTATACAATGTATCCTTAAGAAGTAAAGGGAAATTTTCATAATCCTCCTCAATGATACATCCAGGCATATTATTATGTTGGCTTTTCTCGCTAACTATAGTTTTACCATTTATCAGAGGATAAAACATTCTAACCTGCTCTTGTCTATTGTATGGCTCAAAAGCATGTAGATTTAGAATTATCTTGCTATCCTCAATATACTTATCTAAATCTACAGTTCCAAATATCCACATTATTTTAAAATGCAAAAAACAGTTATATTGAAGATGTTTGAAGATTTTAGCTCTTCTGTCATTCATATAACCATAAAATAAAACGTCAATACTTGGATTCTTTTTATTGGTAATTAAATCTAAGTTCTTGCAATAAAGCATTGGGACAACTCTAGTAACTCTTATTTTATGGAATGCCATTAAATATTCTGCATTCAACGGATCATAATCCCAAATCTCATCAGCACCCTCTAAGTTAGCTATTAGAGTTTCCGTTTTATTCCAGTTAGGGCCGCCCATCAACTGCTCCAACTGATACACTATGATTCTATGATCCGGGTCGGTCTTTTTAAATTCTTTACAGCTAATCTCACAAATTGACCCCAGCAAGAATAGAGTATCAACCATATGAGGTTTGTCAAAATACTCTAAAAGCATTATTCTTACATTATCATAAAATTCACTTATTTGGTAAATTTTAATATAATTACCAAAATAATACTTAGCATTATTCATTATATTACGCCCTGCTCATTTGGGAAGTAGTAGGACACCAAATCTTTGAGACTCTTAGGAAGATTCTCATCTACCATATGCTGCATCAGTTTGGTATCGTAGATGTTTCTTATATCAGACAAGCCCTGCCTAGCCAAGAACTTTGTATCGAATTGTGCCTTGTGGAATATCTTCCGTGTTAAGTCATTGGTAAAGATTTCACTCAAAAGTTTATTTACGGTAGAAATCCATCCGTCCGGGTGGGCGAATTCCTTGTGATACATTGGAATTGTAAAAGTAACTAGCTTCCCCTTATGATTAAAGCTCAGGGCTACAGTCTGTATCTCATCCTTAAGGAAGTCCAGCCCGGTGGTTTCAATGTCTACCGCCACATCGGAGTCCTTGTATTCAGATAGCTTATTTAGCTTCTCAACCGTATCTAACATCTCCCAAGCGAACTCAGAATCAGTCCCACGCTTGTTATAGTATGTCTCAATACCATTCTGGATATCCAGCTTAAATAGGTATTGGTTTTGAGGCTCCATTAGCACCTGGACTGGGTGATACAGTGCCACCACAGGGATGCCCTCATACTCAAATGCCTTCCCTCGTTTGCCCATGATGCCGCTCTTCTTAGTTAGCATCACTAGAGGCAGGTTGCCACAGACAAAGATAACCTTGGGCCTGCAAGCCCTCACAGTCGCCAGGATATGGTTACGGCAGATATCTTTATCTTCCTTGGTCATATCCTTATCCTTAACGTTGATGCACTTAACTGACGCAGTGTATTCTACGTGTGGGATAAGATGCCCAAATCCTGCGGACTCTAGGACAGATTCGATTAGGTCCTGCTCCTTGGTTAGAAATGGTGTTATCTCACCATGCTCCAACTTAAAAGACTCGGACACGAATAAAATCTCGCAGAGTTTATTAAAGCCCATCTCCCAATGATCCATAATCGAGTGGCACACTTGATTACGTTGGAGTTGAGTGCATCCTTTACAATCAATATATTCATATTTAAAAGGATCTGGTAGAATTCTCATACTATTATTAATTTGTGTCGGAGTATCTTAACAACAAGCGATTTGAACAATTAATTAAACTGCACTGTTCTGGCAATTATGAATTTCAGGATGAGCTGATGTATTGCTTTGACGCACTCATCAGCAACATTATAGACGCTTTCCATTTTAAAGTGGACAAGGAGGACGCAAAACAAGAATGCTTCCTCCTTGTCCTAAGGACACTGCGTAATTTTAAACCGGAGAACGGCTCTGCGTTCAATTATTTTACGACAGTAATTATAAATAACTTAAAACTGGTAGCTACTAAAGTTAAGAGACATAAACTCAAGTTGGAAGCTTATTTTGAGTTTAAATTTGGGATACCAGTTCACCCATTAGACGTAAGTTCGTAATCAATACCGGCAGTATTATCTGTTACGGTCATTACTACGAATCTGTCTGCATCATTAGAGTTAGATCCATCACCGCCAGTTAAGTTTATTAATACTGGGATAGAATTAGTTTGATAACTATATCCATAATATTCATTAAGTATACTTAATGCTTCTGGCACCTCAAATAAGTTTACCTTGGCGTCGTAGCCTCTAAACTTGGTTGACGACTCGTTCCAAGGACTGTAAATAAGGATTTTAATCTTAGTCTTGGGATTACTAAGTATTCTATCATCAGCAACCCGTATGAGTTGTTGAAGCTTTTCCCAAGAATTAATATTCTTTGGAATATAGTTCATGGCTTAGGTATGCTTTGCTCAATAGAGGATGCCGAGAAACCAGAAGCCTCAAGCTGCTGTCTAAGTTCAGGATTATCTAGAATCTCCTGACTCATTTTAGTTAGCTTGTCATTTAAGTGTTCAATACCATTGAAGAAGATCTGCTTAACAAAATCTTCATCAGAGATAGTATCAGGTCTAACAATAGAAGACCAGTTCTTAAATCCTAAAGCTTCATCTTTACTTAACTTAACTATTAATTTCATACGATTTCTACTTCTTTCTTCAACTTTAATTTTCCAATTAGAACCTTCAAATTTAATTTTTTCCATCCAGACTATAATAGAGGGAGGTGATAAAAATGCAAGATAATTTCGACCTAAAAAATTTGATGAGTAGTAAAAAGAAAAGAAAGAACAGTAGAACAAAAGGTAATTCTTTTGAAAGAAAAATATGTTCTATATTGAATGAATTTTTTGATACCAAAGAATTCATAAGATCCCCAGGATCTGGCGCATTCTCTACAACTCATAATCTACCAGAGCACTTAAAGTTTAGTGGAGATTTAATTACCCCAAAATCTTTTAAGTTCACTATTGAATGTAAGAAAGGATATAACAAAGAAAATATAGGATCAGCATTCAATTCTAAATCTGATTTATGTGATTTTATCAGACAAGCAGAACATGATGCAAACAAAATCCAGAAAAACTTTTTAATTATATTCCAACAAGACAGAAAAGATATCTTGTGTTTATTTAATGAAAGAAAGTCCCCAAGCTTATCAGCATATGGGGAAAATCATGATCATATATTCCTGTGCATTCATAATTCAAGATATATAATTTGCAGATTTGAGGACCTATTAAAAGAAGTTAAAAAGTATAATGCTACTGGATTATTAATTTAAATACTTTAAAACTTTTGAAAAACTAAGCATGGCTTCAGTTATTTTTTCACTTATAACACGAAGTCTTTCTATATTAACTATGCCTGTAGATTCTTCGATAGGACCCATTCCAAAAGTCTTAAACCCAATTTCATCTATTACTTTTTCAGAAACACTTAAGTGTGCAACGGAACCATCATAAGGTATTGAATATAGTAATTGACCGTTTCTAGTAATAGAAAAACTTCCTGAATTTATATTAACCTTATATCCATTACTTTCGTCAAGTAATCTACCAGAAGTCATTAACTCTTGAAAATGTTTTAGAACTTTATTTTGGCTACCAACTCTCATTTTTTTATCTTTGGCCACTATGATTGAAAGCATTGAGCCATCAGATGACCCGCCACCAAATACGCCCAGACCATAGATAAACTTTAAAGCCTTCTCTTTATCTTTAGGATCGGATGACTGCATCAACTTTCTAATTCTAGACTTTTGCATTGTGTTGCTAAGTTCTTGTGATATAATTTCCCATTCTTGCTGGACTTCCTGCTCTGATTTAAAAGTTTTCTTTTGAAAAGATTTTAATCTACTTTTTATTGCGTCATTAATTTCGTCATCATATTCGTTTTCATTTCTTAGTATATCAGAACTTATTGCAGCAAAGATTTCTTTTGATGCTCTGTATTTTGTATTACCTTGCTTATCTTTATAAGCCTCAGTAGTTTTGATACTATCTAGTTTCTTTCTATCTGATTCAAATCTTTTTAATTCTGACATCATATCTTTACTCTTAACATCAAATCTATCCATCATTGCTTTTTGATCACTTGCAACTTGTTCGCAGTTATCTGGAATATTCTTACCTGGTCTTTGTTCACACACTTTGCCTGACAGAGCATCCATCATACTCTTTCTAGCCATCTGCCCTAAATCTACTTCTCCCCTTCCAGATCCAATAGCGGTAGAAAATTTTAAGCTATCACCAATTGAAAACTTCCCGTCAGCCGTTTTCTTTATTATCTCAGCTTGATCCTCTTCATCAGATATTCCCATGCTGACTAGAGCATTTCTTGCTGATTCGTAACTACCATAAATTTCCCTGATATCTGCCTTTCTATTCCAGCCAGATATCTTTGATGTTCTATCGACACC
>Ga0222712_10007671_pt1 | contig 10373 bp, 10 predicted proteins | sample C33_657DmetaG_FD_165043 | JGI IMG/M metagenome (GOLD analysis project Ga0222712, IMG submission 165043) | Estuarine water microbial communities from San Francisco Bay, California, United States - C33_657D | ecosystem: Environmental > Aquatic > Marine > Unclassified | place: USA: California...
GCCGCGCAATGAGCCTTCCGTGGTGCTGCGAACCGTTTCAGAGGTGCGTGATAACGTCCCCGACAGGTCGAGCGACGAACCAAGGCCGCCCGTAATGCCGCCACCGCCAAGCAATTGCGCATGTGCCGGCACGGTTGCGAGTGAGAGAATAGAAGCTGCGATGAGAAAGTTTTTCATGTCTCGTCCTTTCCTGATTGAGCGGCAGAAATTCTGACCGCTTGGAAAGGAAACGGATGGGGATGCCGATTTAATCCGTAAAAAATTGCTGCATCTATTTGGGGCGGCAGTGCTTGAAACCGCAGACATTTCATTCCTCCAGCGCCGCGGTGTTTGGGTCGGCGTTGGTGGTTGCATAGAATCTATCTTGAGGCGAAACTGTCGCCTATTGGCAGTTTGGTTCGCGAGTTACTTTTACCTTGGCTCAAGCGAATGGGACGGCATGGTCTATTCGCCTGAATCTTCCTCAAAATGCAGCAGAGGTCAGTTTTTTGGGCCTCTGAGACTGGCCGGAGATTCAGGCCTAAGTCTCTCCCAAAAGAGACGCTTTTGACCTCTGCTTGAGAAACCAGCTCGCGAAAGCGCGGGCAACTCGGCGGAATATGTCCGAGGAAGATATTTCACGTAATTGATATGAAATAATAAAGACTGAGTGGCGCACCACTCAGAATAAAACCGAGAACTTATATATCATTGTAATTAAATGATTATAAGTACAAGAAACTTTAAACTATCCGATAGTAGCCGCTGCTGTTCAGGCGGTTATCGGTTTCCTAGCGAGCTAAAGGTTGTATGGCCGAGTAAATGCACCATTTGGGTCCCTTTTCCTAGGCATCAATGGCCGTTTTCGTAAAAATTGGTGGTGCTATTGATTGCAAATCGATTCTTGCGATTTCCGAACCCGGAGATCACAAAATTCTGGAAACGCACTCGATTGCTACGCTTTCATCGCGGTTGGAACAGGTGAGGGATATTTGATTAAGAGCATTATCTTATACCGAGCCTATTTTTCTCTCTTCATCTAAAGCTATCGCGCTGATAGTTCCGAAATTCAGAGTCTTAAGCGTCAGGATATGAAGCCAATATCGCCGAGACCAGTCGTCTTAAATCGACTTCAAGCTCTTCTCTGCTCTTGGCCTGTTCGCTGATCCCGATGGATGCGCAAAAAATAAGCCTGGCATCGTCCCGAGGTGCACTGCACCCTGCTGCTTGTAAAGCTTGAAAGATGGCATCCTCGATTGCCCGATCCATTGCGTTAAACAGTTGACCAAATTCATGCCTGCGGGTGTCTAACAACTCCAATCTATGCGGGCTTCCAATAGCAGCATCAAAAGCACGGCCGTGTTTTGCCAGCAGCGCATTGGATAGGCGATCAACTAGGCGCCCTTTTTCTTCAAGAGCTTTGATAACGCCGGATTGCATGTCACTTGCGAGCCGCGATGCTACAGCCGAAAAAACTGCCATCTTGTCTGGGAAGTAAGCGTAAAGTGTCGCTTTGGAGATGGAGCTGGCGGCTGCAATCGCTTCCATAGTAGCTGATCTGAGGCCAACTCTCGCAAACAAGCTCTCGGCAGCGTCGAGAATGCGATCGCGCCTGACAGTTTTCGCACGGGCTATCGGTTTTGAGTCATCTTTGCGGGTCATTACCTCTTGATAGGTTCCAACCTTGACATCTGCAACCGATTAAACAATCGTATTATACGATAAACGTTCAAAACGTATGATTCGAGGGATATTGCTATGCAAGAACGGGTACTGGTTACGGGCGCCAATGGCTTTATTGCCTCGCACATTATTAAGCTGTTGCTGGAGCAGGGGTTTGCTGTTCGGGGAACAGTTCGTGATCCGCTAAAAATTGAGACCAGCAGCTTTTTGAAAGCGTTGCCTAGCGCCAGCAATCTACAACTTGTGTCAGCCGACTTGAACAACAAGGGCGCATTTTCAGATCATATAAAGGACGTGGATTATGTGATACACACAGCAAGTCCATTTGTTATCGACGTTGATGATGTTGAGCGGGACTTAGTCCAACCTGCGGTTCGCGGAACCGTTTCGGCTTTGGAAGCCGCAGCCAAGTCTAGTCGTGTGAAACGTGTTGTACTCACTTCATCTATGGCGGCGGTTACCGATGCCCCCGATGGCAGGGTACTGACTGAAGCGGATTGGAATGAAAAATCGTCCATAATGCGAAACCCTTACTATTATTCAAAGACGCAAGCAGAACGTGCCGCCTGGGCTTTTACGAAGCGGGAAAAGATTGGCTTTGATCTCGTCGTCATAAATCCTTTCATGGTTGCCGGACCTTCGCTAAGCGCCGGCGTCAGTACGTCTAATCAGCTCTTTATTGACATCGCTAATGGTCAATATCCTGCCTTGATGGCACTCAATTGGGGGTTTGTGGATGTTAGAGAGGTGGCCAGGGCCCACATACTCGCTATGAAGGCGCCGAACGCGAAGGGGCGCTACATTTGCTCTGCAGGCAATATGGATATGCACCAAATCACAGATATCATGAGATCAGTGGGTGTGCAGGGTAAGCTTCCAACATTCGACATGAGCGGGCATTTTGGAACGGCAACAATGAAGCTGCTCTCATATTTTCAGCCTCGTGGCATAGGAAGCTACCTAAGAACGCATCTCGGAAGCGTGCCGCAATTCGACAATAGCAAAATCCGGCGTGACTTGGGCATAGAGTTTCGTGACGTAGAAGAGACCATTTATGATACCGTCCATGACCTCGTCAAATGGGGGCATTTGTCTGCTTAAATCTCCTCCTAGTTCAGAATGAGGGGTTAGGGACCAGATACAAGCACTTGCTTTTTGAATTCACTGGTACTTTATAACCGCCTGTACCGAGCATATTATGGAATTGGGAAATTATTTGAACCATCGTTTTGTTGGAAAATTTGGAAATACTGTTCGCAAGGCAGGCACGGCCTGCCAGTTTTAGTGTTGCATTGGCGGACTGCATTTTGCAGCTCTTTGTTTAATGCTTCGGCTAGTGATGCAGCTGAGTAGAAATTCCTACATCACCGCTCGAAAATGAATTTAGTGAACAGTTGCCTATCGTTCGTAACGTTCACTAAATCTTTAGTGCTTGCGCCAAATTTTCGCCTGTGAGACGCTTTCTGGATTGAGCGGATTGGAGGGGAAGATGAATTTCGACTGCGATGTAATGATCGCGGGAGCCGGACCAGTTGGGCTTCTTCTCGCCTATGAGCTGCAGGCGCGAGGTGTAAGTGTGCTCCTCGTCGAGAGAAATCACGACACTACCCGGCATCCCAAGATGGATATCACTAATGGCCGCAGCCTAGAGTTGATGCGCCGCTTCGGGCTTGCTGAAAAGGTGCGGGATGTTGCGGTTCCGCGAAATCATGGCATGGACGTCGTCTGGTTGACCCGTTTCAGCGGATGGGAGCTAGCTCGCTTTCGCTATCCAGATACCCTGATCCGCCAAGCTCAGATCCGATCGAACAATGATGGCGGGCAGCCGCTTGAGCCTGACATGCGTTTGAGCCAGATCGTTCTGGAGCCATTTCTTCGCGACTTACTGGTCGCAACGGGTAAGGTCGATATACGATTTGGTACAGAATTTGTTGGCTTCAATCAGGATCCGGATGGGGTCACTGCGCACGTTCGCGATCTTGAAGGCAATGAGTCGACGATCCGCGCGAAACTACTTGCAGGTTGTGATGGTGGACGAAGTAGGGTGCGTGAAGGGCTTGGGATTGAATGTGAGGGCAAATGGGCTGTCGCCCAATTATACATGATCCATTTTGAGTTGGAAAATGCCGAAGACCTAAGGCGTCACGGCCTAGCCTGGCATTATCAGTCGCCTTTAGGACTGACGCTGATTGCGCAAGATGACGATCGCACCTTCACATTGCACAAAGTTTTACCTTCCGATGTTGATGTTACGGCTATCGACCCACTTTCCTTCCTCTACGAGGCATTGGGCTTAGAATTTCCATGTACCATATTGCAGGCTAATGCTTGGACACCGCATCTGGTGGTCGCAGAAAGCTATGGACGGGGCCGGGTGTGGCTGGCTGGTGACGCGGCACATCAATATGTCCCGACCGGTGGTTACGGTATGAATACTGGTGTTGGTGACGCTGCCGACGTCGCTTGGAAATTTGCGGCTTTTGTCCAAGGTTGGGGAGGAGCAAATTTACTAGACACAATCGAAAGCGAGCGCCGGCCGGTCGGCCTAGCCAATTGCCAAGCTGCCGGTGCCAATGCCGGAGTACGCTTCCAGATCGACATGGCCTACGATCCTACAACCCAATTCGACAGTCCAGACGGCGAAGCCGCAAGGGCAAAACTGGCATCCCGGATCCTTGAACTCGGCAATGCCGAGAATGAGTCTCGGGGTATCGAATACGGTTATAGGTATCGTGACTCTCCGATCATTGCTCGCGAAATCGATGATTTAGAGCCTGAATGGAGGGTTCTGGACTATGTTCCATCGACCTGGCCGGGCGCCCGCCCGCCACATCTGTTTCTTTCAGATGGCTCTGCCATGTTCGATCATTTTGGACCGGGATTTACTTTGCTTGTCTTTGTACAGGATGATTGTGAAGTGATGCGTCGAGCCGCAGCCCACATTGGATTTCCACTCAAAATTGTTTCGATCCAGGATGCCAAGGCGCGCGCACTATATGAGCGCGATTATGTCCTGATCCGTCCTGACCAGATTGTTGCGTGGAGGGGTGATAAATTGCCTGAGGACTGTGGAAGGTTGCTTGACATTGTCCGGGGTGAATTTGGAGAGGGAATTGCATGAAAGTTACAATAATTGGCGGGGGATATGCCGGGTTCAACCTTAGCCGGTTACTTGATCCACACGTCGAAGTCACATTGATCGAGAGCCGTGACACTTTTGTTCACAATGTCGCTGCTATCCGTGCAGTGGTAGAGCCTGAATTGCTCGAACGAATTGTTATTCCCTATGACCGTCTATTGAGGCGTGGGCGGGTGGTACATGGTAAGGCTGTGACCATTGATGCTGATGGTGTGAAACTCGAAGATGGTTCGCACATCACTGCCGATGCCGTAGTCGTTGCTACCGGTTCGCAATATGCGGCCCCATTTAAACCGCAAAGCGATGCAACCGCCGATTTCAAGGCGGCCTTGAAACTGGTTTCAGCGCAGATTGAATCTGCAGATGAGATCGTAATTGTTGGCGCCGGCGCCGTGGGGGTTGAACTCGCTGGAGAAGTCAAAGCGGCGCGGCCCGAAAAGAAGGTGGCGCTTGTTTCCGACCAGGACCAACTATTTCCAATGTACCCGCATAAACTCCACACCAAACTGGTTGAAAGGCTAGTAGCTGCTGGAGTTGACCTTTATCTTGGGCATGCTGCAGGCAATCTCAAAGATAGCGCTGCGCCTTTTAAAGGCACTGTGACGCTTGACAACGGTAAGACGCTTGCAGGGTTAGTCATCCCGACGGTTGGTGCTCGGATCGTGGGCTCGCCGGCACATCAAATGCCCGGTATATCTCGTCAACCCAATGGGCAGTTGGCAGTCGATCAATGGCTGCGTCCGTCGAGCCTTGCAAATGTATTTGCGATTGGCGATCTTGCAGCAACCGGTGAAGGTATGACTGTGGTATCGACCATGCGTCAGGCGCCGTGGCTGGCTAAAACGCTTAGGGGTTTAGCTCAAGGGGCACAGCTTGAGAGTCTCAGGCCTTACTCCAGGTGGAGCTTGCCTCCAATCCTTCTACCGCTTGGGCCGAAGAAGGGAGCCAGCGTATTGCCAGTCGCCAAGGGCCTAGTAGTTGGAGATGGGATAACTTCAGCAATAAAAGGCAAAAAACTCTTTATCCCGCGTTACCTTAAAGAGTTTGGCCGATAAGCGCGTGAGCAAACTGTGCTTGTATATAAATTACTGAAATAATATTTATTTAAATGTGGTCTAGGATAATTTTTGCACAGTTTCTATCGCCATGTCATAGGCATCGTTCCAATCTAAACCCAGAGAACGAAGTGCGTGGACAATCAGATTGGCGATGCGACTAGAGGGTTCTGCGGTGGGCTGCTCAATCAAATTTCGGATTCCTGCCGAGACGATCCCGATTACAATGATTAATGCGGCTTCGATCGATGCGATCCCAAAGCGCCCGCTTGCTTCACCGTTTTCAAGTGTAAGTCGAACTGGCGCATTCATAGGTGAATTTACATCGGTCGGGTCGTTGATCAACGATACCAAAATCAGCGCTCGGTTGGGATGCTTAACGGCCAGAAGGAAAAACAAGGACATGGCGATCGCCAAGTGCTTTGCTGGATCTGGGCTGCTTGACTTCATCAGGCCAATACGATCCCGTAATTCATTGCGGATTTCCAATGCAATGTGATTGGCAACATCAGCTTTATCAGCAAAGTGGTTATAGAAAGTGCCCTTGGCAACTCCAGCACGAGCGGTAATTTCATCTATGGAGACATGGGCAAAACCGTTCAGGCCAAATAGCTCTTCAGCGGCACCCATCAGCGCGGTTCGGTTGGCGGTACGACGTAAGCCGCGATATCGAGGAGTGCCGGGCATAATACGCTGATGCTCTAATTAAATGACTAGAAAGTCAATTAGGGGTCATTAAAGATCGTAGGGTTTCGTCATAGGAGCCCACTATGTCTCGCCTATCTTTTAGTTCGGCCCTGCTACTAGCCCCTTTGGCTTACGCAATCCACCATGCCGAAGAACATCTGCTATTCAACTTTCGTGCTTGGCGGCTTCGGTATTTTGAGGACAACAACGCATTGAGCACCGAGGCGGTGCTGGTGGTGCTAATATCAGTCAGTCTGGTATATTTGCTACTTCAGGCAACACTCAAGACAAGAGTGACAGTTTGGGTCGCGATGACGTTTCTAATGGCAACCCAGGTCCATAATGCGTTGTTCCATCTGGGCGGCACATTATGGTTCAACGATTTTAGTCCAGGCTTGATCACTGCACTCACGCTTTATTTGCCTGTCAATTTTGTAATTGTCAGAGCGGCTCTCGCGCAGGGCCTGATCAACAGGCGGCAATTAGGCATCACCTTCTTCGCTGGTGGTCTGCTGTTCTGGGCCTTCGAACTGGTTGGTCCGTCAATTCTGTTGGTTGCGACGCTTGCGACTTGGACCTGGGCGTTGAACTCGGCGCGAACATCAGTAGCGAGGGAGATTTGACACTTATGACGCGACGGATCTGGCTTAACTATCTCGCTTGGTCTCTCCAAATTGCATTGGCCGGCGTTTTCACATCCACAGCTTGGCGCAAGTTCAATGCTCATCCGATCCCGGTTGAGACGGTGGAAGCGCTTGGCGCCGGACAGTGGCTGCGATTTGCGTTGGGTATTGCAGAACTTGCCGGAGCAATCGGTTTGCTGATCCCGCGTCTTGCCTCGCTTTCTGCTGCGTGCCTTGCACTATTGATGATTGGTGCTGCAGGAACACACATACTGATTATTGGCGGCAGCCCATTACTAGCTGTAGCGCTTATGTTGGCCAGTATGATTGTCGTCTGCATCAGGAGCCAAGGGGCGATGAATGCGTAAAAGCTGGATTGAAATTGAAGAGCCTCATGATCTGAGCCCTTGGGAGGTTCCTCTACGCGAGCCACCGCCAGCTATGTCCGTTGCGCTGGCGAAAGGTGTTATAACCGCCGTCGAATCTTTCACACCATTTTCGTCGATGGCCGAGGCGCAGAGAGATCGGATGGAGGACGGTGTTTGGCGTCATCCTGATGGTACACTTACCGTGGCTTGTAATACTGTTATGCCCGGTGTGAATTCAGGAATGTGGGACTGGTGGTTTGGTTGGCATAGTCTTTCGAGCGCGCGATACCGGCTTTGGCACCCGCTTGCGCATCGACGCTCGAAACTGGCCCAGGACCGCCGACATTTGCCTCCGGGCCGCGCCCGGTACATCAATAACGTAAGTGCCGTGGATGAGTTGATTGGTGACCAGATGACACAATTGGCAATCAGCTTTGTTGAACCCAAGACATTTGGTTTCAACCCTGACATCGTAGACAAGCTTGGGACAGCGATCTGTGCGACGGTGGCGTTGCGGAACCGACATCTCGAACACGCCAAACTTGTACACATGGTTGAAAATACCCCCGAAGGCTGCATTATGCGGAGCCGGTTTCATCTGGGTCAGTTTCGTAGCCAACTAAAGGTGGTGGGACCGATGCTTACCTTCCTGATAGACCGACCGAGTGCGCGTCATAGGCTGGTAAGTGATGAAATAGGGCTCGCCTTGTTAAGTCATTGCTTTGAGGAAATGCACCACTTAGCTGACCTTTTACCCAGCCTTCATTCTCGTTTCTATGAAGAATGATTAGCGAGCATAGACGAAAGCCCTACCTCGAACTGCCGTTCGAATTGGGAATGTGACTCGGCAAAGACTCTGGATAGGTCGGAGTTTCAAATTTGAGCCACCCAATTAAGCAGCATTAAGCGTTTGAAAATTCAATCACTTATGCCGCATATTTGTTTAAATATATGAAATAAATAAAAAATATTAATTGGCGCGCCCTGCAGGAGTCGAACCTGCGACCTCAAGATTAGAAGTCTCGCGCTCTATCCAGCTGAGCTAAGGGCGCGCGCTGGGTGCGCAATAACCGCTTTGCGCGGTGCTGCAAAGCGGGATATGGCAGCGGCATGACCAATCCCAAGATCGAAGCGCACAGCGCCGCGGAAATGACCGGTCGGCATTTCCGCTATTATGATTTCGTCATGGCGGCCTTTGTCGCCGTTTTGCTGCTTTCCAACGTGATCGGCGCGGCAAAACCCGCAGCTATCGAAATTGGAGGGGAGCCGTGGGTCTTCGGTGCGGGGATATTGTTCTTCCCGCTCGGCTATGTGATCGGTGACGTGCTGACCGAAGTTTACGGCTATGCGCGCGCACGCCGGGTGATCTGGGCGGGCTTTGCCGGATTGATCTTCATGGCATTCATGAGCTGGGTCGTGGTCAGCCTGCCGCCGGCTGAAGGCTGGGAAGGGCAGGCAGCCTATGAAAGCGTGTTTGGGCAGGTACCGCGCATCGTGCTCGCTTCGATCGTCGCATTCTGGGCCGGCGAGTTCGTAAACAGCTATGTCATGGCGCGGATGAAGATCTGGACGCAGGGCAAGCATTTATGGTCGCGCACCATCGGTTCCACGTTGGTGGGGCAGGGCGTCGACAGCCTGATTTTCTATCCCTTGGCCTTTTGGGGCGTGTGGGAAAATGAAGCCGTAATCACCGTGATGGTCACCAATTGGGGCCTAAAGGTCCTTTGGGAGGTTGTTCTTACCCCTGTAACCTATGCGGTCGTGGGCTGGCTAAAGCGCAAGGAAGGTGTCGACCTGTTCGACGAGGGAACCGATTTCAGCCCGTTCAAGACCCAGGTCTGAAACCTGTGCTGTTTGGTTATTCGCCGCTGGATTTCCAGCAATTCAAAGTCGTGATGCTGGGCTTTACCGGCCTCGGCAAGGATGCGTTGCATATCTATGCGGGGATGGGGCTGTTCCTGTTTGTCCGCCTTATCTGGCGCCGGCGCGGCGGTTGGATATTGGCCTGGCTCGCCGTGCTGGCCATGGCTTGCACGGTCGAATGGATCGACATGAAGGCGGAGGCAACGAACAGCGCCTTGCAGCCTGATGCGGCGCATTGGCACGATATCTGGAATACGATGTTCTGGCCGACGATATTGCTTTTGGTCGGTCGCCGGCTGCAGCCAAAGCCGAAAGCGTCAGGCGATCTCGCGGATCAGCCCTTCGAAAAGCCGCCGTCCGTCTGATCCGCCCTGTACCGCTTCGATCATGCGTTCGGGGTGCGGCATCATGCCAAGCACATTGCCTGCATCGTTGAGGATGCCTGCGATATTGCGCGCCGATCCATTGACCGCTTCTGCATAGCGAAAGGCGACACGGCCTTCGCCCTCGAGCCGGTCGAGCGTTGCATCGTCCGCAAAATAATTGCCGTCATGGTGCGCGACGGGGATGGTGATTTCTTCGCCTGCGGCATAGCGGCTGGTGAAGATTGACTGGCTGTTTTCGACGGTCAGCTTCACTTCGCGGCACACAAAGCGGATGCCCGCATTGCGCATCAATGCGCCGGGCAACAGGCCGGCTTCGGTCAAAATCTGGAAGCCATTGCACACGCCAAGAACGGGAACGCCACGGTTTGCCGCTGCAACAACCGCCTGCATAACCGGCGAACGCGCCGCCATTGCGCCAGAGCGCAGATAGTCGCCATAGGAAAAACCGCCGGGGACCGCGATTAGATCAAGGTTGGCGGGCAATTCGGTTTCGCGGTGCCAGACCATCGACGTTTCGGCGCCGGTCACTTCGCGAATGGCGACTGCCATGTCGCGGTCGCAATTTGAACCGGGGAACTGGATCACGGCAG
>Ga0222712_10007674_pt1 | contig 10372 bp, 12 predicted proteins | sample C33_657DmetaG_FD_165043 | JGI IMG/M metagenome (GOLD analysis project Ga0222712, IMG submission 165043) | Estuarine water microbial communities from San Francisco Bay, California, United States - C33_657D | ecosystem: Environmental > Aquatic > Marine > Unclassified | place: USA: California...
AGGAAGGCGCGCTAATACCTCTCCTACAGAGTCATTGTCGGTTTTACATTTAGGATTTACATCCAAATACGCAATTAGCTTTCCTTCTCTCTTGATTTCTGCAAAATACATTGCTAAAAATGCAATGAGCGTTATGCAATTAAAAGAGAACCCCGCATTATACAATGGGTCATTGCCAGTTTGCGCATTTTCGGAAATTGAGCAAATGTGGTCTCCACATGTTTGTGGGACAAAAAGAATTAAGAAAGATGCAATTAAAACGCGATACAATTCAAGTAAAACTGTAATTGTGACACCGGCTTTTTGGTTAAAATCTTGGTTATCATTAACAATTACTTTGGTACTTGGTTCAGTAGTGCTTGGCGCTGGTGTGTTAATTTCAATATCAACAAGGGATTCATTAGAAGTTGGGCTCTCCATTTTTGCTATACATTTCATAAAGACTCTTTTTTGATATTTTTTTGCCTTTTCTTTTACTTTTGCATATGCATTTGCAATTTCTCATTTTTACCTTGGTTTTTTTGTTTTTACATTTTTTACTTTTTCTGCGTTTTCTCTTTTTGCCTGGAGTTAATGATTCACTTGATGGCTTCAATAAATTTTCATTCGGTAATTCATTCATTGATTCATTCATTGACGACGATTCATTCATCGATTCATTCATTGAATCATTCATTGACGACGATTCATTTATTGATTCATTCATTGACGATGGTTCAATCATCGGTTCAATCACTGGTTCATTCACTAGTGGCAATTCAACTTCAAGTTTTTGTTCTTCTGACATTTATATATATTTAAAAGAAATAATATCGTTTTGTTTGGTTTTCAATTCTCTCAATTTTTTCCACATTTTTGCGAAACACTTTGGGGTCAATTTCGTATGATTTGTAGCAAACTCCGTCGTCTTTACCAGTATATCTCTCCAAACTGTGTTTATAAAACTCAACGGTTGACCCATCCAAGATCCAATGTCGTTGTTTAATCCCTAAATGTCGATAATCTTTGTAGATGCGACAAAGACGGAACAAGTAAAAAAACATCTCGGTAATGTAATTGACATATTCGACAGTTTCTTCTTTGTTCTCTGCATTAATTGTGTAAACAAGTTCATTGTAATCAAGTAGTTTTTTTGAAACATCTTCATTTTTTTCGATTGGCGTGAAATAAATTTTTTCAAACGTGGCAGCATAAAGTTCCCAAGATTTTGCGGATTTGTAATTAATTTCGGCTTTCTCTCTCAATTTAAAAAATGTATTGATGATGGAGAGAACAAAGGTTGTTAACAAAACATAGAACAATTGTCTTTCGGTCAAAAATGCAGATCCAGAACCAGTTTGGCCAGTGGAAAAGGCGGTCAACAATGTTATTGTGAAATTAATGGGTGTCGAAATGTAATTCCAAAATCCAGCATTGAAATATTTCTTCTTGAGTTGGGTTCCTATTCGCAAGTTGAGATTGTCTTGCACTGTTAACATGATTCCCCAGGTTGGAGAGAGATTGTCAATGATATATTCATTGGTTAAACCCTCGGAACTAATAACCGACGAGTTTTCTTCTAAATTCTGGGGATTTGTTGCAATTTCACTAATATCAAGTCCAAATTTTTCGGATTTTTCCATTTATTATCAATAAAGAAAATAAGACAATATTTTGTACTATTTTCTTTTAATCATACGGGCCATCAACTACATTATTGGGTGACAAACGATCCAGATCTGATAAATGTAAAGAACTAAAATCACTACTGTGTGCATTATAAACATGTTCGGAAACATCTTCGGAAACAGGTTCGGAAACATATTCACTTACTGAATTCGATTCACCTAAAGATTCTTGTTGTAAATTATCAATTAACTCAGCGGGTGTCCAATATTCTTTAGATTCTTGATTCTTAAATGTTTGTAACGACATATTTATTACAAACATATTCATTCCCAAACTTTCTAAAAATTTGATATTTTCTGGCAAAAATCCTTTTGCAATTAATTCGCGTTTTTCAGATTTAGAAAACCCTTTTTTAGAATTCTTACGACTTTTTTTCTTTTGTCTGTCTCTACATTTTTTAGTCTTGCATTTTGTTTTCTTAATTCCATATCCTCCTTTTTTTTGTCTTCTGGTCATTATACTATACTACTTTAAAATTTTTTATCGTCCGGATGACCCAAATCCCCTTTCTCCACGAACTGTATCTGCACCTAAATCCTCTAGTCTATCTACCAACTCCACAAAAATTGGCACCATTCCGGGGGCACAAAGCTGAATAAGACGGTCAAAACGCTCCACTACATATTGGGGTCTTAAGCAATCAAACATCCCAATGAGGGGTCCGCGATATCCGGAATCCACAATCCCCGTTGAATTTGCGAGTCGCAATGGTGTTTTATAAATACTGGACCTTGGGTACATGTAGTATCCAGTATTGTATGTGTTAATTTGCCCATTTTTATCCATTTCAACAATTTGAGCCGAGCATTTAATTTTAAAATCCAGCTTGTTTACATTTTCTGATGCGCAGTTAAAAAAATCGTAGGGTGAAAAAAGGTCAAACCCAGCATCAATATGGTGCGGATTTTCATTCAATTTTGAATTGTGGTTGTAAATTGCCTCGTAGTATTTGCAATACAATTCTGGGTTATTTAAGTTGTCAGCATAAAGGCGGAGATGCATGTAGCGGGGATATATATTGAGCAAGTTGTAGTTTAAAAACATTTTATATAGATAATCTGAAAATATCTTTAAATCCCTTTTAAGGGAACTCGTCGTTCACTTATGATCCCATACTAATTAAAGGAACTCGTCATTAAGAGAATTCGTCATTAAGGCGCCTTATTTGCAGTACGTAGGACTGTACCTATAATAAAAAAAGAACAGCGGTCCCATAAACATCGCCATAACAATGCCAACAAATTTCTGAAAAATAGTTCCTGATTTACCAAAACAGTAGATTGACCATAAAAACGCAATGAGTCCAATCATTACCCATGCAAATGTGAATAATCCAAAGATTTGAACAGTAGTTTGGATTTCTTTCTCTTTTTCGTCCATTATACAATATAAAAAGAATAGTTCCCTTAACCACCTCTTAGCTTACTGGTTTCACATGCAACTACAGCGCCTCTACTTACTGTGGGGGTTTTGGCTAAGGGATACCCCACTTTATCTTTAACTGTGTATCCGGACGATGAAACACCATATGCCAATGCATTTGCCGTTTGTTTTCCATATGCAGTCATATATGTATTGGCTGAGTTAGTTACAATGTCATATTTTAAGCGAGTCAATCGCGCACTCGAATCCACACCGCCCTGTGACGCAAACTTGCTGTTGCTCGGTTTGTAATAAAGTGGGACATAAGGAGTTCCAATGGTCGGGTTGTCAGTTCCAGACTTGAATTGGTTTCCTCTAACATAGCCCGGGTATATTGCGTTATATCCACTTATTACTGGCGCATCCACGTAAGCAGTGTTGTATATATTATACGCATATCCCGTATAACTTGGTATACGAGCCACTGGCTGGGTTTGCGCACTTGGACCATTACTATTTCCAATATTCGCAGCCGGATAATTGCGCGCCGATATTCAAAAAATAGTCTGGAAACTATTATTCAAAATACACATAACTGGAACAATGGTTCCAAATGGTTTGACCCATGATGCACCATATGGTATTGTATATCTTGCTGGATGAATTGCGTCACTTGTTGCAAAGCACTGAATTTGCGCCTTTGCGGAAAGTGTGTCATATGCAAAATTAAACAAAAATACTTTACCGCTGTTTATAGTGTCGATGTAATAATGAAAATTGTTTGTCAATGTAGTTTTGAAAAGTGTGTTCAGTTCATCTATATTGTAGTTTCCGTCCGCAATTGTGAAATTGTTTATAGTGGCATCAATCCATTGGTATTGGAAAAGTGGCGACGAACTAAACCCTTTAATAGCGACTTTGGCACAGCGGTTAATCCCATTTGGTGTGTAAATGTTGGGGATACTGTTAGGTGAGCCAGGTTTATAAGTAGGATTGCCATATCGAATACTGAACACCTCGTTTTGTTTCACGGTTCGGTTTCGGCTTATCAAGTATTCATTGTTGGAAGTATAATAGGTGTCATTGGAAGCGGAGAATTTTCGCTTAATATTGCCGGAACTGCGAACCCTGCGTCTTGCATCGGCAGACTTACTACACGCTGGAGTATCACAATTACTATTAGGTCTTTCTGTTCGAATAACTGTTAAATCAAATTCGGAAACATAGGATGGGGGAACAGAAGAAGCACTGTTGTTAATGGTGCCACCCGGTTGGAAAAAAGCGTCACCATCCACATTTGCGCGAGTTTTGCAATTTGTATTTGTATTAGCGATTTCTCTACGATAATGTTTTATAGGAGGTGCCAAAAAGAACCCTTGTGTAGATGTTGTGCTAAATGTGTTGGTATTTTTTTTCAGACCGGCAACTATTTGGTTAAATGTTTGGCCTTTCCACGAGATGTTTCTTTTTTTATTCATGTTTAAGCGAGCTGACATTATATAATTTATGAATACAATAAAGGGAACTCGTCGTTCCCTTTTAATCCCATACTAGATAAGGGGTTCACATTATAAAAAGAACTCGTCGTTCCCTTTTAATCCCATACTAGATGATGGGATGAGAGTTATGGTTCCATATAAAGGAAATGCCTAAAATTAATTACAAATCTCTATCATCGCTCTCAAATAAATATGTAGTTTCAAAATCCTCAACAATTATATTAGGTTTTTTTTTATGACAGAATAGTGATTGAATATATAATATTAAATTATCAAACCACATTATAATATGGATTGATAATTATTATACAAGTTTTTTTATGCATTGCGAGTCCACATGAAACGGTTTCTCTTTTTCTTCCTGCGGTACAATTCGTAACAAACATTTGGCTTTCTTGCCATAAAGTGGTTTGGTGCATCCACTCTCTTTTTTCTTCTGTGTTTGCTTTAGTTTTTTACCCTTGATACATCTCGATCGAAAATTCTCATAAGTATTGCGCACCTCTTCATATGTCAAATCCGATTTCTTGCTCAACATGGTGTTTATTAATTCGTGCAAATTAAAAAGATATTTTGAAAATGTTTCCCGGTTCTTCATATCTGCCATTCGCAAAGGCATTTTTTTAAAATTCTCTTTCAAATTTTCTCTACATTTGCCACAAGGCAAAACATTTTGCAAACTTAAAATAAAATTTCTATAATTTTCCTTGTCTTTTGGCTTGGGATTCACAGGATAGTTGAAACTAATTGTATGTAGTAAATGCCATGCACTGTTGCCCCAAATTGATGTCAGAAATCCGTCATTGCTATTGTAATCTTCTTGTGTAAAAACGTTTTTTCTGGTTTTGGGCATTCTCTCTTTATATACGCGCTAGAAAATATAATTTACAAAATATAATAAGTTTTTTCTTCTTTGATTAAATGTTAATAGACAATATACTATGGCAAATATCTATGAAACAATTTCTCTTTATATCCGACCTTATTACAGTAAAATTATTATGTTATTACTTTTAGGCGTATTTTTATGGACCGCCTACTATGCTTATGAAAAATGGGGACAAAATAAACCTAAACCCAATGCTGACATTTACCAGCCAACCGCACCTAAAGATGCAACCGTTTACTTTTTCTTCGCAGATTGGTGTCCCCATTGCAAGAAGGCAAAACCAGCTTGGTCACAATTCACCAACAAATATGACGGGAAAGTTGTGAATGGATACAAAATTATTTGTATATCGGTTGACTGCACAGATGCAGAGAAGCCGGAGACTGCCCAAATGATTAGTCAGTTTAACGTTGTGTCTTACCCCACCGTGAAAATGGTGAAGGATGGCAATACCTACGAATTTGATGCTAAGATTACGGATACAAATTTGGAAGAATTTATCAAAAATTAATTGCAAATTATTTAGAGAATTTAACACCATAATATTATCATTATGTTGTTAAATATATTTTTGAAAAACGGGGTTTATATTCATTTTTTGCACGCGTTTCTCTACCATACAACTGGAGATATATACATTTCGTCAATCATTGCAATCAAACTTTACTCAACCAATTATTTTTACTGGTATGGAAACCATTTCAATTATTTACCTCGCCACAATTGGGTAAAACAATTTATTCGATTCACCGATACAGGTCATCTTGCATCTGTGTTGCCATTATTTTACCCGCAATTTTTGCCAGTAGCACACAACATTCATTTTATCATTATGTCGGGATACTGGATTGGAAAATTGGCATTTGGTGTAAAAGACGCTGACAAACTTGTTATCAAAGACAATATAGAATGGCACACCGATTTGTGCACATATATTCATCATAGTGTTCCGTATGCGCTAATTCATTATTTGTTTATACCCGTTGATTGTATCAATCAGTACAGTTACGAGACAATTGAAACCACATATTTGTGGATGTATGTCTGGTTCATATTTATTTACATTCCCTGGCGCAAATATACTGGAGACACGGTGTATTCTATTTTGGACACAAAACAAACACCCAAGAAATACATATTTGGATTTGTGTTTTTCATACATGTGTTGGCATTCTTTTCGAATTTTGTTGGTTATGCTGCGTGCAAATTATATTCGAACCACATTGCATAAAATGTTTGGCAATTGTAATGGAACCGTTTTTATGCCCAAAAATTTACTATCTGGTTTATTCATTTTTTCAAATAACTCTTTCGTATTGTATCTGCGTATTGGCGGGTTCAAATTCTGCTGAATGGTGATTGTTTCATTTTCATCACTTTGTATAATAAGTGCACAATGTCCATGGGGGAAATTGGGATTTCTGCGTTTCCAAAAAAGGACTGCACCGGATTTTACAGGATTTTTGGTGTATGGATACGAGATTGTTTTCAACGGAATGTTGTCAAATTTATGAATGTTATCAAAGAAATCTATTGCGTCAATCACATCTGGAAATGGATAAACCCGCCGAATAAGTTCAACACATTGAAACGGAATTCCATAATCAGTTTTGTAAGTTTTATTGGTTTTTTTCACATAAATATTGATTTGCATTTTATTTTATTATTATAATAAGATAAGATAAAAATTATTCTATTTTTTGAAGACATGCCATTGCATCTTCACCCCCTTTATTTATTAAGAGTTGTATTTCAGCCGGATTTTGCGCCAAAGACCAAATTGATGAGTAGTCAATAAATCCCGTATTCAATAAAATTTCATATTTCGGTTTTACGTCAGTTTCGCACTGAATTTTATCAAGCACCATATTTAGTATGTACGAAAGATACTCAAAAACACTTTTCATTTCATTAATATTTGTGGCGTTTTCCATATATACATTTCGAATACCCAGAATTGTTGCCGGGTCAGCCGGGCATTTTATCAATGGATAATTGAGCAAAAACCCACCGTCTGTGTAAAGCTCCCCTCCATATTCAGCGGGTTTGAATAAAATTGGCAATGCAGCGCTAGCATGCAACGCGTTCAATAACTGCATATCTGGATGCGACATGTGCGAAAACTCGACTGATTCAAATGTGGACAATTTAACTGAATAGAAATAAATGTTTTTTCCAGTGGCTTCGTAAAACTCTTTCAAAGTAACGGTAAGTTCCATGTCCTTTCCCATTAACAATGGGCCAAAAACATCCTGGAACAATTCAATTCCATAAATACCATTGTTCTTGTAATAATCAAAAACATTCATTACACTGAATTTCCATACATTTTTCCAGGGGCGTTTAATAATAAAATCATCCAATTCTTCCCAAGTATATTGTAGTGCCATCATTATAGCCAACATTCCACCTGCGGATGTTACATAGTAAGAATTCACAGAATCATGAGACCAAATCCCAGATAAATTTGCTTGTTTTAATGCACCATAAGCATTGAAGAAAATGGTTCCACCTCCATTGATTACAATATTAAGGGGGGCTGACATTGTTAAATTAGTTAAGCGGTAAATGTTTATATAATAAAATCCTGTTTATAATATAATAATGGCATTTTTACTACCTACAGAAGAAGAAACTAATGGCAAAATTAATATTGACGAATTGTATGAAAAACAGCAGAAGAAAGATATGAAACAGGTCTCTATTTTCAACAAGATTTTGAATCGCATCCACAACAAGATTAAGATAACTGCACGCAGTCGCAGTGGAGAGAAATACATATGGTTTACTGTTCCAGAATACATTTTTGGTGAACCGGTTTATCAACAGTCTGATTGCATCGCATATTTAGTGGATAAATTGGAAGATAATAAGTTCTATATTCGATATATGCACCCAAATTCTCTCTTCATTTCATGGGCGCATTTTGTGCCATCTTACGTGAGGAGCGAAATTAAAAAGAAGATGGGATTAATTGTTGATGAGAATGGGAATGTTATTGATAAGCTAGAAGACGTACCTGATGATAAGCTGAACAATCGACTTTTCCAGAAAGAGACAAAGAAAGAGACAAAAACTTTTACACCCATTTCAAACTACAAACCTACTGGGAAGTTTGTTTATGATGCCGAGTTTTTTGAGAAGCTTGAGAAGAAAATTTCTGAGTAGAAAGTTTTATTTACTTTTTTTGTTTTTTTTGCTTTTTTTGCGATGTTTTTTCATTGTGTTTCTTTTTTTTCCACCAAGTTTCGCATTGCTGACTACTACACTACGTGTCAAATTAGGTTTATGTTGGTATTTTTCTGTAAAAAACCTTTGGGTAATGGATTTATTATGTGTGTTCGGGGCTGGTAGTTTTGCATCCTGGCGTATGTTAGTAAAATTAGGGTCATGATTATAATTATGGTAGCCTGGTTCATTCACGACCACTGGTTCATTCACGACCACTGGTTCATTCACGACCACTGGTTCATTCACAACCTCAGTTTGATTAAGGGATTTCGTTAATTTTTCCCCGTCTTTATACCAAACGTCACGTTCATCAAATGGGTTCCAATATGTAAAAGATTCTTGATATGGTTCACTCTTAGTTTTTTTTAAAATACACTTATTATTTTCAAAACAAACAACATCTTGGGGCCGGGAATTTAAATAGTATTTTTTGTCACTATTATTAGTTATTTCTCTTTCCATAGTATAGCCGACTGCTTTTCTTGATGCAAAGACTATTTTTTTTTGTTCTTTTGCATTCTCAGTTTCTTGTCGTATTTTTTCAGTTTCTTGTCGTATTTTTTCATTTTCTTCTCGCTCCTTTATTACTTTGTTTTCAACATCTTCTTTAGTTTTTTGTTTATATAAAAGTTTCTCGTTTGCATCTTCCACTTTTGCCAAACGTTCAGCATATTCCAAACGTTTTAAGTTATAATATTCATGTCTTCGAGTTGCAGAAAAGCCATCATAATTTCTTGCTATAGGTACATTATGGTTTTCATATAAGTTATACATTTCAAGTTGCTTTGGAGTAACTTGATTAGGGTCAGGAGGTTTTGTCAAAATTAAAACAGAATCACGCAAATCGCTAGATAAATATTCCGGAGGTGTACCTATTTCATTATTTTTGTATGGGTAAATTCCTTTAATTGATTTATCTGGATATAAAAAAATAAACTGGTTCACAATATCATCATAACGTTTTGTGTCTTCATCAAATAATAAATGAAATCTGGTGTCTATATTAAAATCTATAAAAACATCGTAGTGGTATTTTTTAATTTGAGCTTTTTCTAATGCCATATTCAATTGCATTGTATCAGCTTCTTTCTTTTTCTTTTCAGCTTCTTTCTTCCTTTCAGCTTCTTGCCTTTCAGCTTCTTCTTCTTTCTTTTTCTTTTCAGCTTCAGCTTCTTTCTTTTTCTTTTCATCTTCTTCAGCTTCTTTCTTTTGCCTTACAGCTTCTTTCTTTTCAGCTTCTTTCCTTTCAGCTTCTTTCCTTTCAGCTTCTTTCCTTTCAGCTTCTTGTCTTTTATGTTTGTTACGGTCCAAATGATCCAGTAATTTGTTGTGATAATCAATAAGCCCGTTATACAATTTTTCTGTGAAATCAATGTTATTCTTCGTAGATCCAAACACTTTTAATTTTTCCAATTGTTCATCATTACTTTTAATTTTGAAGGTAGAATGGTAAAAGTCTGGATATTGTGTTTTTTTTTGCATAAATCTTGAAAAAAAACTTTTTTTAGTGTCAGAAACAGGGACATTAGGGACATTAGGGACATCAGAAACAATAATTTTCATTTTGTCTTTGCAAAACTGTTTATCCATTGCATCATTGACGTTTTTTTCACGTTTTTGGTGGGGTAATGTATCATAATATGGATACCGCTTATAATCATATTCTTCACCCATTACTATTTTTTTGATATGCCGGATGTATTTTGACACTGCATTACAATCT
>Ga0222712_10007675_pt1 | contig 10370 bp, 15 predicted proteins | sample C33_657DmetaG_FD_165043 | JGI IMG/M metagenome (GOLD analysis project Ga0222712, IMG submission 165043) | Estuarine water microbial communities from San Francisco Bay, California, United States - C33_657D | ecosystem: Environmental > Aquatic > Marine > Unclassified | place: USA: California...
GCTTCAGAAACAGCAGGAAACTGACAAGTGAAGATGCACCGAATTGCTTCTGCAATTTCCATATGTTCCTTCTGTGTACCGTGTGCGGAACGTAGATCGATATAATGTACCCATGACCTCACAGAGCCAGTCATATAGAGGCGTGTGGGCGTCGCTAAGGGCAATACAAACCTTGCACACTCTTTTGCCACACCCTTATCTAGAAGGCGGTTGTAGAGGTTCTGAGCGTTCTCAAAATGAGATCTGATGCCCTCCAGCAAAGTCAATTTCAAATAGTCTGGCATATCGTCAATACTATTCTGACGATTCTTCGTATCCTGACGGCGAAGTTCAGGAAGAGGAATAGTTTTACTCAGAAGATTTGTATCAGCATAACGCTGCGAAAATTCTTGATATGTAAAACTCCTATGCCGCAAAATTTGAGCTGCCAAACCGCGAGTAGTATTAATCTCTACTGTCATCGTTGCCTGCTCAAAGATGCTCCAGTGCTGATGTTGGATGCAATACTTAAGCAATCCAGAGAACTTATCACTCTCTTGATTTGCTGGATTACTGACACGAGCACAGTATGCCATATGCTTTTCTGCGTCTGGAGTAACACTAATAAGTTTTACTTCTGGTTTCATAAACTCAAACTCAGTCTGGATATCCATCATCATCTCCTTCGTAAAATACTTCGTCGTAATCAGCAATGTAAGGTGCTACTTCTTCATAAGATACTTTGTAAGAATCCACATCCGAATAAACTTCTGATTTTAGACACTCAACTAAAGATTCAAGGTTTCTAATGATCAGTTTAAGTTTTTCTTTATCCATAAGTTATGAGAGGTTTCAATTATTTTACATAAAAAAAAGAGGGGTGTCAACCCCTCAATTATTAACGCATTGCCATTGCTAATTTCGCTTGATGTTTGCGGTTTTCTTTTTCTTTTTGCATCTTGATCAAAACAAGTTGCCAGTTATTTTTAGTTTTCATTTTTTCTCAACCTCCTTAACAAACTTTACTCCACGATACTGGGCATCATATTGTTGAGGTTGTTGCTGCGCTTGCTCTTGCTTACGCATTTCGGTGTCATAAGGGACACCACGATATACTACTTGTGACATTAGGTTTTCTCCTTAGTTGTTTAGGTTAAAGAGCGTTCCTTCAGTCGGCGGTTGCGTTCGCTATTTGCGAATAGCGAATGAACGATCCGTTCCGCGTCGGCTTACTTCCGTCGCATAATGCGATGAACGTGTTGATATTTAGTATAAAAGTTTTGTAACTTTTGCTACCGTTCTATATAACTTAACGTGTGATTTGTTGCATAAAGTTGTTGGATGATAATATCACAACCGATCTTTGGATTACAGTCTCCACAAGTATAAACATCTACTGCTGCCTTACCTTCCTCAGGCCAAGTATGAATACTGATGTGACTTTCTGAAAGCAAGCACATTACAGTAACTCCCTGCGGATCAAATTTTTTAGAAATAGTTTGAATCACAGTAGCTCCACTTGCTGCTGCCGCATTTTCTAGTAAGTCTATAAGATAATGCTCATCATTCAAAAGAACAAACGAGCAACCGTACAAATTTAGAAGATAATGTTTTCCCATTGACTATGGATTCTCCTCAGCTTCTTTAATCAATTTACTCACATAATTTTCGGTTCCATCCATAGTCTTAACTTCAAAAATAGAAGATCTTTGATATTTTTTTATGTTTTTATATTTTTTAAGAAGTTTTTTTACTTCATCTTTATAGATTGCAACTTCAATTTTTTCTTCACTAAAACCTTCACTCATTTTCTTTTCTTTTTTTCTGGTTCTTTATATCCCCATGCTCTGGGGTTTACTTTTCCATATCCCCAAGAAATATTTTTAACTGATCCATATTTATCATAATAAAAATCAAAAATACTTACTCTTTTCCCTCCACGACAAAGATCAAGGCATTCTTGTCCGTCTGAAACATATGTTACCAAATAGGCATCTGTTGGAAAAGATGGATCTTTTGCTTGTTGCAAAGTAGTTTTTTCCAAAAGAATTTCACATCCATAAGATAAGGGGTTATTAGTATTTTGTTCTTTATTCTCCTTTCTCATCTTTTTCTCCGCAACTATAGTCATGAACGTCCTCCCCACTGAATATCGGGGTACGCTTCTTGAACAACACTCAATGTGACATTATATTTTGTTGTTAATTTCTTATCTTTAACCAAACAAATAAGTTCAGCTTCTTTTGGATGAAGTCCCTGAAGAAGATTAATGAACATCATTTCCCTACGAATAGAAGAAAGGCTGTCATTACCCCCTTTTACATAATGATATAGATTTTCATATTCTTTTCGCAAAGAGGTTCGTCCTCTTCCCTGAAGATCTTGAACTGTTGCAGATTCTCCACCATTTGCTTCCCTAGAAAGATTATCTGAAAGAGTTCCAGAATAAACATTCTGATCCTTAAGATCACCATAAGGAACTTCACCTTCAGGAAGAAGAGAAACTATAGACTCATCAAAATTCCAAATCAAAATTGATTTGACTGCATTGTGATCATAGGTTTTTAAAACTTCCACCTTTTTTGTATTAGATCTTTGCTTCGATGCAAGTTCTAAAATTTCAAAAACAAATGGATTAGTAGGAAGAGTTTCAATTGGTTTCTCAGTTGTCGTCTTCTTCGATTTCGTCGTCGTAGTCATAGTCATTTTCAAATCGTACTGCTAAAATTTCGTCGGGAATGATGTTTCCATTCGAGTCAAACATCTCTGGGTGAGTGTATACTGGCGAAGTTTGATAAAAATGTTCTTTTGCCATCCATCCTATTACGCCACCAACAAAAAAGAACATGATTGAAACTAATGTGCCAATGGTAAGTGCTACTGCTAACATTTTTCTTTCTCCAGAGAGTTTACTTTTTTCTAATATCAAAATGAAATTCTATAAAGAAATGAAACTCTCTACGAAATAGGGAGATCATTTTACCAAACTTCACTTGAAAAGTTTTTGGTTGTGACGCTCTCTTCCTCCTATTCCTAAGTAATAGTTCGACTCCCCGATTAATTTGGGGTTCATTTTTATTTAGTTTGCTTTTTTCTTCTTCCTGGTCTCTTGTCATGATTGTATTTCCAGGCATCTTCAAGAATACCATATAGGTAATTCCTTATTTTTCTTGCTTGAGGTTTTGGAATATGTCCATATGCCTCTCTTAACTGCTTGTGATTATTGTCAGAACCGCCTTCAAGATATTCATCAAGATCCATTACTAGGTTGCTAATATTATCAGCGGTTTTACTTCCAATAAATTCCTCTACTTCAAATTTTCTAGCTCCACGAATTTTTAAATAGTCATAGAATTTTAGCACAAACTGTCCACCAAAAGCAAGATCAATTGCTCTTTCCACATCAAAGTAGACTTCGTGAAACGTGTTATCCATTACACCAAATTTTGTTCTTTAAGATATTGTACTGTATCTGTGCATCCGCCCAGATGTTGTTCATCATTTAAAATGACTTGAGGAAAAGTAGATCCTTGCCCAAACTCAGCATAAAATTCTTCACGGGAAAAATCTTGTCCTAACTTATAAACAACATGTTGAAGTTTAGTTAACTGTAGCACTTGTTCAATTTTACTGCAATAGGGACAACCATCTTTAGAATAAACTGTAAATTTCATAGTAAGTTATTAAACTAGAAGTATATATTAGATACAAAAAAAGGAGGATTTCTCCTCCTTAGTTTAGCATATGTGTCAAGCAGATTATGCTTGTGCCTCAGTCCATGACAGACGTGCAGCAACCGAGATCTGTTGAGTTGAAAGATTGGTTGCGGTAATTGTGAAGGTGTCTGGACCATCGGGATAAATGTTAGTTGTAGCGAAGGTTCCGCCACCGCCAACGATTGAGTTACCAAGATCTCTAACAGCGGAAAGATCAATAGATCCAGCACCGCCACCAACATAGAATCCACAAACAACCTCACCGTTGGTGATAGTTACGCCATAACCTGCTTGTGCCGCGTGATCCGCGATTTGTGCAAGACTGGAGTTCACCGTTCCAAATCTGTTACCGGTAGCATTTGTCCAAACCGTTGGGAAAGAAGGAACCGTATTTAGATATCCACGAATTAGAATTGCAGTTGTAACACCGCTTACCGCAGTATCAAGGTTTCTCATGATCAATTGCATTCTATTGACAAGTTCTCTTTGTCCAAATGAACCAGGGAGTCCATTATCAGCAGAAGGAGAAATACGAATTGAGAATAATCCTCTTTCAGCGGTGCTGGGAATAATAACAGGGTTTGTTTGTCCGTAGGTGAAGACGAGCGATTTATCATCGTCATATCTACCGTCCATGATAACAGATGTACCCCAGTGCGAAAGACTTGGACAGAATGTTGGATATGCAAGTTCAACACTTACAGGTCTTGTTGCAGAGAATGTAAAGGTTTGGGCACCAGCAATACCAGCAGTGGTTGCCATCGGCGGAACAATAATACTTGGGTTAGCATCTAGAGCAGGTGTACTAAATGTAATTGATCCGATACCAATTGTAGTGATAAATGTATTTGCTGCAAAGTAAGTAGATCCAACACCAGATACAACTCTTTGTCCAATTTGGAGGTTTGCTGTACTTCCAACGCCAACACTAGCGCCCTGTCCCATCGCAACAGTTAATCCAAATGGATATCCAGGTTGTCCTCTTCTGCATCCAGTAAGAGCAGTAGTTCCAATACCAGTATAGTTAATGTACTCGTAGAGATCACCAGTTCCAGGGAAATCTCCAGGTCTCTTAACAAGAACTGTACCAGAAGGAACAGGGAATCCAGCAGTAGATGCAATACCAATATAGGTATCTGTAGATACCAAAGTAGTGGTAAGTGTTGTTGATGCTGGATGAGTGACGATTTCATAACGAGCTGGTAGGTTACCAGATCTCATATATGCTTCAATGTTAGTATTATTATTTGCTTGTTTATGGCAGTAAATTACATTTCCTGCAGATGCTCTAACTCCCCAACGAATAAATCCCGCACCATACCAAGAATAATCAATGTAGAACATCTGCATTTTGGACAGATCAATATTGTATCCAGAAGGACCAGTTCCATCACATCTATCAAGGTTCCAAGTAGACTGTGGAATTCTCAAGTCATCAGTTCTAGAAATAACTACATACTGATCCGCAGAACCTCTGTATGCAGGACTAATTCTAATCTCAGTATCACTAAGGATATCTGTTACTTTATAGGATTGACCGCGAATTACAATATTTCCGCCAACAGTAAGTTGTTTAGAGAATAATGTTGGGAAGTTTGGATTGCTCTGAACAACCTGAGTAGACTCTTGCGTTACTGTTGCTCTACCTGCGATTTGGAAAGTCGATCTTCTACGAACAGCGTACAGTATTTGTCCGTCATATTCAAAGAATAAACCATTTTGGAAGTCAAAAATTCCAAGTCTGGACAGTGCGCCACTCCAGTTAGTAATGCCAAGTGTAATGTCTCCTGTTGCAGTAGCTGATGAAGGAACAGAAAGGGCAGTGTATGTGAATGTATTCGATCCCGTTACAGCATCTACAGTGAATGTACCATTGTATGCACTTTCATTTGCATTTGCGACTACAAACTGAGTTCCGGGAATTACTCTTTGAATGTTATGTGTTTCTCTGGTTCTTACAGTGACTGTAGTTCCGTTTGAAGTTAGAGAATCAATAGGAATGTTTGGTCTCATAATTGTACCGGAACTCATTTGAATTCCTTTACCAGACTGATAACGGAAGTATCTTCTTGTCTGACGAATTGCGTGCTCGTAGTTTGATTGTGCATTTGGACTGAAGATTACACCGCCATCAAATGGTCTGTGCTGGAACAGTGCTTGAGGTCTTGGATAAACTGCACCAAAGTTAAATGCAGTTGTTGCAAGTCCAACAGGTGCAGTGTTTACATAATAAGTAAACTGAGTCGATGAACCAACAGTCGCAACTTGGAAAGATCCGTTTGGAGATCCCTGACCAATGATACCACCCTGAGCACCAATGGCAAGGGATGCTGTTTGTCCTGTAAAGATACTGGTAATACCAATCTCATTACCAACAACAAGTCCGTGAGGAACTTGAGTTGTAACAGTAACTGCAAGTCCTGGGTTAATTGTAGCAGCCCAGGTGCTTGTAGAGAATCCACCTAAAGGCATTGATAGTGCAGTACTAATACCAATTCTTGCTCCAGTGTATGGAGTTCCAGAGAAGATACCTGTTCTGGTAATTAGCATACAGGTAGTAATACCTGTATCATTTCTAGTTTTTGCAGTATAAGTTGCAATACCAGTACCGCCGCCTTCTTCAATAATCCAGTTACCATTGACGTTTGCAATAGCACCGTCAATAACTGTGATTGGGGTTCCGTTAGGAGGAAGAGTGGTTGTTGAAGCAATAGTAACTCTTCTTGAAAAATTCGGCATCGTCAGTGTAGTAATACCAGAAATTACAGTACCACCAGAAGGTGTTCCAGAAGTATTACCAGTTCCAACCAAGTTAAGTGGAGTTAGGAAAGAGAATGGTCTCATGTTGACCATACCAATGCTTTCCCATTTTGAAGACTGAAGACTTAGTTCAAAGTCAGTATCAATGAGAGCTTGTGGTTGTGAGACTCTGAACTTGTTAACAGGATCCGTATATGTTTCGCTGGGTTCAAATAGAATAGAAGTTTCTTCAACGAAGATTTGAAGAGTATCACTCGTGCTCATTGCAGCACAGTCAGTGTTAAGAACAACTGTTGTTCTTTGTGTAGTAGAATTATACGTAATCGTATTTGCTCTCTTCTGAGCATCTGCAAAATTATAGATTACAGTGTTCTGATATGATGTATTAGTAATCAATAATAGTGTCTTTCTATCAACATATCCATCAATCACAACAGTGTTTGATGCTGGAGTAAAACTAATCAGGTTTCTAAGTCTTTTTGCCATTGTGCTCCCTACTTTCTGTAATTAATGATTATTTATAAATTAATCAGAGTCCAAATCCGATCGCAAAAGCAATAGCCGTTGCGTTAGTTGCGATCACAGTTCCACCAGCAGTGGCTCCATCATGCACTATTAAAGTCTGTTTATCAGTATCCACAGTTACCTCTGCTAAGGCACCAGTGAAAGTTGTGTGTTGTGCCGTAGTGCCTCTACGAAACTGTACCTGTTTTGTCATTTTAGGTATGTGAATGGATTATAATCTTATTTATAAAAAAAATGTTTTATCTAATTAATTTTAAATATCTCCATCTTTGTCCAGGCACCCTCAGCGGTTCCAGTAACAACTTGATTAGTTGTATTTCCTGTAAATACTGTAAAATCAATATAATCTGATGTTCCATTCATCGTAACAATTCCACAAGCAGTTTGAGTATATGCAAAATTAGTTTGTATACCAACTTGATGTAATGCAAATGTAGAACCGTTTTTTCTGATTTGAATATTTGTTTGGTTATTAACAACAGTTCCTGCTTGCCAGTTCACCATTGCATCAACACGATAAGTTCCTGCAACAGTTGGAGTTGTGCGAGTTGTAATACCACTATACCAACTGTTTGGATCAGAAACAACAGAAAATCCAATCAAAGTATCAATGCCATTAGTTACAGTTTGGTTTGTAAGTCTTGAAAGTTTTACATAGTAGTTTCCTGCAGCATTCAAGTTTCCAGTGATTGTTGTTGCACCACTAATTCTTGCATCACCAGTAACTATAAGTGCAGTAGTTGATCCACCAACTATGGTATTACCTAATGTAGATACTCCAGATATATTTGCAGTTGTTGCAGATATAAATCCTAAAGTACTAATACCAGATACATTAATACTTTGAGAATTTAAAGATGTTGTAGTAGTATATCCTAAAGTGCTAATACCAGATATACTAAGATGAGTCGCTCTAGCTGCAGAGAATGTAGAAATTCCAGAAGCATTTAGAGCCGTTGTGTTTATATCTTTATTTGTAATTCTTTGTGTGGTTCCTGCACCAACTGTTTCATATCCTCCTACTGCAGATCCATCATGAACCACAACAATTTTTTTATCACTATTTACTGTGATCTCTCCAGGTTGTCCTGTAAAGACAGCATGTTGTGCTGTAGTTCCTCTTCTAAACTGTACACCCTGTACCATTTATCCATTCTACTTTAAGACTATTTATTATAAACACCACGAGGATACAATTGTCCAAGTGCAGGTCTTCTTCCAGTCAACCATCCAGGAACTGCAGTTCCAATGCCAATATTTAAATTAGCAACACTTACAGTTCCATTAGAGGTTTCAACAGTATAAGCAGCAGTAGATGCCACACCTGGAGCAGTGGATGCAAATCCAACCACTGCTGTTGTTAAATTGGGCAAACTAAAATCTGCCATTAGACAGTCCTCGCACAGAAGAGAATACCACGAGTTCTTGTAGTTTGATTATAAGAACCTGTAATTACTGTATAAACTTCACTACCACTGATTGTAATTGTGTCACCTTGCTGAATATTTGCCGATGGTGATGCATAATCAAAATCAATCAATACAAAGTCATCAGGAATATAATAAGGAACTGGAATTAGATTTCCATTTAATGCAAGTCCCTTAATGACTGCATTAAAGTTTGCATTTGAACTTACGGAATTTTGATTGCTATATCCACCTACAGATTTGATTGATGTATTGTCTCTGTAATATGTTCTGGAGCGTGTAGTATCTGTAAATTGTGGATATGATGAAGAATATACAATATAGTCTACAACATTACTTATTTGACTACCGCCAGTATTCATAGAAGCATAACCAAATTCTGCCATTCTTTTTGTTGCATAACTACTATAAATAGCTCCTTGAGTATATGTTCTAAAAGTGAGATATGGATAGGATGTATCAGTACTGGGAATAATCTTTGTAAATCCACCAAGAAAAACATTATCAAGATTCCATAATGTTGAACTAAAATTATGAAATACAAAAGTATCAAAGGTATTATCAGTTAATTTAGTTGATGATAATGTTGGTTGTTTGTGTGAGAAGACAACAAACTTTGGATCAATTCCAGATTTAAATAAATTGAGATCTAATTGATAAGAATTACTAGATGCATATGTAAGATTTGAATCTTGAATCATATATCCATTAGTAGTAGAATTAAGAAAGTTTGTATAAGCACCAACATAGGTATAGTTATTACCATCATATGTTATATCCAATCCCTGATCACCACGAAAACTATTTGTAATTCCAACTCCCAAACTAGCATAACTATCTGGTACTCCTCCTGGATGGAATGCAGAACCAGCAGCAAATCTCATATTTGTATTACTGTCTACTTGAAATGCCCTATAAGTATCTCCATACCTTTTATTTGATTGAATAGTATGGCGAAGAACTCCCCAAGGATAGGTTCCGCTATTATCTTTTGCAAAGAATGTTGCAGTTGAACCAAATCCAGTAGGAGATGCATTTCCTGCAATCTTAACCGTAAGTGCAATACCTACTGCACCATTTGCGGCACCACCAATATCTGCTGCAGAAATTTGAATTACTTCTCCATCAGTATATCCAACTCCAGGACGATTGACAAATATTTGTGTAATTAAACCAGACGGTCTGTAAATATTAAATGATGCTCCAGTTCCAATTCCAGAAGTAGATGTTTGAAAAACATTGCTGTGATATGTATTAACACCTGGTCCATAATTTCCACCAGTCTGAACTCCTACAATACCAGTTACAATTCCACTGATTGCTCCACCGTGCCAATTAAGAGAGGAAAATGCACTTTCCAACTGAGAAATAACATCAGTTCTTGCCCAACCTACTGCCTTTGTGAATGTCTGTATTGTGATTGCCATGAGTCTTTATGCCTCCAGTTGAAGAATTGTTAGGTTTGCCGTAATTGGTTGAGTAGAACCAGATAGATTTGTGATTGCTGCATAAATTGTGGTTGAAGAAGGATCATCCAAATTACCACCCATTACGAAAGGAGTAATAATTTGAGTGGTTGAAATACCAGTAGTCACAACTTCTGCAATTACTCCACTTCCAGGTGCAGGATCAATTCCAACACTTCTAGAAATATCATTTGATCTTGAAGTACTATCAGTATATATTCTTAACCATCCTGCAGTGGATAATCCAACCTTCATTAGAGCATAGGATTTAAATCCAGTAATGTTAGTATTACCAATTCCATTATTTGCAATTGAGGTTGTGACACCAATTACAGTTGTTCTGGACTGTAATGAACCGCCAGATGCGGTGATTGTTGCAATTCCAGATGAAGAATAAGTTACGCCAAGACCTATTCCAAAATTAATTGTTCTTGCTGATCCGACATTTATATTATCATCTAAAACAACAATACCAGAACCAGATGCATTTATGTTTA
>Ga0222712_10007676_pt1 | contig 10368 bp, 4 predicted proteins | sample C33_657DmetaG_FD_165043 | JGI IMG/M metagenome (GOLD analysis project Ga0222712, IMG submission 165043) | Estuarine water microbial communities from San Francisco Bay, California, United States - C33_657D | ecosystem: Environmental > Aquatic > Marine > Unclassified | place: USA: California...
TTGTGATATAGAAAATGACGGTGGTTTTAATGATATGATAGGTTATAGAACCGAACCATATCAAAACACCGAAGTTACTGCAGTGACGTCAACACAATTAACGGTTTGGGATTCCGCAGAAGCACTAAGCCAAAAATGGGCTGACGAGAAACAAAGAAGATTAGGTACACTTAAAATATATCTAAACGGTAGACCAATTTATAAACTAGAAAATTGGGAAGAAGTTATCCCATCGACAAGAGGTGAACAACCTTTTATACAATCTTGGGGTGCCGGTACTGGTTTAATGGGCGATATTCATAGTGGTATTTGTTGTTTTAAAATGAAAACAATAAAATATTATGAAGAACCATTAGATTTTGTTCATGTTAGACATAATTTTTTAACTAGAGTAGAGGATTATGATTTTTATATTTGTGGGGTTAACTGTGAGGATGACTTGTCAGGATTAATAACACCAACACCAACGCCATCTGCCACACCAACTTTAACACCAACGGCAACGCCGATACCAGCACCAACAGCTACAGCGACAACGGTTCCAACCGCAACACCTGTACCAACGGCAACTAATACTCCAACAGCAACAGCCACACCAACGCCGACACCAACAGAAGAACCAATTAATTTTAATTTAGAGATCGAGGTTTCCCCAGGGTCTATTATAGTTGATTTTACGGTTATTGGTAGTAGGGTAATAAATCAGGAAATCACAATACCTGTAGTTTCATATCTAAACTTATTAACATCAGAAGTGTTAACAGTTGAGGCCGATGTTGTTATTTTATCTGGACAAACATCTGGAACAACAAGAGTTGAATTTGCTGATAGATCGTTTAGTGAATTAGATTTAAGTGGAGAAGTTAATGTTGGACAAATATTAATAGATGGTTATCAATATGAGGTGTTTGCACAATTGATATTCAACACACCAACCCCAACCCCAACTCAAACAAATGTAATTACACCAACTCCGAATCCAACATCTACACCAACTAATACACCAATACCGACAGCTACTAGCACATCGACAGCCACACCTAGCCCAACGCCGACTTCTAGTGCAACCGCTACACCTAGTCCAACGCCAACACCAACTTTATTCATACCAGAAAATGATTTCACATATGTGATTATTCCTGGTAATGACTTAGTTTATATGATTATTCCTAATAATGATTTAACATATAGATTAATACCAAGCAATGACTTTACTTATATAACAATACCTGGTAATGACATTTCATATGCTATTATACCAAACAATGATTTAACAAGTATATTAATACCAAATAATGATTTAACAGCAACAATAATACCTAGTAATGATATAGAATATTTGGTTCTTCCATTAAATGATATTAATTACACATTAATACCAAATACTGATTTAACATATACATTAATACCAAATAATGATTTACAATATTCAGTATTAAAACCACCGGCAGTATTTTATGGTGAAATAATATTGGGAGAAGATTCAGTTGAGGGGACTTGTAATTGTCCTGAGAATTCGTGTCCAAGATTTTATGTGACCGGTGATGGACCAACCTTCTGTGAATCAAATAATTTTGTAATAAATGGAGATGGAACATTTTTTAATGGTTGGGGGACTATTGCATATGGTGGTTATTATAAAACCGTTAATATGGATGGTAGTAATATTGCAACATATAGAACTGATTGTGGAACTTGTCCAACAACACCTACACCAACACCAACAGAAACTAGTACACCTACACCAACACCTACGGAAACAATAACTCCAACGCCAACAAATACAAATACACCAACACCAACGCCAACACAGGCACCATTAGATTTTACATTTACCGCTGAATGTGACCCACAAGGTACTAACATAACCAATTTCTCAGGTGGAAGTGGTCAATGGGAGTATACCGCAAATGTATTTGGAAGTGAGAATGAGGCATTAAATGCAGGACTATGGTTTACCGTTGCAAATTCTTGGAATAATGTTGGAGTTCAAACAAATGCCGATGGAACATATTGGGCTGCCGTGAGAGATTTAAACAATCCAAGTAATAAAATTGCAAAGTCTGTAACTATTAGTTGCGTGACACCAACACCAACTCCAACGTCAACAAGTACCCCAACCCCAACACCAACACCTGAAATGGCGGTATTAACAATTATAGTGCCAGATGGAACACCAGCAATTGTTTTTGATGGTGAAACGTTCACTTCAAACATCTCTTATGGATTAGTTAAAAATCAACAATATACAATTAGTGTAAATAATAGTAGTGGTAATTTCTTATATTGGTCAGGAACCGGTATTAATTTACCCGCAGCATCAACACCTTTCACGGTAGTATACGTTACAGGTAGTACAGGAACATTACAAGCGGTATTTGCTCAACCAACAGCAACCCCTACTCCAACGTCAACAAGTACTCCAACGCCTACACCAACAAGTACACCTACCCCAACGCCTACACCAACAACACAACCACCAGGTCTCATAGTAACAATTTCAGAGGTTGGTTCTGATGTTATAATGTCAGGTTCAGGTTCGCTTAATCTTACGGGGTTAGTTGAAGGTTCGGTGCAAGCTGGCTGGGGTATTAATGGTACGTTAGGAACTTGGGCAATTGGACCATCTTCATCATTTTTTGGTAGAAAATATCAAGGTAATGCATTTAATACCTATCCAACTAGTTTCGGTTCAGGTTATACCGCACCAACATCATTTACGGGTGATGCATTTGGTATCCAAAATGGTTCACTAGGTAAAGATATTATTGTACCAATTGGTTACACTTCAGGTAGTCCATTAAGTGGTACTGTAACATTTGCAAACAAAACAATAACAAGTATGGGATTAACTCCTGGTACTTATACATATAGTTGGGGAAGTGATTCAATTAGATTAGTAATTGAGACACCAGCACCTACTTCTACACCTACACCTACACCTACATCAACGGCAACCCCTATCCCGACACCTACGAGTACACCAGCTCCAACGGCTACAACAACACCTTCCGATCTTCAATTTTATTTACAAACTGCACCATCTTCAGGAGCAGTTTGGACTGACGCTAGTGGAAATGGTAAAAATGCAACAATTAACGGAAGTTACACATATGTTTCTAATAATGGTGGAGGTATAAAATTAAATAATACTGATTTTAGCGGTACCGGTTATATTAGTGTTCCATATAATATTAGTGGTGCAACTTCAACCATTGAAATAGTGGCGTCGTTTAATCCAACATCACATTGGGCCACAATTTGGGGAAATGAAGCATATAGTTTTAGTAAAGGTTATTTTGCTTATATGGGAACTTCTACAAGTTTAATTTGGGGTTCACCTACAAGTAATACAACAACAGCAACCATAACTGCGAGTAATGCTATTAGACATTGGGTGTTTGTTATCGATGGTACGAGTAAGAGTTTATACTTAAATGGAGCATTATTAGGTTCAACCATAACACTAAATAATCCAGCTGGAGGTTATGCTACAGGTAATTTTTATTTTGGGGCAAGACATACTAACGTGGGAACCGGAGCAACGGATGTGTTAAATAATAGCACCTCTGCAAATCAACCAGTATTTTATCAGATGAGAGTTTATAATAAGGCTTTAAACTCATCAGAAGTTACTACAAACTTTAATGCAATAAAAACAACCTATGGATTATAAAATAAAAAATAACAAATAATAAAAGATACAATAAAATAAAGTATTTATAATAGACAAAATATTAAACTATGGCAGTAGGAGCAAGAATAACAAGTAACAATCTAAGCGGTAAAACGGCAACAGTAACGTTTATACCATATACAGGGACGACATCAGGTACAACTCAAAACCTTGGAACCAAAACAATACCTTTTAATAACATTACATCACATCCATATGGTGTTTATAATCTTTATTTTGCTGAGTATGATTATACGTATACGTTAACAGTAGATCAACCAGATTTAAGTATTCAATCATTTGTTTATGTGGCTAGAATGGTTGGTTCGAACGATTTTGGTATTGGAACATTGAATTTCAATGATTTTACTGCGGAAATTATAGATTTAAATATCGATAGTACACTTTGGTATTGTAGCAACATATACGAATTAACAAATTCAGGTTATATGTATGTTTTTAGAGATGAAGCGACTGAAGATGAAAGAATAGTTATATTTACAGACGCAAATAATTTAGAAATAGGTAGATATACCGCAACTGCCACTAGCACAAGTAGAAATTCATTAGATGGTAGATGGGTAACGTTTGAAGATGCAACCAATGGTGTGTTAAAATATTCAGATGGTATATCTGTTTATACATATACTTGGGACCCTGTAACACATTATGTTGATATTGAATGGGATTGGGATTCGGTAACATCTGATGGTACATTTATCATTAAAAAAAGAGACGTGGCACCTTTAAGTGGTTGGACGTATAATGGTTCAGGTCAATCTTATATTGTTAACCCAACCGATGGTACAACAACATTATTTAAAACTTGGACCGAAGGGACGTGGGTTAGACATCATATGACACCATCATCGGATACCATTCACGTTTTAACCGAAACTCAAGATAATACAACAGGTAGCACATATACAACATATGAAATATATGATACCACAGGAACCATTTTAGAAACTATTTCATTAACGGGAGCAACATATACTGATTATGATAGCCAATTTCACGGAACAAATAAACATACAATGGTTTTAAAAAACTATAATGATATAAATGTTCCATATAAAATTATACATTATAATAGTAACACATCAAATTTAATTCAAACATCACACAATAGAGGTACCGAATATCAATATATGAATATTCAAGCTGACAATAATTACTGGTCAAGTAGTGTGGATAGAAATAACGGTGGAATAATAATTCAACTTTATAATAGTGGTAACTGGTCTAGTTATGGTTACGAAATTTCGTTCTGTGATATTATATATATGTTTGATAATCAATCAACATTTAGTACATACACGTTTGCTAATGATGAATCAAAGAAAATGAATAGTTGGGGTCAATTAAGTGACGTATATAGAGTTGCGTGTGATAATGGTGATGGTATTGCTGCGGTATTAACAATTATGTCCGGTAGCACTCGAATAGAAAGTTTAAATGTTAACGTTGCAGATGTTTATCAGTATAATTATTGGAGCTTGGGTAATAAGTCAATATACCAAATTTATACAAACTCAGCAAATAACGTAAAATACAAATACATAAACGAATTGGGTGTTGTTACGGATTCGTTGGATTATGATTTAATCGAATCATATGCATCAGAGGCAAACACACAAGGTCAAAATGGTTACATAGGTATTAGGTCAGAAGGTAATATAGGATTCTATGTGTATAGTGGCACCACTGGTTTTACACAAACCGATTATTATGCTGGCACATACACACCTTGGACATATTATAGTGATACATTTAAAGAGAATACCGAAATGGTATTATTTACCAACGGTCAATTAGGTTTTAGAATATTAAGTTCAACAGGTATAACACAAGAATTTTCAGTTCCTGAGTACAGTGATTATAATATTAATGTGGGTAAAACTAAATTTATGTTTGTTTACCAAGATTATAATGACAACAATACTGTTAAAATAAGATTATACAACTTCAGCGGCACATTGTTAAATAGTGCAACAACAACTTGGACGGGTTGGACTGATGTATATTCGGTAAATGAAAGATTTGTGGTACTTAATTCAAACACTAATGGTGTTGCCGAAGTTTACTTAGTAAGTGAAGATAACATAACATCTTTAGAATTCCAAAATACCGGTTATGACCTAAAAGTAAACGATTACCAATATAACGCTGACTAAAAAAAATATAAATTATGAAAATATTAGACGTTGATGTTAATGTCATCAAAAACAAACAAAAAATAAAAAGATTTCATAAGACATTCCATACCAATGAACCGTTAACGGTTGAGCACGTTAAAAACGTTGTTAGGAATGAATTAGGATTTCCATTTGAAATAGTAAAGGAAGAATTTTACTATATGTCAGATGAATTAAAGAATGAGGATGTGTTACCATTTTTATCAGGTAACGAATTTATTTTAACAATTAAGTAATGGAATTTTTTATCAGACAAGGGGCGACTGACCCAATATTAAAGATGAGATTAGTGGACGACGGCAAAAATGATAAGTCGTCGTTCAATGATCTTTTAGAGAATTCAGATATAACATTTGAAATGGTTGACCATAAAACTGGTGAACCAGAGATTTTAAATGGTACTTGTTTGATTACAACTAGAAATAAGAAATATAACCAAACAACAGACGAGTACTACATTACTTATAGATTTGCAAACGGTCAAACAAACAGACCGGGTAAATACGAAGCTAAGATAACAGTACAGTTTTTAGATGTTTATTCTGCTCCAACAAACAAGCTGATACTACCTATCAGAGAAAAACTATTTATTAATATCATATAGTTTTTTGTTTTTTTCACAATTTTTACTTATTTTTATGGTTAATTAAGGCTAACTACGGTTTTTCCGTAAGCTAATGTGTCACCCATAAAATAAAAAGTATGCAAGAAATTATTTCTCAAGAAGTTATCGAAACTTTCTTGAACGGGTCCGATCCCGAAAGATTTATTGTCGGTATTGAATATGACTACCGAAAGAATAAAATTTACAAAATTATACAGCATCCAGAAAGAGGAAAGATAGTCTTAGAGGACACCTTCACACCGTTCCTCTGGGCTGGTGATCTATCTGGTTTTAACTTCTATAACGGAAGTAAGGAATTACAGAAAAAAAAGATGGGCCAATATGGTATTTTAAGTACCAAACTTGAGACCATGGGTAACGATAGATTAGAGGCTGGGTTAAAATACTTGGTTAAAAGTACAAACGGTTATCAGGATTTAATAGCTTTTTTTAAAGATGGTGGCATCGATCCTTGGGGTGAAAATTTTAAATCACAGTTCCAAATTCTATCTCCAGCTGAACAATATCTTATACAAAAGAAGAAAAGATTGTTTAAAGGTATTGAAGATTATTCTGAAGTACATAGACTTGTATTTGACATTGAGACAACTGGTTTAGATCCTGAAACAACTAATATCATTTTGATAGGAGTTAAAGATAATAGGGGTTATAGTCGGTTGTTAGATGCCTATGGTGAAAATGGTGAAAAGAGATGTATTGAGGAGTTCTTCAGAATCATTAAAGAATTAAAACCAACCATTATTGGTGGTTATAACTCCGCAGCGTTTGACTTACCATATATTTTTAAGAGAGCACAAATATTGGGTTTAGATGTTTCATCATTAACTAAAATATTAAACAATAATCCGCTTAGAGTAAAAGAAGGTAAATTAAAGTTAGCTAACGAAGTTGAACCATATCAACAATATGTTTTATGGGGATTTAACATTGTTGATATTGCACATGGTGTTAGAAGAGCACAAGCAATTAACTCTGAAATTAAGTCTTGGGGTTTGAAATACATTACTCAATATTTGGAGAAAGAAAAAGAAAATCGTGTGTATGTTGATGGTGCATTCATTTCTAAAATTTATTTAGAAAATGAGAGTTATTATGTAAACCCAAAAACGGGGAAATATAAAAAAATTGGTGAACCAGGTACAGAAGGTTTATTAGAAAAGTATCCAGGTAAATTTGAGATATGGCCAGGTCAAAGAATTGTTGAACAATATCTTGATGATGACTTGTATGAGACTATGGTTGTTGATGATTCATTTAGTCAATCAACATTTTTGTTATCAAAAGTTATCCCAACAACATATGAGAGAATATCAACAATGGGTACAGCAACTCTTTGGAAGATATTGATGCTTGCTTGGTCTTATGATAATAATTTAGCAATTCCACTTAAGGATGAAAAAAGATCAATTACCGGTGGTTTATCAAGATTACTAAATGTTGGTTATTCAAAAAATATTGTGAAGTTTGACTACGCATCACTTTATCCATCAATACAACTTGTGTATGATGTTTTTCCTGAATGTGATGTTATGGGTGTTCAAAAATCCATGTTAAAATATTTCCGTAACATTCGTATTAAATACAAGCGTTTAGCTGCAGATTTAAAAAGTAGTAATCCTGTTGAGGCTGAGATGTATGATAGAAAGCAGTTACCAATTAAGATTTTTATTAACGCTTATTTCGGTTCATTATCCGCACCACAAGTATTTCCTTGGGGTGATATGAATATGGGTGAAACAATTACTTGTACTGGTCGTCAGTGTTTAAGAATGATGATTATGTTTTTCCAAAGCAAAGGTTATAAACCACTCGTTATGGATACGGACGGTGTTAACTTTGAGACACCGGTAGATATTGATGAACACAAGTATGTTGGCAAAGGTAACAATGAATTAGTTGATGAAGGTAAAGAATATTCTGGTGTAGAAGCTGATACTGCAGAGTTTAATGATCTATTCATGAGAAATGAAATGGGATTAGACATTGACTATATGGCTCCAGCATGTATTAATGTTTCTAGAAAAAACTACATCATTAAATTAATTAAGAAGGGCAAGGAGAAAATAAAGTTAACAGGAAATACAATTAAGTCTAAAAGATTACAGCAATTCGTTGTTGAGTTTTTAGATGAAGGTTTGGTACACCTACTTAATGGTGATGGACAATCTTTTTTAAATTTATATTATACAACGATTAGAAAAATTTACAATAAAGAAATTCCATTAGCTAAGATTGCTAGTAAAGCTCGTGTTAAACAAAGTGTTGAGGATTATAGAAAGCATTGTAAAAAAACAACAAAGTCTGGCGCAACAATGTCTCGTCAAGCACACATGGAATTAATTGTAGAAAACAATTATCCCGCGACGTTGGGTGAAACGATTTACTATGTTAACAACGGTTTGAAAAAGGGTGATGGTGATGTTAAAAAAATCACAAAACCAACTAAGAAGGAAAAAGAAGATTACATGCTTAAGCATGGTAAGGATATCCCTAAAGACTATGTTCAGGTAAATTGTTATATGATCCCAGAAAAAGAATTAACAAACAACCCAGACATGACTGGAGAATATAATGTTGCTAGAAACATCACATCTTTTAATAAAAGAATTGAGCCTCTTTTAGTTGTGTTTAAACCTGAAATACGTGATAACATTTTAATTGAAGATCCTAATGAAGAGCAACAGTTTACTAAAAAACAGTGTGAATTAGTTTCTGGCTATCCACTTAAAGAAGGTGGTCAAGATAGTTTAGATGAAGTAATGACATTATCTGATGGTGAAGTTTTATTCTGGAATAGAATTAACAAAGATCCTTTCTTTATGTATGTGGAAGATAGTTTAAAATATGTTGATCAGAAATGGGTTGATTACAATAGAAAGGTTGTATCATTTCAAGCTGAAAGTGTTAAAGATATTGATGCGGATGAAATTATCGAGACCAATGGAAACGATTATGCATATCATGCATCAATACCAATAGATTAAATAACGTTAAATGGACTTGGCATGGCTCTGAATTTCAGGGCCTTGTTTAAGTTCTCTGCTTCATTACCTTTTCTTTCCATCATTTTATCTGGGCGAAGTCTTTCTAGTCTTTGCATTAATTCTTCATTAAGCTTCATTCTTTCATCTTTTGCTTCAGTTAACAATGATGAGTAATCTAATTTAACATCACTATCCGGTACTTTAAGATCCCCTGAAAATTTACCATAGATTCTACCAAGAGATTCTTTACAATATGTTGTAAGATATTTTCTTACCCAGTTTTGTGCAGGTCTATTTAACTCATCCCAAGCCAATTGTTGTGTCATTACATCAGATGGTAATTTAACAACATCTTTGTTTGCATCCAAACAGGTATCTCTATCCATAGTATCATAATACCAATACCATACTTTAGTATTGTATTTTGATGCATTGTTAAAATCAAATCTTCCACCAGGTACGTTTGCTAAATGAATGTATTTTGTACCGTTTGGCCCAGCTGTGATTCTATATGTTAGGTCACCACCAATTAATCTATTTTTGATATTTCTATCTTGCATTCTAAGTAACAAATCAAACGCAGGTAACATGAAATAAGAGCCTGATGCACCCACTTGAGCAAATCCACCAACACCACCGAAACCAACGCCTCCTAGGCCACCAAAACCGCCTAGAAATGGATCTACAATAGAGTCAGTTAATTCTGCTCTAGTAAACCATAACAATTCGTTTATTTCACGTCCAGCTGGTATTTGATATATTTGTTGATTGCTAACTAAATCAATATAATCTTTTTTAAGTTCCCAGTCACCCCCGGCTTGTAGACCAACGATTTTAGAATATGAATAAGTGTATTGTGTTTCAAAATTTAAATCTCTACTTGTA
>Ga0222712_10007677_pt1 | contig 10367 bp, 10 predicted proteins | sample C33_657DmetaG_FD_165043 | JGI IMG/M metagenome (GOLD analysis project Ga0222712, IMG submission 165043) | Estuarine water microbial communities from San Francisco Bay, California, United States - C33_657D | ecosystem: Environmental > Aquatic > Marine > Unclassified | place: USA: California...
GTATTGGGTAAGCTCTTCATCGCGCCAGATTTTTTCTTGACGCTTTCTTCTGATTTTTGTCATCTTGCGCTCTAACCAAGATTGATTGAGAAGGCGATAGTTATACCTGTAAGGCAGGTTTTGATTTTCTTTCAAACCACGTTCTAGTTTCATGGCGGTTTGAGTGATAGAGCCATAGTGATGTAACCATGATGCTCCTGTCATCGCCATTTTGAGATTAGCTTTTTTAGCTTCGTGAAAGAACATGGTGTCTTCATAACCCAGTAGCTTGGGTACGGGTTGAAAGTAGCCAATATCCATCCAAACTGATTCGTGGATGGCCAAACAAACAGCATGACGAGCACCGATGCGGTGCTCGTTTTTCATTTTGGCTTGGGCCTCTTTTTCAAAGGAGGCAAAGTCATAATCTAGCTTGCCTTCGATTAGAGCAGGAGAGACGATCTTGAGGTTTTGACTTTCTGCTGCACCAATGAGGTTTTCAATCCAGTTAGGCGAAACTAAAACATCATTGTTCATCACAATGGTCCACTCAGACTGTAAATGCAAAGCGCCTTGATTCCACGCCACGCCACATCCCAAATTTTGGCTATTGAATATTCTTCCACCCAAAGGAAGGGTGCTGAGATAGTCACGGGTCTCATCTTTAGATCCGTTATCCACGACAACTAAGCGATCCAAAGGAGTGCCATGTTTGATCATGCTATCAACACACAGCTTGGTGTATTCAACTGAGTTATAGCAGGCAAAGGTGAGTGAGTATTTATTTTTGTTCATGACTCTTCCAAAGAGAGGTCGCTAGTAAGCCTGCAAGGAGGATGGCGTAGAAGGTATAGCTAACTCGAAGAGCAAGCATTTCTGTGCCAAATCCGCAGATAAAGATACCCATGCAAAAAATGATACCCATCAATTTGCTTTGATGAGCCTTCGATTTTATAAAAATATAAGCAGGTAAAAAATAAGTTGTTAGTAGAGCAAGAACACCTAATAAGCCAGATCTTAAAGCCTGAGCTGCAATTTCATTGTGAGGACCACAGCATTGAATGGTTCTTATCGATTCGGTATCGGCAAATGATTGAATATAGGTGTCGCCGAGAATGGGCAATGTTGCGTACTCACCATAGCCAACCCAGGGGCTCAATGAAAAGAAATAAGCCGTCATTTTCCACATGGTTAATCTATAGCCTGTGGACGATTCGGTTTGTGTTTTATTACTCCAGTTAATGACTTCAGAAATAGCAGTATCAATGCGTGATTGGAAGGCATTGACTGTTAAATAAAGGAGGATGATTGCAAAGATTGTGAATAGACTGTACAAGGCAAGCTTCTTGAGAGTTAGTTGCTTTCTGTTGATAAAAAGCCAAATCACAATCAATGCTACGGCTGCCACCCATCCAGCTCGAGATTGAGAAAGAATCGACATAGTTACACCCAAACCCAAACCAGATAGCTTGTAAAGCTTCATCGTCACTGAGTCAGTTTCTTCGATGCTGGCCAGACAAATAAGCCCCATGATGATTGAGAAATTACCCCAAAAAATAGGGTCTAAGTAATGGGTAGTGAGTCTGCCATCATAGCCAAGAGTTCCAGATTTTGCGTAAATTAAGATTGCTAATAAAGCAAGAGGGAGGGTTAGAGATAGAATCTTCCCAAAATCAATCTTTAATTTGTAGATTGCAATCAGTATCGGTAGGGCAAAGATCAAGCGGCTGGGGCCATCGTAGGCCTCTAATATAAATCTTCCTCTGGTAGTTTGACCAATAAAGATAGACAAAACGATTGCCAGTAAGGCAAACACAATCAAAAGGCTGTATTTTTGATTGAAAAAGTTAAATACTGATTTTGTATCCATCATTAAGATCAGTAAGGCAAGAATCAAACAGATTGCTGCTAGGATGCCAAAAACACCTTTCACGGTCATGTAACCAAATGGTAGTGCCAATAATGAAATAGTGAAAATGCTGTTTAATAAAGAGGCATTGGCCTGAGGAATCAGTCCTAGGCGGTGTAAAAAGTTAAAAATGGGTAATTTCAAGTTAGTATTCTCTACAATCTTTATATTATTTGTATTGTAATTACTTTATGAGCCGAATTTACGACTGCTTTTGTTATTTCAACGAAGATATGCTTTTAGAGCTTCGTTTAGAAACTCTCTGGGATCATGTGGACTATTTTGTGATTTGCGAGTCCGTTTTAACAATTTCTGGTTTACCTAAGCCGTTATATTTTGATCCTGTTAAGTTTAAAAAGTATGAAAGTAAGATTAGACATCTAATTGTTCATGATTACCCATTTGAAACCTCAGATGCATGGCGTAATGAGCGTTGGCAAAGAGACTATTTAATTAATGGTCTTTTTGATGCAAAACCAGACGATTGGATCATGTTGTCTGATGTTGATGAAATCCCTCGTCCTGAAGTGATTCGGAGATACTCCCCAGGGCTAAGAAAAAGAGGGGATTTCCAACAATATATCTATGCTTACTATTTAAATAACCGTTTAAAAGATGAAACCAATCAACCAGCTATGTGGGTGGGTACAAAAATCACAACTTATTCCAATTTAATCAGCTTTTTTGATGGGAGTATGGAAAAGTTAAGGGGCTATAAGTTGACTGGGCCTTTAAGAGGTATTCGTAGAGCATTTTTTAAAACATTTTTAATTCAGAAAATATCTGATGGGGGTTGGCATTTCACCTGGATGGCTGGCGTTGATAAGATAATCAAAAAATTAGAAAGTTTTGCGCATCAGGAGTTTAATAAGCCAGAGTTTAAAAATCCCGAAAAGATTAAAGAATTAATTAATTCTGGTAAAGATGTTCTTTTCCCAGAGAATCAATATGAAATTCAAAGCTTGACTGATCAATTTCCAATTTACTTGGTAAGAAATCCTGAAAAATTCAAAAATTACTTACTGAGAGTTGATCGGTAATTTCGATCCAACAATGGCAACATTTTCAACTATCAACTATGCAGAAATTTAAAAAAGTACTTGTTATTTGCCCTGGTGGAGTGGCGACTGGTGGCCCAGAGGCTATGCATTATTTGACCTTTATTTTAAGAAAAATAGGAGTCAATGCTTTTATTGTTTACACACCTTTTACAGAGAAGTTTAATCTCACAGGCGCATATTCAGAGATGGAGGTGCCCATAGCTGAGTATGAGGATGAGGAGGGGACTTTAATTATCTTCCCTGAAATAAATCCCATATTTGCGCTAAGAGTTAAAAAAGCAAAAGCAGCAATCTGGTGGCTTTCTGTTGACAATTTTTTAGAGCGCAGACATTTGAGTCATCTAAGAGATAAGTTTAGGTTTTTCAAGAAAGCCCTCAAGGGTGAGAGACCATTTGGTGGAGTAAAAGCACTAAAAAATCTGATTCATTTCTCTCAAAGTGAATATTCTGGTCAATATCTTCAGTCTAATGGATTGCTGCCAATACCTTTTTATGAGCCAATCAATCAGCAATTTTTACGTGATGAAATCAATCCTGGGATAGCTGGAAGAGTTGATGAGATCCTTTTTAATCCTGTAAAAGGGAAGTTGGTAACAGATGCACTAATCCAAAAGTTTCCAAATATCAAATTTACTGCTCTAAAAGGTTTTGATCGAAAAGGGTTGACTGAAAAATTAGGAAAAGCAAAGCTCTATATAGATTTTGGGCATCATCCGGGAAGGGACCGCATGCCTCGTGAAGCAGCTATGCATGGATGTTGTATTGTTACTGGTATTTTAGGTTCTGCTCAAAACACGATTGACGTTCCTATAGAGCCTAAATATAAGTTGGATAGTTCTGCGCCTAATTTCCTGGCCAGTTTTGAAACTTTGGTGAATGATATTTTTGATAATTTTCCAAAGCATTATCAAATATTTGAGACTTACAGAAAATCAATTAATGATGAGCCAAAGAGATTTCAATCTCAGGTAGAAAAATACTTTTTAGGGTAGTTTTATGGTCAAAAAATACGATTTTTTAATTGTTGGTGCCGGGTATGCTGGTTCAGTCTGTGCCCGTCAATTAGCTGATGCAGGTAAAAAAGTTTTAGTAGTCGATAAGCGATCACACATTGGTGGAAATGCTTATGATGAAAAAGATAAAAATGGTGTTTTGATTCATCCGTACGGACCTCATATTTTTCACACCAATAGCAAAAAAGTTTTCGAATATTTATCCAGATTTACCAATTGGCGTTTTTATGAGCATAGGGTTTTAGCAAAAGTAAAAGGTGAGTTTTTTCAGATTCCGATTAACAGATTAACTATTAATAAGGTTTTTGGGCAGCATCTCCAAGAGGACGAAGTCGAGGCTTTTTTAGATACAAAGAGAATACCAAAGGCCACAGTAAAAACTAGTGAAGATGTTGTATTAAACAGCGTTGGACCCGAATTGTGTGACATGTTCTTTAGGGGATACACAAAGAAGCAGTGGAACCTTGATTTATCTGAGTTATCTGCTGGTGTAGCTGCGCGTATCCCAACAAGAACAAATGATGATGATCGATATTTCACAGATACTTATCAGTTTATGCCAGTAGATGGTTATACGAAAATGTTTGAAAGAATATTAGACTCGTCGAATATTGATGTTGAGTTAAATGTCGACTTTTTGGCAGATAGAGCAAAGTGGAATTACCAAAAAATTATTTATACGGGGCCAGTGGATGCTTTTTATGATCATTGTTATGGTAAGTTGCCTTACAGGAGCTTAAGTTTTGAGCATGAACATCAGTCGAACGTTGAGTCTCTTCAATCAGTTGGAACGGTGAATTATCCGAATGAGGAAAAATTCACAAGAATTACTGAGTTCAAGCATTTGACTGGCCAAAAAATTTCCGGCACATCTATCGTTCGAGAATACTCGAAAGCAGAAGGTGACCCATATTACCCAGTCCCTAATCCTAATAATGAATCTTTGTATAAGCGATATCAGGAAAAAGCCGATGCTGAAGAAAATGTATTATTTGTGGGGCGTTTAGCTCAATATCGCTACTACAATATGGATCAAGTAGTTGCATCAGCGCTTACGCTCTCTGAAAAGTTAATTAAATGATTCTCTTAACTGGCGCAACTGGCTACATAGGCTCCCATACATGGGTGGAGTTACTCTTGGCTGGCCATGAAGTGGTCGGAATTGATAATTTCTCTAATTCAAATCCCAAGGTGCTGGATCGAATTAAGCAAATAAGTAGTCAAGAGCCAGTTTTTTATACTGGTGATGTCAGAGATCGTATTGCCCTCAATCAAATCTTTCAGACTCATAAAATTCAGGCGGTTATTCATTTTGCTGCCTTAAAAGCAGTAGGAGAATCTGTCCAAAAACCTGTTGAGTATTATCAAAATAACTTATCTGGCCTGTTGATGTTGGCTGAAGTGATGCAAGATTACAAATGCAATCATTTTGTTTTTAGCTCTTCTGCAACTGTTTATCACCCCAATAATCCAATCCCATATCAAGAAGATATGCCTTTGGGATCAACCAGCCCCTATGGCTGGAGTAAGTATATGAGTGAGCAAATTTTGCGTGATATTGAAATTGCTAATCATAATTTTTCAGTCGCTTATTTGAGATATTTCAATCCAGTGGGTGCTCATGCCAGCGGATTAATTGGCGAAGATCCCCGTGGAGTACCTAATAATTTGATGCCTTACGTCACTCAGGTGGCGGTTGGTAAACGTGATTATTTATCAGTTTATGGTGGTGACTGGCCGACTGAAGATGGCACTGGTATTCGTGACTATATCCACGTGGTAGATTTGGCGCGAGGACATGTGAAGGCTCTAGACTATTTGTTATCAGGTAAGGGTTCAATAACAGCAAATCTAGGTGCTGGCAAGGGGTACAGTGTGCTTGATCTTGTGAAAGCTTTTGAGAAAGCTTCGAACAAGAAGATTCCTTACAAAATTGTTGAGCGTCGAGCTGGTGATATTGCAGCTTTTTTTGCTGATGCATCATTTGCTAAAGCCAAGCTTGATTGGGGCGTTGAGTACGATCTAAATCGTATGTGCGAGGACAGTTGGCGCTGGCAATCTCAAAATCCCAAAGGTTTTGAATAACTTACATTTACACTTATTCATAAACTCATAATTGAGTAACGCGCCCTAACTATTAATTTGCAATCAATGTTGGTGCGGTCAAATACTTCTTCTAAATAGAAGAATTCTATTGATCAGATGATTTGTTTTTATATGCACTCACAATAATTGTTCTGCCTAAAAGCATATCTATAGTATTGATTTGAGAAGTTATTCCTTTATTGTCAGATCCAATATTGTTTTTTTTTGGTTTCACGTTTCTTAGTTAGTTCGCCAAATAATTTGATAAAAGGAAGCATAATAATCAGCCACGGAATTGCTGAAGTTTGTCTCTTGTCAAAGCTTATGCGAACATCTGTAAAGCCTGCTTCTAGCAAGGAATGAGCTAGGTAGAAGTATGAGACTGGTGTAATGTGTCCGCCAGTTGAAAAAGCTTCCGCTCTGTTAACTCTTAAAGGCCCAAATAGAGTATGGAAGCCGAATGCCAGATAACGTAATCGACTGTTTAAATTTAAGATGTTCGGAGTTGTAAAGACTGCTAAACCATTTGGTTTTGCGACGCGATAAGCTTCTCGAATAATAAGTCGGTAGTTTTCTAAATGCTCAACAACCTCAGTGCAGGTAACAAAATCAAATGTATTGTCACTATGAGGTATTTTGTCAAAATTTAAATCAACAACATCTAGTGGAATGGTTTTATCACTTATAAGTTCATCTGTGTAATCAATACAATTAGCTGTAAATTGAGGAGATACTTTTTTGATTAACTCTACAAGAGTTCCAGCTCCCGATCCTATATCTAAGTGGCGACCGACATGACTACGACTAAATTTACTTTGAAATATCTTAACTACGGCATTTAAGATTTTATCTGTTGATAGACATTCATTCATGTAGTTAACGTTATTCATAATTTATTCTTAAGTTAGTAATTTTCGTTGATTGATATTTTTAATGTTTTGTAAATTAGATTGGCGACCTTGGATTTAAAAAATCGCTATTTAAGCCTTCTTCATAAATTCAGATTTAAGCAACATACTTTGACCATCGACTTTGCAATCGATGTCGTGGTCTCCATCCACCAAGCGGATGTTCTTAATCTTGGTGCCGCCTTTGATGACCAAAGAAGAGCCTTTGACTTTCAGGTCCTTGATGAGGGTGACTGTGTCGCCATCATTCAAGATATTGCCATGGGCATCTTTATGTATTCTTTTTTCCTCTAACTCAACTGATGGGGTGCTTGCTGACCATTCATGGGAGCAATCTGGGCAAATGAAGTTTTCACCATCAGGGTAAGTATTTTCCATGCCACAAACAGGGCATGCTGGGATCGTCTTAGATGTCATGTGTGAATTTTACCGCTTCATGGGTCGTATCTTGGGTTATTTCATGGCATTCATCTTCTTATAAAAAGTATAATAATAACCCTTCAATTTATTTATGACCTATACTTTGTATAGTTTTGTATGCCTAGAAAAATTGCACTAGAAAAACTTATTCAAGAATTAGCAAAAGATTCAAAGCGAATTAGCTTTACCTTGCATTGCCTATCAAGAATGAAGGAGAGGCATATTACAAGGATGTTGGTTTTCGATGTTTTGCAAAAAGGTCTGATCAAGCGTGAACCAGAGATTGATATGGTCACGGGGTATCTTAAGTGCAGAATGGAAAGATTTGTGGCAGGAAGAGAGCTCGCCATTGTTATTGCTGTTGAGAGTGGTAGCGCAACAAAGGGAGTGGTTGTAACTGCCATAGTTGTTAGGAGAATGAAATGAAAAATATGTATCACTTTACCGACGGTGGTCTTCGCAACATCTGGTTGGCCAATGGGTTCAAGCTAGAAAAGGGCCCTTATGGGAAAGTAGTGATCATTGAAGATCAGGCGGGATTAACGATGGCGATATGTAAGGCACTGGCCATGAAACCAGCTCATCTTACTGGTGCTGAATTTCGTTATGTCCGACAGTCTATGTTGTTATCTCAAAAGTCTTTGGGTATTCAGTTTGGTGTGACAGAGCAGGCCGTGGCTAAATGGGAAAAGACTGGAAAATTACCTAAGTATGCTGATAGCTTGATCAGGGTATTTTTCATCGCACACTCGGATGGTCATGAAAAGGTCAAAAATCTTGTGAATGCCATGAATCACACGGAACAAGTGATTCACCTGATCATGAAAGAGACTTCTAAAGGTTGGAGTTACTCTGAGGAAATCAAAGTGAAGAAAAGAAACTTAGAAAAGACGAGTTGACCTCATCCAGGGGATAAAATGCCTGCATGAAGATTTTGATTGTTAAATTGTCCTCTTTGGGTGATGTTTTGCACAATTTGCCTATCGTTTGGGATCTGCGTGCCAAGTATCCAGAAGCCCAAATTGATTGGGTGGTTGAAGAGGGCTATGTGGGGCTTTTGGAGCCCCTGACTTCACCTGTGGGTGATTCTATTGCTGGTATCAATAACATCATTCCTTTAGCGTTTCGTCGTTGGAAAAAAGCCTTAAAACGCGGTGAGTTCATCCGCAGTATTCAGGAATACATTGTCTTTAAAGAGCAATTTAAGTCTGGGGTGTTCGCTGACTATGATTTGATCATTGAAACCCAAGGTTTGCTCAAGTCTGCATGGGTGACGCATTTGGCTAATCCAAACAAGACTGCTTCAGTCTTTGGTTTGGCCAATCAAACTGAGTTTTCTGGTTACGAGCCTTGGGCTCGCCGTTTTTATACTGATCCAGTACAAATGCCGTTTCATTCCCATGCAGTTGATCGCTCGCGGTGGGTGACTGCCTCAGCACTTGATTTGCCGGTACCTGATCGTGTGGCGTCACCCCCTCAGTTTTATCCTCCAGCGTATGTTGAGTCTTTGGTCGATGCTGCCAAGTTGGGGTTTGCATCTACTCGGGTAGATTTAGGCTTTGATGTTTCTAAGCCTTATGTTATGTGTTTTCATGCGACGGCTGGTAAATCTAAGCGCTGGTCAGATGATGCCTGGGTGGCTGTTGGTAAAGAGCTGATCGGGCGCGGTATACAAGTGGTCTTGCCGTGGGGCAATGAAAAAGAAAAAGAAGTCAGTCAGCAATTGGCGAAGAAAATGACCGGTCAGTACACATTGGCTGGCTTAGTAGGCTCTAAAGCAATTGTGCCAAATGCGTTTTCAATTGCTGATGCCTTTGGCTTAGTGGCTGGTGCCAAGATGACCATTGGTGTTGATACAGGCTTGACCCATTTATCTGCCATTTTAGGTATGCCAACAATTGAGTTGTATTGTGATTCTCCTCGCTGGAAGACCGAAGGCTATTGGTCTTCAAATATTCATAACTTGGGTGATAAGGGTGAGCCACCGACTACCCAAGAAGTGATCAATATCATTCAGTCGCACTTCTCTTAAGTTATTTTTTAATTAATCCCTCTTTTTTTGAGTATTTTGAGTAAGCCCATGGATTTAAATTTGCCTTCGGCAGAGCAGATTGCTTTGCGCATTAATAACCAGATCGCCACAGAAATGAAAGTGCGACCTCAGCAAATTGGGGTGGCTGTTGCTTTGATGGATGAGGGTTCGACCGTGCCATTTATTGCGCGTTATCGTAAAGAAGTCACGGGTGGCTTGGATGACACGCAACTGCGCAACATAGAAGAGCGCTTACTGTATTTGCGTGAGCTCGAAGAGCGTCGCGTGGCGATTCTGAAATCAATTCATGAGCAAGGCAAGTTAAGCGATGCTTTGATGGTAGCTATTGGGGCTGCCGATACCAAGCAGGCTTTGGAAGATCTTTATTTGCCTTATAAGCCTCGTCGCCGCACCAAGGCGATGATCGCGCGTGAAGCTGGTTTAGAGCTTTTGGCTCGAGCTTTGATGGCTGATCCTACTCTCGACCCTCAAGTTGAAGCTGTGAAATATATCAATATTGATCCTGCAGCCTACGCGGCATTGAGTGCTGAAGATATTAAGAAGTCTCAGGCTGGTGATGAGAGTGTGAATGGCGGCGTGCCATTTGTACCAGACATCAAAACAGCTTTGGATGGTGCCAGAGATATTTTGGCTGAAGAGTTTTCTGAGATGGCGCCTTTGTTGGCTAAGCTTCGTGACTTCTTGTGGTCACAAGGTTTGATGACATCCAAAGTTGCTGATGGCAAAGAGATGGCAGAAGAGGAAAAATTTCGTGATTACTACGCTTACTCTGAACCGGTTCGCTTAGTGCCTTCACACCGTGCCTTGGCTCTTTTTAGAGGACGTCAGTTAGGGGTATTGCAACTCAAGTTGTCTTTAGAGGAGTCTCAAGAAGCTTTGGTGCCTCATCCTTGTGAAGTGATGATTGCCAAACATGTGAGCATTGAGTCATTGGGTCGT
>Ga0222712_10007679_pt1 | contig 10364 bp, 10 predicted proteins | sample C33_657DmetaG_FD_165043 | JGI IMG/M metagenome (GOLD analysis project Ga0222712, IMG submission 165043) | Estuarine water microbial communities from San Francisco Bay, California, United States - C33_657D | ecosystem: Environmental > Aquatic > Marine > Unclassified | place: USA: California...
TTATCAATGTTAACCTTGAAAACAACAACACAAATCAACAAAAACAATCAGGTGGTACTAACACAGTAATTCATGAAAGAGTTATTGAAAAAGCACCAGTTGAAAAGAAAGAAGAAAAGAAAAAGGATGAAACTGATTCTCCTTGGTAATTAAAAAAATAAATAAAAAAATAAATTAAAACTATGGGACTAAATAAATTTTTTAGCAGTAAAACAGATTATGTAAAAGTAGAAGACAAAAACAGATTCTACTATATGCTTCAACAAATGCAAGCTAATAGATGGAGAATCACAGCAATCGTATTAGGATTGTTCACGTTAATTATTGTAGGTATAAATGCTGGTGTTTTCTTTGGAAAAACTATCGGTGAAGACTGGAAAGAAATGTTATTAATCCTTTTAGGTGCCTTTGTAGGTAACTTAAATAAAGTTGTTGACTATTGGTTCAACTCTGAAGATAGAGACAAAATGTTAATTCAAAAAGTTGACGAAGAAGATGGTGTTACACTTTCTAATGTAGCGGAAGATTATCCAAGTGAACCAAGAAAAGAAACAGTTATGCCGGACTACACAGCTTCAATGAAAAAAAAATCTGAATCAGTAGAAGTTTACACACCGGTTGTTGAATCACCTATCGTTGAGGAAGTTGTTGAAACTCCAGTATTCGAAAAGGTTGAAATTGACGAAGATGGCGATGGTATTAACGATGGTTATGATACTGACGGTGATGGTGATATTGATGAGTATTTCGAACACAGAAACTGTGAACACGTTTGGGGTGATGCGGATGGTGATGGATTTGAAGAATGTCAAATCTGTGGATTACTAAGAAGTGAATCAGGAGAATAATTAAAAAATTAAAAACAAAATTAAGATGAAACCACTACTAGCTCTGATATCTTTATTTACCTTTTTTGTGTGTTTAGCTCAACCAGCTAACGCACAAATTGGTACAATAAAAACAGAAGAATATAAAGCTTCTTTTGAGAAAACACAATCGATTGATAGTGTATCTAACTATACAGATACTATTAAAATTCCTATTCAATTATTAAAAATTGGATTTACAGAAGAACTGTATGAAATGTACCCTGAACTTAAAGAAAAAAGAATTGGTTTAGGTGTTACAAATATTGTTATTGAGTATTTAGAAATAACTAACCGTTTTGTCTTCACTGAAGACAAATTAGAAATCAAAGAAAGAATGGTTAGTCAATTCAAAGCGTCGGATAAAGGATTTACTGAGAATAAAATAGATGGTAGAGGCAAGATTAAACTTGCTAAATACTTTGTTTATATTGAGGTATATGACTTTTCAGTATCAGAGGATGAAGTAGTAAAAGTGAAGGGAGAATCAAAAACAACACAAACTACTAGATTGGGTTTACAAGTTAAATTTGTAGACGCTGAGACTGGTGAAGTTATTGTTGGTTCTGGCTTAGGAGAAGCATCAACTGTTAAAACCGTTTCAATTTTAGATGGTATTGATGAAGATGGTGTTAAGTTTAACCAATCCACAATTGGTATAACGACTAAAAAAGCCTTAGAAACAGCAAGCTCGCGAATAGTTAGTAGATTGATAAAAAAAGGCATTTTTAAATCGTAAATGTATGTCAAGAATTTTATATTCGCAATTTTATTATGTATCATACCGAGTCTAGTAAAGGCTCAGTCATATGTTTATTCATATACTGATCCTTGTACCGGAATGTTAAAGACTATTAATGTACCTACTAATGGTGTGACTGTTACTTATTTTGGTCAAATGAACACATTTAGTCCTAATGATTTCACAAATGGTACATTTAATAACTGGGCTGATAATGTTTATAGCTCATTTGGAGGGAATAATCCTTGTGGTTCTACTATAGGTATTAGTACTAGCGTAAGTATGGCTCAGAACAGTGCTATGAATGTTTTAGGCATTCTTAACTCACTTGATGCTATCAGTAGTATGGCTGGTGGTGGAATGAATACAAATGGTGTTACTGAAAGTAGTAAAACCAATGGTAAATCATCCGATAAAAAGAATAATAAGAAAAATAATAATCAAAATGGTGGTTCCGGTAATTCCAATCCAACTAATGGATCGACAACAGGAGGTGGAACAAGTATAAATTCAGAGGGAACAAATTCTGGATCGACAACTGGTTCTAATGGTTCTGGATCGACTAATGGATCAACAACTACTGGTTCTGCTGGATCGACGACTGGATCGACTGAGACAACAACTGGTTCTAATGGTTCAACTACTGGTTCTGGATCAACAACTGGCTCTACTGGATCGACAACCGGATCAACAACTGGCTCTGGATCAACAACTGGCTCTACTGGATCGACAACCGGATCAACAACTGGCTCTACTGGATCAACAACTGGCTCTACTGGATCGACAACCGGATCAACAACTGGCTCTACTGGATCAACAACTGGCTCTGGATCAACTAATGGATCGACAACTGGCTCTGGATCAACAACTACTGGTTCTGCTGGATTGAATAATGGTTCAACAACCAACGGATCAACAACTAATGGTTCAACTACTGGATCAAATGGTTCTCAAACGGGATCCTCAACTACGAGTGGTGAGAACGGTACAAATAATAATACTTCAAGTGCTACAACTAATGGCGGTAATACCGAATCAAGTGGTAGTAGCACCGGATCAACAACCGGCTCTGGATCAACAACCGGCTCTGGATCAACAACTAGTAATGGTTCAGGAAACACACCACCAAATAATAATTCAACCGGGACTGATGCTGCTACAAATGAAGAAAAGAAATCATCAAATATATTAGGTGGTTCTATTGGTTCTATTCAAAACGCAACAAGTACTAGTACTAATAGTTCTAAAGGAGGTCCTGGTAAAGACGGTGGTAAACCATCAATTGTTTTAAGTTCTGACTTTGCTGGATTTAACTTTAAGCAGGGTGATGTTTCCTATGGTGGTAAAGGAACCGCTGGTTGGACATCACTTAACTGGGATGGTTCTAGATCACACGGGTTTATGTTGGATTATACAACTGCTAATAAAGGACCAAACTTTACAGCTTTTTACGCTTTAATTAAGAAAAGAAGAATTGATTTAATATCTGCTACAGGTACAACAAGTTTCTATGGTAAAGGATCTTTATACGGAACAATTGCTATAGGTCAAATGTGGAGTTTTCCCAAGGTTAAAAATCTTAAAGCTATTTATATGGCTACATCATCAGTGGGTAATGTCTTTGGTACGAAGTTTATTGGTACAGCATTTATTGCCGGTGGTATGTATGATATGAAATTTGGCAAAAGAACTCAGATTAAATTTACAAATTTATTTATTTACGCTCCTTATATCAGTTATTACAATGACATGGTTTTAAAATCCCCTTATGTCATCATGCCTATTATTGGAACAAATATAGGTGTAACAAAAAAATTCAAACTAAATGTGAATTTAGGTGGTACATATGCTATTGGCGAAAATGTCTTAAACTTCACATTTATGATGGGGACAAGACTCGCATTATGAGAAAAATAGCATCACTATTATTGACAACTTTGTTGTTTTTGATTCCAAATTTAGTATCAGCCCAAGCTACATCAATATCGATGGCTGGTAACACATCAACACTAACTGCTACTTATAACACTGCTACAGTTGTTGATCCAAACCTTACAATTACCGCAAATGGTACAATAACAAACTTTCGTGTTCAAATATCACAAACATACACTTCAGGTGATGTGTTAGATTTTACTGGAACTTTGGCTGGTGTAACCGGTGCTTTTAACTCAACAACAGGAGTTTTAGTATTTACAGGTACCGCAACTGCGGCTAATTGGCAAACACTTTTAAGAACTGTAAGATTCAAATCTACAACTTCAACTTGTTATGCTAATCAAAGAAGAGTAACTTTTACAGCCGGTTCTGTTTATTATAATCCATTAACAGAACACTTTTATGAATATGTAGCCGGAACTATATCTTGGACAGGATCATATACTGCTGCTACTGGAAAATCTTATTTTGGTAGAGCAGGTTATTTATCAACAATGTTATCATCAGCTGAGAATAACTTTGTTTGGAAAATCATGCCTTCCGATGCTTGGTTTGGTGCTTGTGATGACTATACTTATGTAAATGCGGCACTAGGTGCTACAACTTATGCCAGTCAAGCGGCAGTTGAAGGTAAATGGCACTGGGTTACTGGACCTGAAAAAGGAACTCTTTTTTCAAATGGAAATGGATCTCCAGTTACTGTTACAGGTAAATACGCAAACTGGGCTGGTGGTGAGCCAAATAACTCAGGTAGTGAACACTATGGTCAGTTTTACTCATCAAATAACGGCATGTGGAATGACTTACCTAATACAACATTAGGTGGTTATATCTGTGAGTATGGTGATATGCCAGGTGATATAACAACGAGTACTCCAATATCAACAAGAAACATCACAGTAACTAATGGATCTAGTGGTTATATAACTGGTGGTGATATAAATGTTTGTTCTGGTAGTAACAGTACGACACTTACTTTAAATGGATTAACAGGTTCTGTAGTAAGATGGGAATCTTCATTAGATAACTTCTTTACAGCAGGTACAACAATATCAAGTACATCTACTAGTATAGTGGTTACTAACTTAACTAAAACAACTTACTATAGAGCTATTGTTAACTCATCTTCTCCAGTTAGTTGTTCTAACTTAGCTTCTTCTAGTGTTTACCTTACAGTTAAACCAACTATGTCAGGTTCAATATTTGCTGCCAATAATTCTATTTGCTCCGGTGGTAATGTTGATCTTACCTTATCTGGTCAACAAGGTAATGTAAATAAATGGCAAAGGTCATTTGATAATACAAACTGGACAGATATAAGCAATACAACTACTTCATTATCAGAAACTCTTTATGGTTTAGGAAATGGTCTAAATACTGACGGATCAAATGATTATGTTTCACTTCCAAAGCCAACATTAAATAATATGACAATTGAGTATTGGGTTAAGACAACTCAATCATCACTAACTGGTTCTCAATGGTATAATGGTAATGGTATAGTTGATGCTGAAGTAGGTGGTTCTACATCAGACTTTGGTACCGCTTTATTAAATGGTAAATTGGCTTTTGGTATAGGTAATCCAGATGTTACAATACAATCAACAACAAGTATTAATACGGGTACTTGGTATCACGTTGCTGCTACTTGGAACGGCACGACCGGTGAAATGAAACTTTATATTAATGGTGTTTTAGAATCAACTGGTTCAGGAGCAACTGGTACTAGAACAGCACCACCTAATATTAGAATAGGTTCTATACAAACTGGAATTCAATATTTTAACGGAACAATTGATGAGTTAAGAATATGGAATGTAGTAAGAACTCAAAGTGAAATTCAATCTAATATGTATAATGAAGTATCAACATCTTCATCGTTACCGTCATATTATAAATTTAATCAAGGTACACCAAATGGTACTAATACAGGTTTAACATCATTGACGGATGCTAGTGGTAATAGTAATACTGGAACACTTTACAACTTTGCTCTTACTAGTACTACTTCAAACTGGGTAGATGGTATGGGTGGTGTTTATTATTATCGTGTTGAAGTTCAAACACCAAGTTGTGGTGCTGCTGTTTATTCATCATCTAAATTAATTACTATAACATCTGGTACTCCTCCAAATGGTGGTGTTGTTTCATCAGCTGTTCACGCAACTAGTACAAACTCAGGTACACTAACTTTAACGAGTTATACAGGTACAGTTGTTAAATGGCAAAGATCTACAAACAGTGGTGTAACTTGGACAGATATTGTAAATACATCAACTACATATAATTATACAAATCAAACAGATGCTACTTTATTTAGAGCTCAATTAACGAGTGGTACTTGTGGTAATGCTTTCTCACAAGCAGGTATGATTGTAGTGGCTCCTTTTGCTTATTCTGGTTACATATATAACTCTGAAGGTGTTGGTGTTTCTGGTATTCCTGTTAAATTTTATTATAAAGATAAAACACAATCAACGTACACTTTAGCTGGTACATTTACAACTGATGCTACTGGTAAATATACAATAACTTCAAGTCTTAGTATTAACTTAAATGACTTTAGAGTTGCTATTGATAATCTATCAGTTGCCCCACCAAACGTAGTTGATGCTCAATATTTTAATCAAAAGGTTTTATCACAAACGTTTAATGCTAAAGACTATTATAGAATGGATGCTAATGGAAATAGTAATTTAACAATCACTGATGTTTATCAAATTTATTACAGATTAGCAGGTGGTATAGGAACTTGGCAGTTTTCTGTTCCATCTTATAGATTATTTACTACATCACAGTGGGCAGCAATAAGTTCATCAAATACTAATTTAACTGCTACATATACAGGAACACAATCAATTACAGTTGATTCATTAGTATCTAATGGTACAACAAGTTTATATTTAGTAAGAACAGGATATAAAGAATAAAAATTATTAAATTATAAAAAAATATATACACTATGAAAAATTTACTATTAACATTAATATTTTTATTCCCTATTCTAACATTCGCACAACAAACTTGTGTGGTTGTTGACTCAGTATATTCTACTTGTAAAGCAAAAGACTTAGGTAGAAGAGATATCAGATTTGGTATCAAACAAATTGTAGAAGACGAGATGTCCAATAAGTACTGTCTATCTGATTCTGGTGATCCAGTTAAAGTAGAAATATTTTACTTTGGAACTCCTAAAACAACGCTTAGAGTTATGGGTGTTGAAAAAACAGATCAGTTGACTCAAGTTGGTATCAGGGTTTACTACAAAGACCAAAAATATGAAGGTATAGGTGAGTCAGAAGTTGAAGTAAGAGCCGTTCTAATTGAACTGGTTGATGGTAAAGTGCCATTTAGTCAAACTGCTGTTTCATCTGCCATCAAGAAGGGGGTAATAGAATGTATATCAAAAATGCCATAATAACATTTTTAATGTTATTCGCAACAACAGGGTTCTCACAGATTCAAATAGATGACGTTGGAGATGGTTGGAAGCTAAAAGTAGACTCAGCTCTCACTTTAATAAAAAAGACCAGTCCTGAGCATTATAAAGAGGTTTCTGAGTATTGTAATCATATCACATATTGGATGGGTGGGTACTCAACTACACAAGATTCATCGGTTGTTGTTATATCTGTTAAAGATATGAAGATAGGATCAGTCAATAATCTAGCCTGTATCATAGTTCATGAGTCACATCATTTAATGATTCAAAAGAAACATATAGTGATGGATCCTAAAAAAGAAGAATTAGAATGTTATCAATATGAATATGCTTTTCTTCAACGAATACCTAACGCAGAAGATTGGTTAACAATACACGTTATAAAAAACATTATTAATAATAAATAAAGAAACCCACCAATTGGTGGGTTTCTTTTTAAGATAACATACTTTTGATAATTTTTTGTATCTCTGTTTTATCAGTTTTATCTTTAATAGACTCTGATATAAGTGAATACTTTTCTTTAGCTAATTTATAATTTGGAATAGTTTTAATCGGTTTATTATAATATCTTGGTGTTAAAAACAACTGGTGTTTGATAACACATTTGGTATTATTACCATAGTATCCAATCATAGTTTTTATATCGGTAACCGATACAATATTACCATTAATCACAATATAAAAGTCACCTTCTAATAAAATTTTGTGTTCCACATCACCAATTGTAAATAAGTGATTTGATGTTTTTGTTAAGTAGTTTAATACTTCTGTTTTGATTTGTTCTACGTTTTTCATAATATTAGTTTTTATTTTTTAATTTTTATTTTTAATTCTTTACATAAGTGTGGATGAGCCCACTTTTCATTTTTAATATTTACTTCTTCTACTTGTTCATTTTTAATTAAATCATTGTATAGTTGAAATCTATCATGATAGTTCATTCCAGATGTTTGGTCTTTTATTGTTCGGATATTACCATCTTCCATTTGAATAAATAAAGTTCCTTTTTTGTATTTGAATGTGTTTTTTGTTCTTTCATAATAAATCTCACAATCTTCTTTTACTTTCCAAGCTTTAATCTCATATATCTTTGGATTTTTATTTGGTGTGGATGATAATAACTGGTCAATTTTATAATCTCTATATTCCGGTTCAGTCATTTTATAAAGAGGCACAATTCTCCATTCATATCCATTATTGTAATTTGGATATACCTTAGTAGCAGCATCTAAGGCGGCACTTCTACTAGTATATACTCTATGATTCCAATATGTAGACCAACTATAAAATTCACCTTTACTATCTTTCCATCTAACTTCAAGTGACCAACCGTATAGATGAACATCATCAGCTACAGCTTGAATTTTAATTAGTTGACTATCAGCGATAGCATACACCTTGTTATTGATTGTATAGGTCATTACATCACTCTTAAAGTGATTTTTGATTGGCTCTACTATTGTAGATTTCTTTTTGAATAAATTAAATAGTTTCATTTTCTTTAGTTTTATTTTTTAGAGCCAATGGTAAGTGAGAAAGGCTTTTACGGATTTTAGGAGTGCCATATAAACAAACGGATGTGAATTCATCCACGTCTGGTTCAAAGAACATAACCGATTCAGTTAGGTCTTTATATTTATGGTAAAGTTTCTGTAATTCAAATTCGTTTTTAACTGATAAACAGATAATAGAGTTTGATTCAGATTTCCATTTAGAAAATGTTTCTGAAAATTCAAAAGCGAAGTCAGCAATTGAATGTGTTGATTGTACTACTTGGTAGCCATTTGAGATATCACTTCTTGTGATAATAATTAATTTTTTTTCGTTAATCTAATTGTTCATAATTGTTTTTGTTTTTTTGTTTAAAATAAAAATACCTCCATTATAGTTTTCTAACCGAGTGCTATTTAGCTGGTCGGTCAGATTCCTATTATGGAGGTCTCTCTAAAATTTTATATATGTTAATCTACATCATTGTCTTGAATTATTATACTACAAATATATATCAAAAGTTTTACTTTCCCAAATATATTTTAAATTAAATTTATTATTAAACTTCCTGGATTGAAATACATTTCATTTACAACAAAGCCATAGTCTTTACAATTTTCAATAACTATCTCTTTCATTCTTGAGCTTATTCCAGTAATTACTTCTACTTGATGTTTATCAGACTTCATCATATTCCAAAAGAAAACATCTAGTTTTCTAGGAACATCTTCATGTTTAATACCATGTAAATCAAGTTTCATTACAAATATTTAATTACTTTATTGTAACCAGCAGAGCCCATTTTTTGAGACATAAATCCACCAGAATCTAATTCCATATCTTTAACTATTTCATCAACAAAAAATTTAGGATCTTTACCTTCTTCATAATATTGTGATATTTGTTCTTCACATTGGTCAATTATATGATTAAGGACAAGAGGTCTAATATTATAAACTTTGAATCTATCAACTATATTGTTTATATAATCCTGAATATCGTTATATGATTCATTTGTTGGATAAACATTTCTGTTAAGAACTATATTAATATCAATATTAATTTGTCTTTCTTTATTCCAACTACTTGATGTCATAGGAGGCGTTGCTTGTCCAGGCGCTTCAAAGTAAACTGTTAATACACCAGATGTGTATTCTAAATGATTAATTAATTTATGACAAGCATCTTCTAATGCTTCAGATATTTCAGATTCATATGATTCTAATCCACCACCTGGTCTTAGGGTTGATGTATATTTTTCATAAGCTTCATCTCTATTAAAAAGATATCTTAATCTAAGATTTCCTCTCCAAACCTTTTCAACTTTTTTATATAATACTAATTTCAATTCTTGTGATTTGAAGCTTCCATAGTTATCGTCATCAATATCATACTCTTCATCTTTACTATCTAGAAAGTATTTGACCGTAAATCCCATATCATATAATTCTTGTAAACATTCTTCTATCATATTGGATTCTTCATAATCTAAATCTAATCTAGATTCTTTTACTTTAGTAATACCTTCAGCGGGTGCTAAATACCTCATGTCAGAAACTTCTGATGGTTTTCCTTTTTTAATTTTCTTACCTTTTTTATCTAACATATAAAAAGAAACATCACCCGATCCTGTTGTACCTGTTGTTCCTGGCAAAGCACCTGGTTGAGCTGATGATATCGCGCCCATACCAGCAGTTGCTGCTGTAGCCGTTGCTGTACCATCTTCTAAAAATGCTTTATATCTTTTAAGGTGTTTCATTAAATTATATATTAATATTCATCAACTAAAATATCTTCAGAGTCTTTTGATTTACAGTTAGGACAAGTTGGTTCACCATCTTCTCTCATAAAGTAATATTCAATATTACAGTTTAGACATCTA
>Ga0222712_10007680_pt1 | contig 10363 bp, 11 predicted proteins | sample C33_657DmetaG_FD_165043 | JGI IMG/M metagenome (GOLD analysis project Ga0222712, IMG submission 165043) | Estuarine water microbial communities from San Francisco Bay, California, United States - C33_657D | ecosystem: Environmental > Aquatic > Marine > Unclassified | place: USA: California...
ACGAGCGCAGTCCAGGCTGGATGTAACTTCTTCATCTGATCTGCCTACTTAATCGCGGGTGTATTTAGCGAGAAAGACTTTCTCTACATCGGTCAATGGTCGAGATTTCTTCGTCTCAATGGAGACGGCAACCTGAACGCTCTTTACCTTGGCATGAATGACGCCATCTTTGCCAACAATCTCATACCCCAGGACAAATGAGCTATTTCCAATTGATTCAACCCAGATATTCACATCGTAGAAGAGTCCGCCTTCATAGATAGGAACGAGGTAATCGATCTCATTGCGAGCTACGACCATCTCGAGAAGTGTTGGCTTCTCCCCTTCAGCCTGAACTTCATAGAAGGACCATTGAAAGCGCGCCTCTTGGATATAGGTGAGGTACTTGGCATTGTTGACATGACCAAAAGCATCGATGTCATCCCAGCGTACAAACTGTTGATTTGTATAAATCATTAGCGTGTGAGCTTTCGATAGGTTGCGCGATGTGGACGAGCAGCATCTGCACCAAGGCGAGAAATCTTGTTCTCCTCGTAAGATTCGAAGTTTCCTTCAAACCAGAACCACTTGGAATCACCTTCGTAAGCCAGGATGTGGGTTGCAACGCGGTCTAAGAACCAACGATCGTGAGAGATCACTACTGCGCAACCCGGAAATTCCAGGAGCGCATTTTCAAGTGAACCCAAAGTTTCAACATCGAGGTCGTTTGTTGGCTCATCGAGAAGCAATAGGTTTCCACCCTGCTTCAAGGTAAGAGCGAGGTTAAGACGGTTGCGCTCACCGCCAGAGAGAACACCTGCTGGCTTCTGCTGATCAGGGCCCTTAAAGCCAAAGGCTGCAACATATGCTCGCGATGGCATCTCCACCTGGCCGACCTTGATGAAGTCGAGTCCATCAGAGACAACTTCCCAGAGAGATTTCTTTGGATCGATTCCGCCGCGAGACTGATCGACGTAGGAAATCTTTACCGTCTCACCAATCTTTACATTTCCTGAATCAGCTGGCTCGAGACCGAGAATTGTCTTAAAGAGCGTTGTCTTTCCGGCACCGTTAGGTCCAATAACACCAACGATTCCGTTACGTGGCAAGGTAAATGAGAGATCATCGATCAGGACGCGATCGCCAAAGCCCTTCACGAGATTTTCAACCTCAACAACGATATTTCCAAGGCGTGGTCCAGGTGGAATTTGAATCTCTTCAAAGTCCAACTTACGCATCTTGTCAGCCTCTGCCGCCATCTCCTCATAACGAGCAAGGCGAGCCTTAGATTTAGCTTGGCGACCCTTTGCATTCTGTCGAACCCAATCGAGCTCTTCAGTCAGGCGCTTGGCGCGCTTTGCATCTTTCTGTCCTTCAATCTTTAGACGTGCTGACTTTGTCTCAAGGTATGTTGAGTAGTTACCTTCATACGGATATGCACGTCCGCGATCGAGTTCAAGGATCCACTGCGCAACGTTGTCGAGGAAGTATCTATCGTGAGTAATCGCAACGACGGTGCCGGGATACTTTGCAAGGTGCTGTTCAAGCCAGAGAACAGATTCAGCATCAAGGTGGTTGGTCGGCTCATCGAGCAGTAATAGATCTGGAGCCTCTAGGAGCAACTTACAGAGCGCAACACGACGTTTCTCTCCACCAGAGAGAACCTTCACATCAGCATCTCCTGGTGGGCAGCGAAGCGCATCCATTGCCTGCTCGAGTTGTGAATCGAGCTCCCATGCATTGCGGTGATCGAGCTGCTCTTGGAGCTCGCCCATCTCTGCCAATAGCTTGTCGTAATCTGCATCAGGGTTAGCCATCTCTTCTGAGATCTCATTGAAGCGGCGAACCATCTCCATCGTCTCAGCGACGCCCTCTTGAACATTTTCAAGAACGGTCTTCTCTTCATTGAGCTTTGGCTCCTGCATCAAGATGCCGACTGTGTAGCCAGGTGAAAGGTATGCCTCACCGTTGGAGGGCTGTTGGAGACCAGCCATGATCTGCAAGACGGTCGACTTACCGGCACCGTTAGGGCCCACAACACCAATCTTTGCTCCAGGAAGGAACATCAGGGTTACGTCATCGAGAATTACCTTCTCACCATGCGCTTTTCGCGCCTTCTTCATCGTATAAATGAACTCAGCCATAGTTGCAAACCTTACTGGGTACTATTAGCCAGTACCTCATCGCCATACGTGAGATATATCGTTTAAGAGTATGAAATGCGCCTGTAGCTCAGTCGGATAGAGCACCCGCCTTCTAAGCGGGTTGTCGCTGGTTCGATTCCAGCCAGGCGCGCTACTGATCTAGAAAAGAAACTGGCCGGCTCCCATTAGGGGGCCGGCCAGTTCTATATCTTGGAGGATATTTCTTACAAATTAACCGATCTTTGCAATCTGTGCGAGTGACTTCTTGAGGAAGTCGCCATCGATGACTGAGAAGCCAAGGGCTTCGCCTGCATCCTTTGCGCACTTAGGTGATAGCCAGAACTTAGCAAGTTCAGAAACTGCTGCTGCTGTCGCCTTGTTTGGGTACTTAGTATCTGCAAGAAGGTAAGAAGTGATACCTAGTGGGTATGCACCCTTTTCGGTTGTCTTGAAGTCGAATGTCAAGTATCCGCTTGCATCCTGTGTTGCCTGAGCAAGGAATGCACTTACACCAGTTGCATCTGGAACTACTGAAGCGCCAGCATTATTGATCACGTTTGCAACCTTTAGCTTGTTTGCCTTTGCATAGTTCACTTCAGCGTAAGTGATTGAGTAAGGTGTCTTACCGGCCTGAAGCGCTACGCCTGCAGACTGTGCTGCACCAACGATTCGTCCAAGGTTGCTGACATCATTGATGTTGCCAGGGAATGAATCCTTGAAAACAGCCTTCTTTGGGTTTGTCCAGACTGATGGAGCTGACTTGTTGAGGTAGTCAGTAAAGTTTTCTGTTGTACCTGATGAATCTGAACGGTAAACAACCTGAATCTTCTTCGCAGGCAAGATGACCTTGCTTGTTACTGTCTGTGTACGTAGAACGATTGGATCGCCAGCCTTATTCTTCTTAAGTGATCCATCGCTGTTCTTTGAGTAGATGACCTTAGTTGTGGTGCGGTTGTTGTCATCAACGATTGCTGGGTCGTTCCACATTGTGATCTTGCCAGAGAAAATCTTTGCGATTGTATCTGCAGAGAACTGAAGTGTCTTTGAGTTAGGTACGTTGTGAAGGACTGCAATAGGTGCTGCAACTACTGGGATATGAATGAGTGATGCGCGTCGTGAAGAACCAACGTGAGGAGCATCTGTCATCCAGAAATCTCCGACTGCCTTATCTGAGTTTGTGCGGCCGGCACCTGAACCAAGTGCGCTATATGTGTATGTGTGACCTGTCGCTGCTGAGAAAGGAGCCTTACATGCTTCGATCAAGAGCGCTGGGAAAGATGCGCCTGAACCTTCGAGATTAGCTGCGTATGCAGGTGTTGTGGCTACTAAGCCGAGCGCGAGTGCAAGTGATGCAATCTTCGCGGATTTTGAAAACTTCATTAATTTCCCCTTAGGTAATTGGTTTAACTTACGAGGAAAACATATGCAGCCCAAGTAAATCAAATACCCCTTAAGGGGAAACGTTCACCAACGGTTAGGTGAACAATTGGAATTGAATTAGCCGAAGCGACCAGTGACGTAATCCTCCGTGCGCTTATCCTTCGGGCGCGAGAAAATCTCTGCCGTTGGCGCAACCTCGATCATTTCGCCAGGACCGTTGTCCGAGAGGAAGAATGCGGTGTAATCAGAGACGCGAGCCGCCTGCTGCATATTGTGAGTCACGATAACAATGGTCATCGTCTCTGAGAGCTGGCGAATAGTCTCTTCAATACGAAGCGTTGATCCTGGATCGAGGGCAGAGCAAGGCTCATCCATCAACAACACCTGTGGCTTTACGGCAAGTGAGCGTGCGATACAGAGGCGCTGCTGCTGTCCACCAGAGAGCGAACCACCGTGAGCGCCAAGGCGATCTTTTACTTCCTTCCAGAGACCTGCGCGTTCAAGGCACTCTTCAAGGAGGTCATCCTTATTTTCTACTTTCAGCTGAGCGAGCTTGAGACCAGAGAGAACGTTCTCGCCGATTGTCATTGATGGGAATGGGTTTGGCTTCTGAAAGACCATGCCGATTTGAAGTCGGATTTTAGTGACATCAACGCCAGGTGCGTAAACATCTTTGCCATCTAGGAGAACTTCTCCCGCCATTGCAGCTGATGGAATGAATTCGTGCATTCGGTTGAGTGTGCGAATAAATGTTGACTTGCCACAACCTGATGGGCCGATTAGCGCAGTCACTGTTCCTGGCGCAAAGTCGAGTGAGACATCTGCGAGCGCGTGGTGCTTACCGAACCATGCATGAATGCCTCTTGCCTCTAGGCCAGTGCCTTGGGCGCGTGGGCTAACAGCGCGCTGAACTTTTGCATTTGCCACATCAGAGAGTGATGACATTATCGGGCGACCTTTCGGGTGCTAAGGATTCGAGCAGATACAAAGAGAATGAGGATGACAACCACAAGTACGAGCAATCCGGCCCATGCTCGGGTAACGGCCTCTTCTGAACCAGCTAGGAATGACTTCCAGATATAGAAAGGAAGCGATCCCATTGGATCATCAAATGGATTGAAATTCAGGCGATCTCCGCCACCTGTGAGCAATAAGAGCGGCGCTGTTTCGCCGGCAATTCGTGCAATTCCCAAAATAACGGCAGTCATAAGGCCACTCTTGGCAGCAGGAAGAACGATCATCGCCACCGTTCTCCATTGAGTTCCGCCCAGCGCCGTTCCGGCCTCGCGAAGATCTTGCGGAATCAACCCCAAAACTTCCTCAGAAGTTCGGGCAACTGTCGGAATCATTAAAATTGATAAAGCCAAAGAACCCATAAAACCAGAGCTTGACTTAGTTATCGGGTAAACAACAGCAGAGAGAATAAATAGTCCAGCAACAATCGATGGGACTCCTGACATTGCCTGCACAAGAAAGCGAATCGGCTGAGTAAATCGCCCTTTAATTTCTGTTAAATAGAGCGCCGTCAGAATTCCGATTGGCACGCTCAAGATTAAGGCGCCGCCAATCATGATGATCGTGCCAACGATTGCGTGGAGTAATCCACCATTAGTGAGCGGGTCCGTTGGTGTTGCCATCGACATATCGCTGAGAAATAGATTTGGGCGTATTCCCTTGTATCCCTTTGAGATGATTGTCTGCAGGATGCTCGCGATCGGAATAATGGTAAGTAGGGCGCCGCATGCAATAAATACCTTGACTGCAGAATCTTTTGCGGTCGCCTTGCCATATCGACGGAAGCTATAAATTGCAGAGATTGCCGCATAGATGAAGACGAAGCTAACAAAATAGGCAAGCTTTCCCTTGAGCTCAGTTACGGCAACAAGAGTAAAACTTGCAACCATAGAGCCAAAAAAGGTAACTAGCTCTCGCAGTTTATCCTTGGCCGATGGCTTCCACGGGCTTGTTGGCTTTACTTCGTTCATCGTCCTGAACTTCCTGTTCTACGAACAATCACTGCAGCAAAGGCGTTGATCACCAATGTCAATCCGAAGAGAACCAAGCCCGCAGCCATCAGCGCTTTGATTTCAAAGAGGTTTGCCTCGCCAAAGCGGAGAATGATGAGTGAGGCAACGTTTCCACCTGCACCCAAGAGAATCTTGAAGTTGATTTGAAATACGATATTGAGAACCGTATAAACGGCAACGGTCTCACCCATTGCACGTCCGAGTCCAAGCATGGCTCCACCGATAACGCCAGACTTACCGTACGGAATCACCACGGCTTTAATCATTGACCAGCGAGTTGCACCGAGCGCATATGCAGCCTGGATTCGATCTAACGGAGTTTGCGAGAAAACTTCTCGTGATACTGAGGTAATGATTGGGATAATCATAATTGCAAGAACCATGCCTGCAATAAATGGTGAGCGAGTAAAAATGTATGGATTTACTTCAAAAATTGGAATGAATCCGAGATATTTATTAAGTAACTTACCCCAGTATTCGGCGCTTGGCATTAGCACCAAGAAGCCCCAGATTCCAAAGAGGATTGATGGAAAGGCTGCCATCATGTCAATCACTGCAATCAAATATTTCTTGAGAGCGTGTGGTGAATAAAAGTTAAGATAAAGCGCCATTGCAACTGAAACAGGAACGGCGACCACTACTGCAACTATTGCCGATAAAATTGTGCCGATTAACATGGCAGCAAGTCCGAATTGGCTATCGGTTACGTTTCCATTTTCGTCGTATGAAACTGTCCAATCAGAAGAGGTAATAAAGCTAAGACCTTCGCTGGCAATGATTTCGTAACCGCGGTATCCGAGGAACAATGTGATCAATCCAAGGATTCCAAGTGAGGATAATCCCCCACCGGTTACGATTCGACGGAAGATGCGATCCGAGCGACGAGGCTGCGTTGTAATTTCGCGCGGCGCAGGGGCTTTGGTCATGCGGAGCATCCTGCCCTTAACCTCAGAAAATGAGGCGGATACTTGGTGAACGGAAGGTGAACGAGAGTTGAAACCTCCCCTCACCCAGTACGCTCGCCCCATGGCCGCAGAACTCCCTCACCTAGTCTGGATTGATTGTGAGATGACAGGTCTCTCCCTTGAGACCGATGCTTTAGTTGAGATCGCCGTCCTTGTGACCGATTCAGAGCTCAATATCCTCGGTGAGGGCATCGATCTCGTTATCCACGCCACCGAGGGCCAGCTAGCTGGAATGAATGACTTTGTCCGCGATATGCACACCTCCTCTGGGCTCATCAATGAGATTGCCCATGGCATTGAGGTCGCAGAAGCTGAGAGGCAGATCCTTGCCTACCTATCATCGGTTGGAGTCCTCCCAGGCAAGTCACCTCTGGCAGGTAATTCGGTCTCAGTCGATCGCAACTTCATCGCCCGCGATATGGAGGCGCTGGCAGATTTCCTCCACTATCGCACCATCGATGTCTCAACCATTAAAGAGCTCTCTCGCCGTTGGTATCCCAAGGCTTACTTTGCAGCCCCGGCTAAGACTGGAAATCACAGAGCCTTGGGAGATATCAAGGACTCTATTGAAGAGTTGAAGTACTACCGCAGCGCTGTTTTCACCAATAAAACCGCAGAAAATAAGCCTGCTAAAAACCGGTTTCTTAATATCGGCCCATGGCGGGTAAAGTAACGCCCCTACTCAGTACATGGTGGGCGTAGCTCAGCTGGTAGAGCACTCGGTTGTGGTCCGAGATGTCGCGGGTTCGAGCCCCGTCGCTCACCCCAAGTTTTCCCCTTCCGATATTTCCAATCAGGAAATTTGATAAGGATAAAGAGAAAGTAGTCACCAGATGATCTTTGACGTTGTAGTTGAAATCCCTGCAGGCTCACGAAACAAGTACGAGATTAACCATGAGACCCACGAGGTCCGCCTCGATCGCATGCTCTTCACTGCCACACGCTTTCCACACGACTATGGCTTTGTAAAGAACACCCTCTCAAACGATGGCGATCCGCTAGATGCGCTCGTTATGTTGGATGAGCCAACATTCCCAGGGTGCGTTGTCTCAGCCCGCGCCGTTGCCATGCTTCGCATGACAGATGAGAAAGGTGGCGATGACAAGCTTCTCTGTGTTGCAGCCGGCGATATCCGCAAATCAGGAATTAAAGATATTGGCGACCTTCCTGTCTATGAACTCGATGAAATCAAGCACTTCTTCGAGGTCTATAAGACGCTCGAGCCAGGTAAGGAAGTTATCGGCGGCGATTGGGTTGGCCACGATGAAGCCGAAGCAGAGATTCAAGCTTCCTACGATCGTTATCAAGCACTGAAGTAAATTAAAGTAATTCCTAAATAAGTTACGGAGAAACTTATGGATCTAGTTAATGCCGGAGATACAGCCTGGGTATTAGCCAGCGCCGCTCTCGTACTTTTCATGACACCAGCCCTAGCCATCTTCTATGGCGGCATGGTTCGCGCAAAGTCAGCGCTGAATATGATGATGATGTCATTTGCAGCGATGGGTATCACCACAATTATCTGGGTCCTCTATGGCTACTCCCTCGCCTTTGGAAAATCACAGAATGGCCTTATCGGCAGCTTTGAACACTTGGGACTTAAGGGAACGCTAGATCAAGTAGTCGGTGGTGAAGGCCATCAGATTCCAACCCTTGCCTTTGTGATGTTCCAACTGACATTTGCAATTATCACTGTCGCACTTCTCTCTGGCGCAATTGCAGATCGCGCAAAGTTTGGCTCATGGGTCATCTTCGTAGCGGTCTGGATCACCTTGGTCTATATCCCAATCTGCCACTGGGTCTTTGCAGCTCAAGGCGGAGAGGGTGGTTGGATCATCGATAAGTTGAAGGCCCTTGATTTTGCAGGCGGCCTCGTTGTTGAAATCAACTCAGGTGCTGCCGCACTTGCTCTCGCTCTTGTTCTCGGTAAGCGCGATGGATTTAAGAAAGATCCAATGCGACCACATAACCTCCCGCTCGTATTGCTCGGCGCCGGAATGCTCTGGTTTGGTTGGTTTGGCTTCAACGCCGGATCGGCCCTGTCTGCCGGTCACTTAGCTGCAACAGCGATGATCAACACTCAGATCGCAACAGCTGCTGCTGCAATGACATGGATTGCATATGAGAAGTTCCGTGACGGAAAAGCAACGACTCTTGGTGTTGCATCAGGTGCTATCGCAGGAGCTGTTGCAATCACACCAGCCTGCGGCTACCTCAACCCACTAGGAGCACTACTCCTAGGACTCATCGCCGGTGTGGTCTCAGCATGGGCTGTCACCCGTAAATATAAGTTTGGCTATGACGATTCACTTGATGTGGTCGGAGTCCATGGCGTTGGTGGAATCCTCGGCATGATTGGTATCGGATTGCTTGCCACTTTGACTGCGAACTCAGCAGGAGCAGATGGGCTCTTCTTCAATGGCGGAACTACCCAACTCAATCGTCAACTCATTGGCATCGTTGTTGTTGCCGCTTTCTCATTTACCGCAACTTGGTTGATCGCAACCATCATCCAAAAGACCATTGGCTTCCGTGCATTCCGCGATGATGAGCTCAACGGTCTCGACACTACCTATCACGCAGAATCTGCATATGACATCACTGGAAATTCCAATCGCTACTAAGCGATTTCTAACGAGAGATTGAAGGAAAAGATGAAGCTCATTACCGCAATTGTGAAGCCTGCAAAGGTCGATGACATCAAGGTTGCCCTACAGGCAGCAGGTGTTGCCGGCATGACCGTCTCTGAAACCCGCGGCTTTGGCCGCCAGAAGGGCCACACAGAGATCTATCGTGGCGCTGAATACACCGTCGACTTCATTCCAAAGGTCCGAATTGAAGTTCTTGCAGAAGACGATGAAGCGCAATCAATCATTGAGACTATTGTGACTGCCGCTAACACAGGGTCTATCGGAGATGGCAAGCTCTGGGTTACAAACGTTGAGCAGGTTATCCGCATTCGCACCGGCGAGCGCGGCGGAGATGCTCTCTAACGCAAACCTAATTTAGTTTTGGGGAAGTAATTGCCCTGGGCAGTTAGCGAGGATTGATTTCATCGCAGCTTTCTCTGCTGTTGTTACCCAGATTGAATACTTAGCTTTAACAGCAATCTGTCGCGCCACATAACTACATCGATAGCTCTTCTGTGGTGGCAACCAGGTTGCAGCATCACCGTCACCCTTCTGAGAATTCAAACGCCCCTGCACCGCTAGTAAGTTAAGTGGATCGTTATAGAAAGAGATCTTGGTGGCGCTCCCCCATTTAAAGGCACCCTTCTGCCAGGCATCAGAGACTGCAACGACGTGATCAATTTGAACAAGATTGCTTGTTCCTCGCCCTTGAAGAAAATTGATTCGCGTTCCTGAGTAAGGATCGATAAAAGTTCCGGTCTGCACCTGACACTTCTCTTCTGGATCGAATGTCACCGATTGGAGATCTCTCATCAATATCTCATCGCGGGTGTGGCAATAGTCGTTATCGAGATCAGCCCATCCGCCAAAAGAGCTACGGTCATAGCCCGTCTTCGGAGCTCGGCCCTTCACCGCTAAAGTCTCAAGTACTACTGAAGCCTTCTTCTCGGCAGCATTGGCAGGCGCTAGGGGTGCCGCCATTGCACCAGCAATCAGCAAGGTAGTAATACGTGTCTCCCACTTGGAGATGGCTCTAGACATGGCTCAATCATGCCCATAACCCCACTCATCGCACAGGCCATTCGGTCATTTAGATTGGTCAAAGTTGCTCTCAGAAACTGGTATGTTCTGCTCTGCATTTAAGCGTTCCCGCGCTTAAATGGGTTGTTAGCTCAGTTGGTAGAGCAGGTGACTCTTAATCACCGGGTCGGGGGTTCGAGTCCCTCACAACCCACTTA
>Ga0222712_10007682_pt1 | contig 10360 bp, 8 predicted proteins | sample C33_657DmetaG_FD_165043 | JGI IMG/M metagenome (GOLD analysis project Ga0222712, IMG submission 165043) | Estuarine water microbial communities from San Francisco Bay, California, United States - C33_657D | ecosystem: Environmental > Aquatic > Marine > Unclassified | place: USA: California...
CAGCAATCATTTCAAATTTAGCTGTTTACTATAAATCAAAATCTAAATTAGATGATACCCTAGACGTATTCCCTTGTCATGGAGTTGGCGGTATGGTAGGTATGTTAATGACAGGTATTTTTGCAACTAAAACCGTTAATGGCGCTGGTGCAGAAGGTTTATTGTATGGTAACACCGAATTTTTTATCACACAAGTTAAAGCACTTGTAATTGTTGTTGCGTATAGCTTTTTAGTATCACTACTTATTTTTAAAGCAATTAGCTTAATGCTTCCTTTACGTGTAAGCCAAGAAGAAGAAGAAATTGGTTTAGATGCTACACAACACGATGAAAAATATGGCAGAAACCCACATAAAATTTAAATAAAAAAGGTACAGTCTTGTATAAATTCTCTGACCAGAATTTAAGACTGTACCCCTAGTTAACTAAAAACCATTACAATGTTAAAGAAAATTTTAATTGCAAGTGCAATTTGTTGCACCCTTGCACCCTCATTTGCACAAAAAGATAGTACTAAAAAATCAAGCACTACAATTACAGCTTACGTAGATGGTTATTACAGAACATTAACAAAAGATGGTGGCGGAAGTAATAACAACCTAACTAGTTTTACCAATTCACACAATGCATTTAAACTTGGAATGGCGAGTGTAAAAGTTGATCAAGCTATTGGTAAATTTACTGCAAGCCTAGATGTAGGCGCAGGAAAAAGAGCAGATGAATTCTCTTACAATGATCATGATGTATTAGCCAATATCAAACAAGCAACCCTATCTTACGCCGTTTCTGATAAACTTAAATTAACAGCGGGTAAATTTTCTACCCATGTTGGTTATGAATTATTAGATGCTACCAGCAACAGAAACTACAGTATGTCTTATGGGTTTTCGTATGGTCCATTTTTTCATACTGGATTTAAAGCTGATATTGCTTTAGGCGGAAAATCTGCAATGATGGTGGGGTTAGTGGATCCTACAGACTATTCAAGTTTTAATGGTACGCCAAAATATATCATTGCTCAATTTAGTACAGCAACTAGCAATGATAAACTAAAAAGTTATTTCAATTTTGTTCATGGCGATATTACCACCCAGTACAATGTGGTATTGCTAGCTACTTTATCTAATAAAGTAAGCGCCGCATTTGATGGAAGTATCAATCAACAAAAAATTGGTGCAACATCAAGTAGTTGGTCGTCAGAAGCTTTGTATGTAAATTATGATATTTCAGAAAAATTTGGATTGACACTGAGAGAAGACTTTTTTAGCGATAGAAAAGTAAATCCACTAGGTATTGGCAATGCAAATGCCACTACGTTATCTGGAAAAATCAAAGTAAAAAAATTAACCCTCATACCTGAATTTAGAATAGATAATGGCAATACACCCTTATTTAGTACTAAAACAGGAACCGCTAGCAGCGCCTCAAGCTTTGTGCTAGCCGCAGTATACGCGTTTTAATAGTTCAGATATAGCAAGCAATCGAAAAAAGTGGCGGTTCAATCTAATTGGCCGCCATTTTTAATGCGTTTATTAGAATATTGCTTAAGTTAGCACCTATGAAAAGGGTGATACACTTATTACGGTATATCTATAGCATTTACGCACTTATTACATTTATACTGGTGATGCTATTAGTCATGCCCTTTGTGTTTTTATCCCTCCCTTTTGGAAGGGTAATGGGAGGCAACTTAATTTATCATTTATGTAAAGTGTGGGCTACGGTTTGGTACTTTTTTTTAGGGGTACGACACCAAGAAATACATGAAATAGAACATGAAAAAAGTAGGCAATATATTTTTATTGCCAACCACAATTCATACATGGACATCCCTCCCATTGTTCGAATTGCACATAGCCCACTGCGCATATTAGGTAAATACGAATCTTCTAAAATTCCAGTATTTGGTTGGATTTATAGCAAAGCAGTTATACTGGTAGATCGCAGTAACCCAGAAAGAAGATCTCAAAGTGTTAGGGCCTTAAAACAAGCGATCGCCGATGGCCTCTCGATATTTATATTTCCAGAAGGCACGTTTAATGAATCGGAACAGCCTTTAAAATCTTTTTTTGATGGCGCTTTCAGAATTGCCATTGAAACACAAACCCCTATCAAGCCGCTCCTATTTATTGACACCATCGAGCGCATGCATTTTAGTTCGGTATTTACGATTACACCTGGCAAAAGCAGGGTTGTTTATTTAGCAGATATTCCAGTAGATGGTTTAACGATGGAAGACCTACCAGCACTAAAGGCAAAAGCCTACCAAATAATGGAAGAAGGTCTAAAAAGATACCGCAAATACCCAACTGTTTTAAGCGTATTTTAGCACAAAATTGGCCCCTTGTTTGCAGAAATCATAATACCACTTGCCTTACCCAAAAACTATACATGGGCTATCCCTGCTAAGTTTCAGGCACTCGTGAGCCCCGGTATTAGAGTAGAAGTATTACTTGGACGCAACAAAAAATATGCAGGCATTATAAAAAAATTAAGCCTCGAAAAGCCTGCTGCTTTTGAACCCAAAGAAATTTTACAAGTAATTGATGAAACACCCATTTTACATCCTACACAATTGGAATTTTGGGAATGGATTGCGTCATATTATATGTGTACCGAAGGGGAAGTGATGCAAGCTGCTGTTCCGGCCAATTTAAAATTAACCAGCGAAAGTATTTTAATTTGGAATGAAGACCGTACACTTGATTTTTCTGATTTATCAGATAACGAGTATTTGGTAGCCGAAGCCTTGCACATCAAAAAAGAATTGAGGCTTTCTGAAGTGCAACAATTAGTTGACAGTTCTCATGTTTATCCACTTATCAAAAAACTAATCGAAAAAGAAGTTTGTTTTATTTGGGAAGCATTAAAAGATAAATACAAAGCAAAGCGAGAAACTTTTATTACACTTTCAAAAACATATAGCAGTGATACTGCATTAGAATCACTTTTAAATAATTGGACAAAGGCACCCAAACAAATGGAGTTGCTGCTTGCCTTTATGCATTTGCAAAAGACAGCCCAAGAAGTGATTCAATCAGATCTATTAAAAAAAGCGGGGGCAAGTGCAGCACAATTAAAAGGGCTTATCGAAAAAGGAATATTAATAGCAGAAAAAAAAGCTGTAGACCGTTTTAATTACGGAATAAATAATGCCGAATTAGAAAACACGTACACCCTATCTGAAGCACAAACAAACGCTTACAATAACCTCGTTACCTTATTTGACTCAAAACCTGTTTGCTTACTGCATGGTGTAACAGCCAGCGGTAAAACACAAATCTATATAAAACTCATAGAATCCTTTATAGCAAAGGGCCAGCAGGCACTATACATGCTTCCTGAAATTGCTTTAACAGCGCAAATGATTCGCCGTTTACAGTATTATTTTGGCGACAAAATTGCTATTTACCATTCTAAATTTAATGCCAACGAACGCGTAGAGATTTGGAACAAAGTAAATTCGGGACAAATAAAAATTGTACTAGGTGCTAGGTCTTCCCTATTATTGCCGTTTAAAAATTTAGGACTTATTATTGCCGACGAAGAGCATGATCCGTCCTATAAGCAACAAGACCCAGCCCCTCGTTACCATGCAAGAGATGCAGCTATATATTATGCAACACTATTTAATGCCAAAGTATTATTAGGTAGCGCTACCCCTTCTATCGAATCGTATTACAATGCGCTTCAACAAAAATTTGGACTGGTAAGTTTACAAGTACGATTTGGTGCAGCAACACTCCCAACCATTGATATTATCAATGTTCAAAAATTACCTAAAAAGGGGAAAGTAGCACTCACCGAACCACTTATTGCTGCTATTCAAGAAACACTTGCCAAAAATAAACAGGTCATCTTATTTCAAAATCGAAGAGGCTACGCTCCTTATATGATATGTGATACCTGCGGTTGGATTCCGCAGTGTAAACAGTGTGACGTAACCCTCACCTACCACAAAGCAAAAAATACGTTAACCTGTCATTACTGCGGTAGCAATTACCCGGTCGTGCATCAGTGCGCCGCTTGTGGTAGCAATCAGTTTACACAAAAGAATTTTGGTACCGAGCAAATACAAGAACTCCTATCGGAACTATTACCAGATGCACGTATTGCACGCATGGATCATGATAGTGTAAAAGGAAAAAATGAACACGACGCCCTTATTAAATTATTTGAACAACGCGCTATTGACATATTGGTAGGTACACAAATGGTGGTAAAAGGACTCGATTTTGAACACGTTAACTTAGTAGGCATAATCGATGCAGATGGCATATTAAGCTTCACAGATTTTAGGGTCAATGAAAAAGCCTATCAATTAATGGAGCAAGTAAGTGGCCGAGCAGGACGTAAAGATGATCAAGGAAAAGTGCTTATACAGGTAAGTCAGGCCAATCATCCAGTATTACAATTTGTACAAGCACACAATTATCCAGCTCTGTTTGATTTTGAAATACATAACAGACAAGCATTTAATTATCCTCCGTTTTCACGAATCATACTAATTACCTGTAAGCACGTTGATAAAAACATAGCACAAGAGGCCGCCAATATATTAATGCGGGGCTTAAGTAGCTCTTACGGTAAATTTATTACTGGGCCTGCACAACCCCTTGTAGACCGTATTAGAAACCAATATTTATGGGAGCTACTTTGTAAAATTCCTAAACAACAAGTTAGTATTGGTACTTTTAAAAATAGGTTGCAACAACAAATAGTGATACTACAAACCAATAAAAGATACCGATCTGTGAGCATTGTTATCAATGTTGATCCGCTCTAAAAAATTTTGACAAAAAAAAACAGCTGCCGAAGGCAGCTGTTTTACTATCATTTAAAAATACCAATTAGTATTTTAATTTTAATTCTACTCTTCTATTAGCTGCGCGGCCTTTTGCAGTTTTATTATCTGCGATTGGGTTTTTAGAACCAAAACCAGCAACCATAATTTTAGCAGCATCTACTTTACCTTTTGAAGTAAGGTATGTTTGAACACTCTTTGCACGGTTTTCAGATAATGGATCATTTACAGCATCTGTACCAGTGTTATCACAATGTCCTTCAATAGATAATTTTAAGTTAGCATCTTCATTTAATGCTTTTGCTACTTTATTTAAACCTTTGAAAGAACTAGAAGCTAATTTAGCACTACCAGTTACAAATGTGATTTTTTTAGCACCATCAATTGCTGCTTTAGCAACTTCTTGCTTGATGGCAGGGCAACCATTGTTTTCTTTAACACCAGCAAGTGTAGGACACTTATCTTCTTCGTCGTTAATGCCATCATTGTCTGTATCTGGTACAGGACAACCTTGGTAACGAGCAACACCAGCTACTGTAGGACATTTGTCTTCTTCATCATTGATACCATCTTTATCAGTATCAGGAATAGGACAACCTTGGTATTTAGCTAAACCTTTTACAGTTGGGCATTTGTCATTTTCATCATTAACACCGTCTTTATCAGTATCAGGTACTGGACAACCATCATATTTTGCAACACCTGCAACAGTAGGACATTTGTCTTTGCTGTCAACTAGACCATCATTGTCAGAATCTTTTTCTGGTGCTGGTGGTGGCGGTGGAGGTGTAACTTTAACAGGCTCTGGTCTATCCTTAAATGGAGAAACGATACCAATGTTATAAGCGATATGATTTACAGCTAAAGAAGACATGGCAGCTTTGTACACAAAGTTTGTATTTAAGAAATTATCATTTCCTAAGTTAAATTGGAAACCCATACCTGCTGGCGCATATGCCGCAAAATGAGTACCACCGTACATTGAAGCACCAACACCAAATGTTAAGTAAGGAACCATGAAATGATTATCCTTTAATAATTTAACATTTAAGGCAGCATCCGTTTCTAATAATAATTTTTTAGAAGCTGGAACAGCAACACCAGATTTAGCATAAAAAGGATATCTAACAAAAGAAGCACCTAAAGAAACTTGTAAGTCGATGTAATCTGTAAGACCTTCTACGTATTGAAAAGACATACCAGGATCCAAATCTTTGATTTTAGTCCATTGGTTATTAGTTAATACAGATGACATTGAATTTTTACCAATTAACTCGGCAGTAGTCATGTCTTGCAAAAGGAAATGAAATCCTAATGACGGTCTTTTTTTATAACTGATTGGAGTTGTTTGAGCAGAAGCAGAAACAGCCATACCAATCACGATTAAAGAAAAGAGAAATTTCTTCATAAACAGTTTTTTATTAATTATTGCAAAAATACAAGCTGAATCTGATTTTGAGAAAAAATAAATCAAAAACTAAGGTATTAATTTACCCCAATCGGTGTAAAAACTACTTAAGGGGCTCTTTTTCCAGTTTTTGAACCAAAACAGTACCAATACCTAGCTTTAAAATGCCAAGATCTTTAGCCGCAATTCGAGAAAGATCAACAATTCTACCCTTTTTAGACATGGATTTATGCATTCTATCGTTGATTTTAACCACTACATATAGCTTGTTTTTGGCATTTGTTACCAAAACATAGGTTCCTAGCGGAAAACTATTACTGGCAGCCGTATATTTTTTATGACTAAAAATACTTCCGGTAGCCGTTTTTCTTCCCTCAAATTTTAAACTATAAAAACTTGCTTTTCCTTTTTTAACTTTTCCAACAACTTTATATTGGACGTCGTTAAACGTAACTTTTACCGTAGAATCTTGAGCACTACGCTTTTTTGCACTTACTGTATTGGATACAAAACATCCAATCAATAGTAAAAAAATATGTAGGGTACGTAGTAACATCTACTTCAAGTAAAATTTTAAATAAGTCTTGTAATATTATGTAAACCAATAAATTATATAGAATCTACTGAAACTACTGCAGATAAATTGATGGGGCCATGAATATGCGGAAAAACCTCATTAATAGAACCCGCTAACTCGTAAATAAGTGGATGTGTCACTTTAGATTTGTCGATGGTAAGTTTTACCAAATTGGCTTGACCTTTATAATATCTTTCTAAAACCCCTGCTACCTGAGCCTCGGCACTACAATGAATAAAACCTTCTATGGCTAAACTTTCGGCAACATATTCTCCAACTTCTTGAGCATTAGCCCAGGCAGCTGCTGTGGTAATATGATATATAAAGCTAGAATCCATAGGTTTAATCCTTAATAATTAACGGCATTTTTTGTGCCCGAAGCATCATATCTACCAAAACCATGGCAGTTACTGCTTCCAAAACAACTGGCACACGAAGTGCAATACACAAATCATGCCTTCCTTTAACGGAAAAAGGTTCTACTATATTGCGCTCCCAGTTCCAGCTCTGCTGTTCTTTAGGGGTTGAAGCGGTAGGTTTTATAGCAATTTTAAAATAAAGGTCGTTACCATTGCTGATTCCACCTACTATGCCACCTGCATGGTTGGTACTTGTTTTACCTGATGCATCCAAAATAGCATCATTATGGTTTACCCCAAACATTTTTGCAGCTGCAAACCCTGTTCCAAATTCGATACCCCTAACGGCAGGAATAGAAAATACAGCGTGCGACAACATAGACTCAAGTGAATCAAAGAAATGTTCTCCTAAACCAACGGGTAAATTAGAAGCGGTACAATCTACAATACCGCCAATGCTATCTTTTGCATCAATGGCTACTTGTAAACCTTTTTCCAAATTTGTTTCACCACCTATTTCTAAAATTGTTGAATGCACTTTAATAGCATTTGTTGATGCTAATAACTTTTTTGCAATAACACCTGCAGCAACTAAGCAAACAGTTAACCTGCCGCTAAAATGTCCACCACCTCTATAGTCTTCAAAGCCTCCATATTTTGCGTGTGCTGTAAAATCGGCATGGCCAGGACGCGGCACTTCTCGGTGCTTATCGTAATCTTCGGATCTTGTATTGTTATTTTCAAATAAAATAGTGATGGGAGCACCAGTGGTATGACCTTTAAAAATGCCTGATTTAAAAATAGGCAAATCATCCTCTTTACGCGGTGTTGTACCTTTTTGAACACCACCTTTTCTTCTTTCGGTATCTTCTATGAAATCTGATTCTTGAAGTGGCAATCCTGCAGGACAACCATCAATGGTAATGCCAACACAAGCACCATGCGATTCACCAAAAATATGTACGCGAAATAAATGTCCAAAACTATTCATGGGTATAAAATTTATGAATACCGTTTACTTATATTCAACAGTAGCAGTAAGGTACGAAAGGTCTTTGTAAAAATTAGGATACGATTTATTAATTGCATCTGCATCTTCTATTTCAACAACACCACTTGCTTTTAACGCTGCAACTGCACATGCCATAGCAATGCGGTGATCATGTCTCGAATGCACAATGCCACCCGTTACACCCTTTCCACCTTCAATAATCATAAGGTCATCTTGTAAAACAATCGACACGCCTAATTTTCCAAACTCTTCTTGCAAAGTAAGCGCTCTGTCACTTTCTTTGTGGGCAAGTCTACCCACACCCTCTATCACAGTTTTACCTTCACAAAAAGATGCGAGTGCTACAAGGGGCGGGAACAAATCGGGACAATCGGTGGCATTAAAATGAAACGCTTTTAATGGAAGTGGTGCAATTTCAATTTTTGTTGGTTGAATAGAAATTTGACAACCACAATCAATAAGCGCTTGTAAAACAGCTTTATCGGCCTGCGTAGAAAAAGGATCTAACCCTTCTACAACAATGCCTCCAGCAATCGCTCCTGCCACCAGTAAAAAGGAAGCGCCACTCCAATCTCCTTCTACTTGATATGCAACAGTTGTATTGTCAAGCGCATTATTGGGTGCTGAAAAAACAAATTGTTCATGATTGATACAGTCTACATTCCAACCAAAATGCTTCATGACAGCAAGGGTAAGATCGATATAGGGTTTGCTTTTTAAATTGGTTACAGTAATGATACAATCACTTGCACCAGCTCCACCATATGCCATTAATAGTCCAGTTAAAAACTGAGAACTAAGTGAACCATCTACCGTAATATTTTGAGGCTTAATAGGCCCCTGAATGTGTAATGGTAATTTACCAGCATCAGATGCAATGGATACACCTACTTGTGGTAATATTTCATCAAAGAAATGCATGGGTCTTGTTGTTAAACTACCCATGCCTGATATTGTAATTGGACTACTACTTAATGCAGCAATAGGCGTAAACATTCTAATGCCTAAACCGCTCTCTCCACAATTTATGGTATTACTCGCTGGCTTTACGCCACCTGAAACAATATGTAAATTTCCATTATCTAGTTTGGCAACAACAGCACCAAGTTTTTGAATCACGTCAATAGCAGCCAAGTCATCATTGCTTACGCCTGGATTTTTAATTATCGTTTCGCCATTTCTAATTAAAGAAGCCGCACAAGCACGTTGCATACTACTTTTACTAGCAGGTGCAGTAATGGTACCCGTAATTGTAGAAGGCGTTACGCGTGCTTTTATCATACCTAAATAGCTTTAAATATTTTTTCTAGTGTTACAAACGGAATCGTTTGAATAACACCTTTACCTATTTTTTCTAACAAAATATAATGCACTGCATCTTTTGTTTTTTTCTTATCCTTTTGCAAAATAGAAACAGCCTTAGCTATATTAAATGAAGCATAAGTTGGTAAACCATACTTTTCTAAAAGTGCTACTAGAGTGTCTCTACCCTTAAATTGTATTAATTGTTCAGCAATTATAGCAGCATAAGTCATGCCAATACTAATGGCTTGACCATGGCTTAACTCATATGTATTTTCTAGCGCATGCCCTAGGGTGTGCCCAAAGTTTAAAAGTTTGCGATCTGCCTTTTCAAATTCATCGGCAAGTACCACTTTGGTTTTAATCATTACATTTCGTTCAACTAGTTTTGCAGTTAAAGACAAGTCTTTTTTATAAGCAGCCAGTGTATGCGAATGCAATTGTTTGATTAATGCAGCATCTTTAATCGCACCATGCTTGATGATTTCTGCAAAGCCGTTTTGCCACTCTGATAATGGTAAAGATTTTAAAAAGCTGGTATCAAAGAGTAAAAAATTAGGCTGACGAATAATGCCCACCATGTTTTTATATACTCCAACATCAATGCCATTTTTTCCACCAATAGAAGCATCCACCATGGCAAGTAAAGAAGTAGGCACAAAACCTACTGCTATGCCACGCATATAAATACTTGCTACATATCCTGTTATATCGGTAATGACACCACCGCCAACACCAATTAAGGTGGTTTGACGATCGGCACCTAGTTCAATGAGTTGGTCAATCACAACATCAACGGTTTGCTGTACTTTGTACTGCTCACCAGGTTTTAATACAATGGTTGACCAACCCTTAAACTTTTTTTTATGGGCATTAAAAACATTTTCATCTGTAATAA
>Ga0222712_10007683_pt1 | contig 10359 bp, 10 predicted proteins | sample C33_657DmetaG_FD_165043 | JGI IMG/M metagenome (GOLD analysis project Ga0222712, IMG submission 165043) | Estuarine water microbial communities from San Francisco Bay, California, United States - C33_657D | ecosystem: Environmental > Aquatic > Marine > Unclassified | place: USA: California...
CTATTTTAAAAGATATCAGATTGTTTGGTTATCACGGAGTACATCCATTGGAAAATATCTGTGGCACTGAATTCATCATCAATATTGTTATTGTAATGGATAATAATCACCGTATCAAAATATTGTCAGATACCATCGATTATGCTGCTGTCTATAGTGTGATGAAGAAGGTATTCTCCATGCCAGAGCAATTGTTGGAAGTGGTTGCAGAAAAGATTTTTGTCGCGATTGCAGAAAGTTTCCCCATTGCCAGTGAAATTGATATCAGCATCATGAAATCAAATCCTCCGATTGAGGGATTCCTGGGACATGTGGGTGTACATCTAAAAAAAAGAACAAGTGAAATATAATTTCCTTTTCACGATATTATTACTGTCTACTGTTCATTTGTTTGCACAACAATCCCCTTTGATTGATGAGGCCAGATTGTTGGAACGCCAGTTCAAGACCATGGAAGCCATCAGAAAATATGAATCGTTCATGGTAAATGATCCCAGAAATATTCCTGTTCTTGTTCGTCTTGCTGAGCTTTATTGTATGGAGGGAACATCCATAACCAAGGAGGAGGAAAGGAAGTCAATGTATACATTTGCTGACAAATACACTGAAAAAGCATTTTCCATTGATTCCAACCGGGCTGATGTTATGTATGCCAAAGCGATGGTCATCGGCAAGATGATTGAATATGCCTCCATCAAGGATAAAACAAGGCTAACCATGCAACTCAGAACAATGGCCGAAAAATCTTTATCCATCGATCCCAACTACACAAAGGCAGTGTATACTTTGGCAAAATGGAATGATGAGGTTGCTTCATTGAATCCTGCAGCCAGGGCTGCACTAAAACTCATGAACAAGGGATTTCCCGCTGCCTCTGCAGAAGAGGCCATTACACTTTATGAAAAAGCCCGTAAATTAGATCCTGGTTTCATTTTGAATAACCATGATCTGGCCATGGCGTATAAAAAAATGGGGAAATCTTTGCAAGCGATTGAGCTGCTCAATTATCAGCTGAAATTGCCTGCAAAGACCAAAGAAGACCAAGAAATAAAACTCAAGTCTAAACAATTGTTGGAAAGCTTAAAATAAATCAATTTTCAATTTACAGCTATGTTTAAAAAATGCTCCGTCTTTGTCTTGTTATTTATGTGTTCATTTGGTTTCTCCATTGCTCAGGAACAGGAAAAGCCTGTTTCCAAGTACGACGCCAATGAACTTTTCAATCCTCTCTTTTACAAAGAACACGGTAGCCTTACCCGTTCAGGAAATGGTGAGCCAGGAAAGGCTTATTGGCAAAACAAGGCTGATTACAAGATCAGTGCTGAATTGAATGATCAGAACAATCAGATTGCCGGATCAGTAACGCTGACCTATTCCAATAACAGCCCCCACAACCTTGGTTTCCTCTGGTTTCAATTGGACCAGAACCTTTTCAATCCCAACTCAAGGGGCTTTGCCAAGCTTCCAGTTGCGGGCCGGAGCAGGTATGGGAATGCTGCAACACCATTTGAGGGTGGATATACCATCAAATCAGTGAAAATCATCTCTTCTGTTGGAGGGAAGACCACAGAAACTACGGTTGAGCCTGAAATAACAGATACCCGCATGAGGGTTGACCTTCCAAGATTATTGAAAGCAGGGGGTGATAAGGTTATGGTAAAAGTGGATTATGCCTACACTGTTCCAGAATATGGTGCAGACAGGACAGGCATCCTCAAAAATGCAGATGGCAACATTTATGCCATTGCACAATGGTATCCCCGAATTTGTGTTTTTGACGATATTCAAGGTTGGAATACCCTCCCTTATCTGGGCGCAAGCGAATTTTACTTGGAGTATGGCAATTTTGAAGTTTCTATCACTGCCCCGGCAAGTCATGTTGTAGTTGCCTCTGGAGACCTGCTAAATCCTTCAGAAGTGATGACGGCAGAACAGTTGAAAAGATACCAGAAAGCCCACCTGAGTGATGAAACGGTTATGATCAGGAGCAAAGAGGAAATCAAGGATCCAGCCTCAAGGCCTACAACGGCAAAACTTACCTGGAAGTATGCCATTGCCAATTCAAGGGATTTTGCCTGGGCATCATCAACCTCTTTCATCTGGGATGCAGCAAGGATCAATCTTCCCAGCGGTAAAAAGGCCTTGGCTCAGTCAGTATATCCCAGCAGTTCAGATGGTAAAAATGCTTGGGGAAGAAGTACCGAATATACAAAAGCAAGCATTGAAAACTATTCCAAAAGATGGTTTGAATACCCTTATCCCATTGCCACCAACGTAGCCAGCAATGTTGGTGGAATGGAATATCCGGGTATCGTATTCTGTGGGTCTACTGCAAAAACAGGAGGACTCTGGGGTGTTACCGACCATGAATTTGGACATACCTGGTTTCCCATGATTGTAGGAAGCAACGAAAGAAAATATGGCTGGATGGATGAAGGATTCAACACATTTATCAATGACATTGCCTCTCAGGACTTTAACAATGGAGAGTATGCCTCAAAAGAAATGAATGCGCACAGTATGGCTAAATTCTTGTACAGCGACAGGTCTGAAGCCATCATGAAAACGCCAGACGCATTGAAAGAAGCCAACATTGGGCTTTCACTCTACATGAAACCAGGTTTTGCACTTACTTTATTAAGAGAACAAATTGTAGGCCCGAAACGATTCGATTCAGCCTTTAAAAAATACATCAGAGATTGGTCTTTCAAACACCCTGCCCCATGGGATTTTTTCAGGAGCATGGAAAATGGGGTAGGAGAGGATTTGGGATGGTTTTGGAAAGCCATGTTTCTTGAAAATTGGAGACTTGATCAGGCCATCACCAATGTGGAGTATCAAGGCAACAATGCCCAAAATGGAGCCATTATTACCTTGGAAAACCTAGAGAAAGCAGCCATGCCTGTTGTCATTGAGTATGAAACAGTTGCTGGTAATAAAGGAAGGATCAAGCTTCCTGTTGAAATTTGGCAGAATGGAGGTATTTTCAAAACAAGGATTCGTGTAACTGAGGAACTGTTAAAAGTTACCATTGATCCTGAAAAGGTATTCCCTGATTTCAACAGTGATAACAATACCTGGAGCGCTAAAAAGCAATAAACATGAATTTTTGGGGATAAATTGCTGATTTTTCCCCAAAATCATTTAATTTTGCACTCCTTTCAGTTTAGCGACTGAAAACTATTCCCAAAAGGTTCCATAAGTTCTTCGTCTGTTCGAAGGCACCAGCAGGGGTAAATTTAAAATTATAGTCATGCCAAAAGTTAAAACCCACTCAAGGGCTAAAAAAACTTTTAAGATCACCGGCAGCGGAAAGATCACTTACAGAAAGCCTACAAGAGGTCACTTGCTCACCAAGAAAACCAACAAACGCAAACGTGCACTCCGTGTTCAAGGTGTTGTACATCATGCCAATCTTGATTTCGTAAAAAGACTCCTTCGCCTGAAATAAGGCCTTTCACATTACTTCAAATTTAAACTCATTACAATATGCCACGTTCAAAAAATGCGGTAGCCTCCAGGGCCCGTAAAAAAAGAATTCTTAAGCAGGCGAAAGGATTCTACGGAAAAAGGAAAAATGTTTATACCGTTGCCAAAAACGTACTCGAGAAAGGCCTCACTTATAGCTATGTTGGTCGTAAACTCAAGAAGAGAGACTACAGAAGCCTCTGGATAGTTCGTATCAATGCAGCAGTCAGGGAAGAAGGAATGAAATATTCTGAGTTCATCAATAAGCTTAAGGTCAAAGGAATTGATCTCGATCGCAAGGTACTTGCAGATCTTGCCATGAACAATCCTGAGTCTTTCAAGCAATTGGTTGTTTCTGTAAAATAACCCATACTGATTCAATCAGTAAGCCGGATGTCAAATAAACATCCGGTTTTTTATTTCAGATGGTGAAAAAAATTAATTTTGTGCCTCATTGCGATTCAACAACTTAAACAGACGGAAACGGTAAAATGAGCAATACCTACACAGACCTTGTCAAACAGACATTTTATTTTCCCCAGGAAGGCTTTGAAACCAAAGATGGTTACCTGCATTTCAATGATCTTGATTTAAAAGCCATCATTGACAAGTATGGCACCCCTTTAAAACTCACGTATCTTCCCAAAATAGGATCACAGATCAATAAGGCCAAGGATTTGTTCCAGAAGGCTTTCAAGAAACACAACTACGAAGGGAAGTACCATTATTGCTATTGCACAAAAAGTTCGCATTTTTCATTTGTTGTTGAAGAGGCCTTGCAGCATGATATCCATCTTGAAACTTCTTTTGCATACGATATTGAAATCATCAATAATCTGTACAAAAGGAAGAAGATCACCAAAGACACTTTTATCATTTGCAATGGGTTTAAACAGAAAACATATACATCCCGTATATCCCGTCTGATCAATACCGGTTTTAAAAACGTCATACCTATCCTTGATAACAAGGAAGAGCTTGACCGTTATAAAAGAGGTGTCAGGGTTCCATTTAAATTGGGAATCCGTGTTGCCGCTGAGGAAGAGCCCAATTTTCCTTTCTATACCTCTCGACTCGGCATCAGGGCCAAAGATATTCTGGAGTTTTATGTAGACCAGATTGAAGGTTATGAGGAGAAATTCCAATTGAAGATGCTGCATATATTCCTCAACAAGGGAATAAAAGACGATATCTATTACTGGAGTGAATTGAACAAAGTCATCAATCTCTACTGTCAGTTAAAAAAGATCTGCCCGGAATTGGATTCCATTAATATTGGCGGAGGTTTCCCGATTAAGCATTCATTGGGCTTTGAATATGATTATGCTTTCATGATCAATGAGATCGTGGGTACCATTAAAAAAGCCTGTAAAAAAGCCAAGGTTCCGATGCCCAATATCTTCACGGAGTTTGGCAGCTTTACTGTTGGTGAAAGCATGGCACATGTATACTCTGTCTTGGCTGAAAAAGTACAGAACGACAGGGAAATCTGGTACATGATTGATTCTTCTTTTATCACCACCTTGCCAGACACCTGGGGGATAGGTGAGAAATTTCTCATGTTGCCCATCAATAAATGGCAGAATGAATACCAACGGGTAGTTTTGGGTGGTCTCACTTGCGACAGCCATGATTATTATGATTCCGAGGAGCATATCAATGAAGTGTTCTTGCCTAAGATTACAGGTGATGATTCAAAAGAACCACTCTATCTTGGTTTCTTTCATACTGGGGCTTATCAAGATCAAATCAGTGGATATGGTGGAATCAAGCATTGCATGATTCCATCGCCAAAGCATATCATTGTTGGGAGAGACAGGCATGGGAAACTCCACGATTGGGTTTATGCGAAGGAACAATCTGCCCAGAGCATGCTCAAGATTCTCGGCTATCTGTAGATAATAATTTTTAGTTGACCTTGAGTTTGTATTTCTTGTTGACCTTGGGATTGTTGAAGTATTTTTCGGCATCCTCCTGAGAGTATCGAGGATCAAATTCAACCAATGGAAGGTCTACCAATTGCAGCTGGGATTGTTTTAGTTCATCTCTTAGCTTCTTTGTTTTGGCCAGGATTTCCGGATCACGTTCACCAATGGTCATGTTCTCAGTAATCATGTAATCAAGCCTTTTGATGGTGGCCCTGACTTGGGATGCTGTATTTTGTTCCTGTACCTTATTAGGAGACACGGCTTCTTTTACAGGAACCAGGGTAAGACCAACGGAGGGCAATACTTTCCCCATATTTTTGGCGCTTATTGATGTTCCTGTACTGGAAATGATGGTGCCCAACATGGCTGAAGTTGAACCAGAAATATCAAAGCCTGTTCTTGTATTTTTTGTTTTTTTGATGTTTGTGCTGATGACAAAAAAAGTCAGTTTAAGATTGGTGACATATTTTTTTATTTCATTGGTCACCTGAAAATGTTCTTGGTTTTTTTGAGGGTAATTGATGCCTGGTTTGATAAAAACCCTGACTGTTGCGGTATCACTGTTCCTGAATTTGTCCGTTCCAATAAATTGAAGAACCAGAATTTTTTGGCGTGCAGTATCATTTTCACGGATAAAATCATAAGGAACCATCCATCCAAACTCATCATCGCATTTATTGACAGATTTGAAATTGCTGATGGGCAGGTTGGAATTGATGGTGATTTGTTCCACAGGAAAGCTACCGGTTTCGCACTGAACCCTGAATCTGACTGAATCACCCTCTTCTAGCAATACAGTGTTACCAATGGTTGGCTTCAATTTAGAAACAACAACCTCGGTACTGTAAAACATAATGGTAAACCCTGACTCAATGCGATCTTTTGCATCCCTGAGGTTCTGGACGCCTACTTCAACATTGTAAGGGATATCATATTTTAATTTACCGCTTTTAAAATATGATTTCTCCGCCTTAAAATACAGCAAACCGGTATTCTTGTCTATTTTGACACCGATAGGAGCGTTTTTCAGGTACCAAAAATAGAATTCGGATGGTTTATTGATTTGCAAGTCATATATAAGAGAGGAGTCCACCTGAAGGGTGAAAAAAGGGTTCAGGTTTATGATCCTTAGCACTGAATCAAGGTTGATGGGTTCTGAAAGAACAGGCGTAAGGGTATCCTGCTTGACAATCAGCGTGTCTTGCTTGGTTTCCTGGGAAAATGCATTCCCACATAGGAAAATTGCGGATATAAAAACAAGTATGCTTTTCAAATCAAACTTTGTTTAAACGAAATTAACTCAAAACCGGCAAATGTGTAACTTCGCTTAAAATCTTAACAATATGTATCCAGCAGAAATAGTGATTCCAATGAAAGAGGAGCTTACAGAGAATGGTTTTGATGAGCTTTTAACCCCCGCATCTGTAGATGAAATCTTGTCTGCCCCAGGCACAACACTTGTTGTAGTTAACTCTGTATGTGGTTGTTCAGCAGGCAGTGCAAGACCAGGTGTCCTCATGTCTGTGCACAATTCCACCAAACGACCTGACCATCTCACTACCGCCTTTGCCGGTTTTGATCTCGCCGCAGTGCAGCGTTTGAGAGAACATCTTTTGCCTTATCCTCCATCATCACCAGCCGTTGCCCTTTTCAAAGATGGTAAACTGGTGCACATGATTGAAAGACATCAGATTGAGGGAAGACCCGCCCAGATGATCGCGCAAAACCTCATGGCTGCCTACGAAGAATACTGTAATTGAGGCTATGTATCCCAACCTTTATTTTTTCCTGAAGGATGCGCTAGGCATTGACCCTCCGGGTTTCACCCAGTACATCAATACTTTTGGACTGCTGGTAGCCATCGCCTTTGTGGTTGCTGCCATCATTCTCTCAAAAGAGTTGAAACGCAGGGAACTTTCAGGTCTGCTATCACCAATAGAAGAAACCATTCTAGTCGGAAAACCTGCCAGCAAGGCTGAATTGTTGTTCAACCTGGTTTTCGGATTCATCGTCGGCTATAAAATTTTGGGTGTTTTCCTCAATGACAGTCAGGTAAATCCTCAGGAATATATTTTTTCCTCAAAAGGAAGCCTTGTTGGAGGATTGATGCTGGGAGGTCTTTTTTCCTGGTTAAAATACCATGAAAAGAAAAAGCAGTCTTTGGCAAAGCCAGAGGAAAGAAAGGTGAAAGTATATCCCCATGAAAGGGTTGGTGACATCACAGTATATGCTGCCATTGCTGGTTTTATTGGTGCAAAAGTTTTTGACAACCTGGAAAACTGGGACAGGTTTATCCAGGATCCTATCGGTAACCTACTTGCTCCCAGTGGCCTGACTTTTTATGGTGGATTGATCGTTGCTGCCATTACGGTTATTCTTTTTGCAAGAGGTAAAAAGATAGGAACCAAGCATTTAATAGATTCCGCAGCACCAGCATTGATGATTGCTTATGCCATTGGCAGGATGGGTTGTCATTTTTCAGGAGACGGAGACTGGGGTATTTTCAATAGTGCCTATAAAGTCAACGAAACCAATAAGATAGAATTGGCTATGCCTGGTGATTTTGACAAATCCCTTCTTCAATATCCTGAATACACAAGGCAACTTGTTGCTGAGTACGGCAGCATAGACAATATTCCGTATGCTTCTTTTGAAGGTTCTTCATTTCTGCCCAATTGGTTCTGGGCCTATAATTTCCCCCACAATGTCAACGGGGTGGGAGTGCCAATGAAGGATTGTACAGGAAACTATTGTGCACAACTCAGCCCACCAGTTTTCCCAACCACTTTGTATGAAATCATTGCCTCGACATTGCTTTTCATTTTGCTCTGGACAATCCGAAAAAGAATTGTAGCTCCCGGCAGGATGTTTGGTTTGTATCTGATGTTAAACGGCATAGAACGTTTTCTCATAGAAAAAATACGTGTCAACTCAACCTATGATCTGTTCGGTATGCATCCTACACAGGCTGAACTTATTTCGGTATTGCTATTCATTTTCGGTGCCTGGTTATGGGTTGACTCAGGCCGGAAATTCACCTTAAATACTAAATAACCTTTCCTATGCCTTCATTTGATATCCTCAGTAAAGTAGATCCCCAATTGCTTGATAACGCAGTAAATGTTACCAAAAAAGAGGTAGCCAACAGATTTGACTTCAAAGATGCTGTGGTTGAAATTGATTTCAATAAAAAGGACATGAAGCTTGCCCTTGAAACTTCAGATGACATGAAAATGCGTCAACTTGTTGAAATCCTGATCAACCGAGCCAACAAGCAGGGCATTTCTCCCCATGCATTTGACATGTCCAAAGATGCTTACCAAAGTGGCAAGACTATCAAACAGGACATCATCGTAAAAAACGGATTAAAGCAGGAAGATGCCAAAAAAATCAATAAACTGATCAAAGATTCAGGACTCAAGGTACAATCTCAGATTATGGATGATATCCTCAGGGTTACAGGCAAGAAAATAGATGATCTTCAGGCTGTTATGCAAGTTTGCAGGACTGCTGACCTGGATTTACCCCTCCAGTTTGAAAACATGAGGAGCTAGTTTAGACCAAACTGATTTTTTACCTAAAAAAACAGTATATTTGCAACTTCATAAATGTCATGGCCAAATCCATGCAGCCTAAAAAATCAATACAATGAAACAAGGTATCCATCCAGACAATTACAGATTCGTAGTTTTCAAAGACATGAGTAATGGCACTTCATTTTTGACACGTTCAGCTGCTCAGTCTAAAGAAATGATCAAATGGGAAGACGGCAACGAATATCCTGTCATTAAACTTGAAATTTCCAACACCTCACACCCATTCTTTACCGGTCAAAACATCCTGGTAGATACGGCAGGTAGGATTGACAAGTTCAAAAAGAAATACGCAAAGAAGTAATTTCAACAAACCCTCCTCTAGGAGGGTTTTTCTTTTGCCTTCAAGGTTGTAGCTTTGTCATTACACATGCCCAAACTCCTTTTACAATACAACGATTTTCAAAAGGATTTCCTTCCGCTTACCCTCACAAGACCATTTATCGATCTTAGGGTAGGAATATTAACGGTAGAAGACAAATGGCGGAAATTGGCATTGTCTCAGGATATTGAACTGGAGATAATTGACGATGATGCATCAGCTGACTTCATTTGGGATGCAAGGTTGATCCCAAAGTTTTCGTTGGATATCAAAACTTTTTTTGAACATAAAACTGCCCCCGACGATTCTTTTTTTTCAATAAAAACCCCTTGGGATATTATCCAGCACAATATATTATTGGTGTTGGAGGATATTCATTTGCTAAAGAAAACATTCATCGCCAATCCTCAGCTTGAGCAGGTTTCAAAAAAAGGAATTCATCCGCTACATATACATCCAACTGCTCAACTGGAGCATTGTTTTATCAATACACAGGAAGGCCCTGTAATGATTGATGAAGAAGCATGCATCATGCAAGGGTCTATGCTAAGAGGCCCACTCTATATTGGAAAAAGATCTGTGGTCAAAATGGGCTCGGCATTGTATGCAGGAACCAATATAGGGAATGATTGCATAGTCGGAGGAGAGATTAAGAATACCATTTTTCAAGCCTACTCGAACAAGGGACATCATGGTTACCTTGGGGATAGCTATATTGGTGAATGGTGTAACATGGGCGCTGGAACAAGTTGCTCCAATCTGAAAAATACTGCCGGTGACTTGAAGGCATGGAACATGGATACATCATCCTTTGTTAATGCAGGAAAAAAAGCAGGCATCCTCATGGGCGATCATGTAAAAACTGCCATCAATACTTCTTTCAACAGTGGAACAGTGATTGGTGGATTTTCGAATGTATTCAACCCGGATGCACTGATACCCAAATACATTGCTCCATTTCAATGGGGGATGGAACATCAATACGACCTCGAAAAGCTATTGGAAGAAGTGAAGCGATGGATGATTATGAAAGGACAACAGCCTTCTA
>Ga0222712_10007684_pt1 | contig 10358 bp, 8 predicted proteins | sample C33_657DmetaG_FD_165043 | JGI IMG/M metagenome (GOLD analysis project Ga0222712, IMG submission 165043) | Estuarine water microbial communities from San Francisco Bay, California, United States - C33_657D | ecosystem: Environmental > Aquatic > Marine > Unclassified | place: USA: California...
CTGGTTGACGCGGATTTGACGGTAAATATGCCCGGAGGTCAGATTATCATTGGCATCGGCGATGATTATTCCATCGTGATGACAGGCCCGACGACCCCCGTAGGCATCTTCGAGATGCACCCAGGAGTCCCGGTCCAAGACGTCGCCGTCTAAGGCGATAAGTCTTCCCACTAGGTTTTCCCTCCTTTGGCGCGTCCTTTCGGACGTCGCTTTTCACCGCACACCCTCACCATGGCGCCGCGTCAGCCGTTGCCCAACATCTCCGAAGACGATCTCATCGATCTGGCGGGCGGTGCGACCGTGCTCCTGGCCAAGGAGCTGGTCGCCAAGGGCAAGGTCAAGAAGGCGCTCTGGACGCCGCCGATCGCGGAGGCGCTGGTCGACGACGGCACCGAATCCCGCGAAGCCCGCTGGAACCTCCGCTCCGTCACCTTCCAGCGCAACGAATGCGGCTGCGAAGTCTCCGTCGGCCGAAGGAAGCTCTGCGTGCATTCGGTGGCCGCCTATCTCGTCCTCGCCGCCAAGGAGGGCTATCTGAAGGCGGAGGCCACGCCGCCGCCGAAACCGGCCGCACCGCCCGGCAAACCGGCGACAGCGACCACGGCGAAGGAAAAGACGACGGACACCAAGAAGGAAAAATCAAAGGAAGCGGAGACGACCCCGGCAGGACCCCGGCTCAAATCCCTCACTCTCTCGGAAAAACGCGGCACGCCCATCGAGGTGCGTTTCATCGTTCCCCCGAACATCGTCACCGCCGCGGCGCGCGACGAGATCATCTGCCGCCTCGAGCTCCGCGTCGACGGCGCCCAGGTCGCGCCCGAGAACCTCGACCGCAGCAAGGCCTGGACCATCGAACCCGACACGGTCTTCTTCCTGGCGATCCTCGAGAACCTCTGCCACGGCAAGCTCCAGGGCATCCTGCCCCTCACCCGCCGCCACCTCCGTCAGCTCCTCGCCATCGGCAAAGGCCTGAGGATCTTCCGCATGGCCAACGCGCCGGAGACCCCGTTGGCGTGGGATGGCGACCACCTCGACAAGGTCCACGAGCACCTCGACGAACCCGTCGCCACGCCCCAGACCAACGCCGCCGGCGAAGCGCCCGACGACGGTCCCGAAGAACAGGAAGTCCGCTCCCAGGAACGCGGCCGCGACGACCGCCCGTGGGTCGACGGCTCGATGAAGTGGCTCCGCATCCGCCTGCCCCAGCAGTCCTCCGGCCCCGTCGCCGAGCTCCGCGACGTCCTGCAGCGCAGCGGCTTCACCCTCGAGACCACCACCCGCGAATGGTACCTCGCCGGCACGATTCAGGTCCTCAACTTCCTCGCCCGCCATCACAAGCTGCTGATGACGGACAACGACGCGTTCTTCACGCATAATCTCTCCCACTCGCTGCGCAACGTCGACCTCGCCAAGGCGAAGTGCGACGCGTCCGAGGAGAACGACGGCTTCCGCTTCGCCATCGGCATCGACCCCGAAGGCAAGTCCCCGAAGGTCATCCAGGAAGCCCTCTCGAGCGGCCGCATGTTCTTCTACACCGACCAAGGCCCGCGTCTCATCACGCCGGAGCTCATGGAGTCGATCCGCAACGCCCAGCGCCGCATCACCGGCGAGGCCAAGCGCGACGTCGATCTGGACCTCAACCTGAAGATCGGGTACGCCGACCTCGCGAGCGCCGACGCGATCGCCGAGGAACTGCAGGCCGCCTTCGCCCCGCCCGAGACCTGGAGCAAGCGCTCGTCCGCGATCCGCAACCTGTCGAAACTGCAGCCCGCGCCCATCCGGGAGGAACTCAGCAAGATGCTCCGCATCTACCAGCAGGTCGGCGTGGCCTGGCTCTGGCATATCCATAACAATTCCCTCGGCGGCCTCCTGGCCGACGAGATGGGCCTCGGCAAGACCGTGCAGGCCCTGGCTTTCATGGAGGCGTTGCGCCAGCACCGCCCCGAGGACGGTCCCTGCCTCGTGGTCTGCCCGGCCTCGCTCGTCGAGAACTGGCGCCGCGAAGCCCGCCGCTTCACGCCCTCGCTCAAGGTCCTCGCCCACCATGGCCAGAACCGCTTCACGGCCCACGAGTACCTGCAGCGCTTCGACCTCGTCATCACCTCCTACGGCACGCTTTCGCGTGACATCGCCGCCTTCACCGCCGTCGCCTGGGGCGCCGCGATCTGCGACGAAGGCCAGAACATCAAGAACGCCCGCGCCCAGGCCGCCAAGGCGGTCAAGCAGCTCGTCGCGAAGGGCCGCTACATCCTCACCGGCACGCCGGTCGAGAACTCCCTCGAGGACCTGCGCTCGCTCTTCGGGTTCCTCATGCCGGGTTACCTGCCCAAGCCCGAGGAACGCGTCCAGGCCGAGGAACGCAAGTGGCACGACGACCGCCTCCTCCAGATGGCCGCGCCATACATCCTGCGCCGTTCCAAGGTCGCCGTGGCCCCCGAGCTGCCCGCCAAGATCGAGCAGATCGTCTACTGCGACTTCGAGGACAACCAGAAGAAGATCTACGACGAGATCCTCGAGTCCACCCGGCAGGAGATCTTCGAGATGGAGATGGGCGGCGCCACGCAGGCCCGCATCCAGATGGCCGCGTTCAACCAGCTCCTCCGCCTCCGCCAGATCTGCGCCGACCCGCGCATCCTCGATCCGAAGATGGAGGAGGCCGACTCCGCCAAGCTCCAGGCCTTCCTCGAACTCGTCGAGGAATCCAAGGACGCCGGCCATCGCATGCTGGTCTTCTCGACCTTCGTCACCGCGCTGCAGCTCCTCAAGGAAGCCCTCGAGGATCGCGACATCCCCTACTGCTACCTCGACGGCTCGACCAAGGACCGCCAGGGCGTCTGCGACACGTTCAACTCGACGCCCTCCATCCCGGTCATGCTCATGTCGCTCAAGGCCGGCGGCACGGGCCTCAACCTCACCGGCGCCGACACGGTCATCCACTTCGACCCTTGGTGGAATCCGGCGGCCGAAGCCCAGGCCACGGACCGCGCCCACCGTATCGGCCAGACCCGCACGGTCACCAGCATCAAGCTGATCGCCGCCGGCACCATCGAAGAACGCGTCATGGAGCTCCAAAAGTCCAAGTCTGAGATGTTGCGTAAGCTCCTGACCGAATCAGACTCCGTCTCGTCCGGCCTCAGCCTTGACGTCATCAAGGACCTCCTCCGCAAGGACTAACCCCTCATGCTTTCCACCCTCATTCGCCGTAACAAGCCCCGGAGCGAGATGTCGTTCCTGGAGCACCTCGACGACCTCCGCATCTCGCTCATCCGTGTCGTCACCGTCTTCGCGATCGGCATGGTCGCGGCCCTGATCTTCTACCGCGAGACGCCCGCCCTGCTGAGCATGCCGCTCGAGTGGGCCAAGCACCCCGAGACCTCCCCGCTGGCGTTCGCGCTGAGCGAACCCGGCCCGGGCCTCGTCAACATGGGCGAACTCAAGGAGTTCACCTTCATGGGGGTCTGGAAGGTCCTCATGTACGCCGCCTTCGGCGTCGGCGTCGCCGTCGCTTCCCCGGTCTTCCTCTATGAGACCGCCCGATTCGTCGGTCCGGCCCTCACCGAGCGGGAGAAAAGCGGCCTGGTGCCCTTCTGCGGCGCCGCCCTGATCCTGTTCCTCATGGGCGCGGCCCTGGCGTTCTACTGGCTCAGCCCGATGTCGATCCAGATCTGGCAGCATTTCGCCGAAGGCATGAAGATGGAGGTGACCTGGCAGGCTTCCGATTACTACGCCTTCGTCGTCATGATGTGCCTGCTGACGGGCCTGACGTTCCAATTCCCCCTCGCGCTCATCGTGCTCATGTGGCTCGAACTCGTCCGCCCGCGGACCTTGCTCAAGTCCTGGCGCGGGATGCTGGTCGGCATCATGCTGCTGGTCGCGCTGATCACGCCGATCGCCGAGCCGATCTCCCTGATCGTGATGACAGGCGTGCTCTTCGGCTTCTACCTCGGCGCCGTCGCCGTAGGCACCGTGATCGTCCGCCGCAAGCGCGTCGCCCGCGGCGACTCCCCTAACCCGGAAGACGACGACCTGCCCGACGATGACGACGAAGACGACTCCGGGGACAACGACGACCGCCCGCGACGCCGCAAGCCGGTGACGCCCGCCGACGACACCGCCCCGGCCCCGGCCAAGCCCAAATCCACGCCCCCGCCCGCCGAAGGCGACCTTTCCTCCCTCGACTAATCCCATGACCTCGCGACTGCTTCTCGCCCTCCTCGCCGTGACCGTCTCCCTGACGGCCCAGACGACCGCCTTCGGCACGAAAGCAACCGACTCGGCCGCGACCCCCGCCGCGGCTCCGGCCAGCACCGCCCCTACGGCCAAGGTCGCCCCGAAGGCCGCCGAGGACGAAGTCGACAATACCGTCGTCATCACGCCCTTCCGCGCGCTCACCCTGCCGGAGGCCAAGACGACCCGCACGTTCCAGCTGTCCAAGGTCAACAAGCTTGGCTTCACCGAGACTTCCAAGGAACTCCAGCGCCTCTACTCGGCCTTCGCCTCGCAACGCATCATCGACGGCTCCCCGGCGGGCTCGAGCAAGGCGACCGGCCACCTCGCCACGATCAACTATGCGCTGGTCCAGGACCTCGGCGACAACCGCTTCCTCGCCAAGGCCGCCTGGCCCGCCGCCGGGCCCAACGAAGCCCTGGCCGCCGGCGTCGACACGATGGCGATCCTCCTCCTCGAGAAACCCGCCAAGGTCGGCGACACGGGCAAGATCATGGGCATGCATGTCGGCACCGTCGCGCTGCTCTTCACGGCCAACTACCCGCCCCTCGCCGGCAAGCGCCTGACGCTCCGTCGCGAGGCCTTCGTCGAGTGCGCCACGCTGGAAGACAGCCCGGCCGGCCTTCAGAAATTCGTGGAATCCGTCAACGCCGGCCTGGAGATGAGCGCGACGACCAACGAGCAGGTTTCCTGCAAGAAGTGCGGCGGCCTCGGCTTCACCCGCGAAGCGCAGAAAGGCCAGCTGCTCGACAAGCGCGTGCCCTGCCTCGAGTGCGCGAGCACCGGCAAGGTGATCGTCTCGGTCGAGACGAAGTTCGTCCCCTGAGCCCGGCCTGGGGCACGCTCCCCGCATCCTGCGCTTGCGCACGGACGGCTTCGCTCGCACATTGCGGCGTGTCCTCCCCGCTGCACGCCGGCCTTGAAGCCCACTTCGCGGCGCTCGAGAAATTCCTCGCGGCGCAGGAACTCGCGTTCGAACCGGAGGTGCGCCCGATGGTGCGCGACGTGCTCGCCCACCCCGGCAAACGCCTCCGCCCGCTGCTGGCGTTCGGCGCCGGCGCCGGCGAGCCGCCCCCCGAAGCCCTCGTCCGCGGGGCCGGCATCATCGAGCTCGTCCACCTGGCCACGCTCGTCCACGACGACGTCCTCGACGGCGCCGACACCCGCCACGGCAGCGACACCCCGAACCGGACCCACGGCGCCCACGCGGCCGTGCTCTTCGGCGACGCCCTCTTCGCCCACGCCCTCGTCCTCGCGGCCGATCACCCCACTCCCGAACTCTGCCGCATCGTGGCCCGCGCCTCCCGCGAAGTCTGCTCCGGCGAGGTCTGCCAGACGTTCTCCCGCGGCCACGACGATCTCTCGCTCGCGGACTATTACCGCCATATCCGCCTGAAGACCGCCGAGCTCTTCGAAGGCGCCTGCCACGCCGGCGCCCTCCTCGCCGGACGGCCGCCGGAACACGTGACGGCGTGCGCACTCTTCGGTCGCCATCTCGGCATCGCCTACCAGATCTACGACGACCTGGTGGACCTCCTCCAGGACGACGCCAAGGCGGGCAAGACCCTCGGCACCGATGCCGCCAGCGGCAAGCTGACGCTGCCGATGCTCCTGGAACGCGACCGCTCGGGCAAAGGCTTCCTGTCCGCCCTCCGGACCGGCGGCGACGCCCGTCAGCTGATCTCCGCCGACGCCTGGCGCGAAAGCTTCCGTCGCCTCGACGCCGAGATCGCCTCGGCGGAACAGGCCCTCGCCCCGATCGCCGGATCGCCTTCGCCTTTCTTCCTGCTCCGCCTCACGGCGTTCCTTCGCGAAGCCGCCGCGCGCCTCGCGCCGAAGGCATGAGGCTTTTCCGCACGACCGCCTCCGAACGGCTGGCGCTGGCCTTCGTGCTCGGTTGCCTCGGCGGCGCTACCGGCCTGCTGCTGCTCTGGCGCTCCCTCTGATCAGGGGACGAACCGCTTGGGGTCGAAGCCACGAGCCTTGAGCGCCGCGCGCAGGTCCTCGACGTTGACGGTGTCGCCCGGCTTGACGCCGAAATCCCGGAACCAGCCGGCGCGCATCTCGATGGCGAAACGGACCTGATCCGACGAAGAGGCGGTGGTCTCGGTCTCGCGCGCGGTCATGGTCTTGATCTCGAGCACCGTGCCGTCCCGGCCGACGAAGGCGATATCGAGGTCGAGCGGAGTGTCCTTCATCCAGAAACTCATCCGCGTCTCGGCGTCATACATGAACGCCATGCCCTCGGCGTCGTTCAGCTGGGTGACGCCCATCAATCCGCGGGCTTTCTCGAGATCGGTGGCCGCGATGCGCAGACGGCCGAGCACCTGCCCCATGCGCACCGGGAAACGGGTGTCGAAGGCGAGCTCCGCGGCCGGCGGCGGCGCGGGGCGCTGGCTGTCGCAGGCGACGAACGCCAGGGCGACGACGAGGAAAAGCATCCTGAACATGCGCCCTACTGTTCCTGCGATTGCCTCGGTGGCAAGATTCGCTTGTTTCCCCCCATGGAACGAGACCCGCAAGCCCACTGGCTCGAGACCGAGACGGCCTTGCACTACGCCCGGGCTGCGGTCCGCGTCGGACTCTGGGCTTCGGAGCGCGTCTTCCTGGAACGCTATTTCGCCAAGGACCAGCGCATCCTGGAACTGGGCTGCGGCGGCGGACGCGTCGCCCTGGGCCTGCTGCAGACCGGCTACCGCGACGTGACGGCGACCGACTTCTCGCCCATCATGGTCAGCCTCGCCCGCGCGGTGCTGGCCGACCATGACGAGACCTGGGAGCAACGCGTCGAGCGACAGGACGCCACGGCGCTGACCTATCCGGACGCCACGTTCGACCGGGCGATCTTCGCCTTCAACGGACTGATGTGCCTGCCCAGCCGCGCCCATCGCCTCGCCGCGCTGCGCTCGATCCATCGCGTGCTGAAGCCCGGCGGCATCCTGCTCTTCACGGCCTCCGACCGCGAGAAAGGCGCCAACGCGGCCTACTGGGCGAAGGAAGAGCGCCCGGCCGACGTCATCCCCGGCGACCGTTGGCATGAGAGCGACACCTCGCCAGTCTTCATCCATAGCAGCACGGAGCAAGAAACCCGCGAAGAGCTATCCGAAGCCGGCTACACGGTCATCGAGTGCCCATTGAGCACGGAAGTCGCGGCCGACGGACCACTGGTCCGCGAGTTCGCCGGCGAGACCCGCTTCTACGTCGCCAGAAAGTCTTGAGGGAACCGCCCCGGCCGGGTCTTGTCGGGATGACCATGCCTTTCCGTCCGTCGTTGCTTCTGGCAATCCTCCTGCCCTTCGGCGGCGCGGCGCTCGACCTGCATGTCTCGCCCAAAGGCGATGACGGCGCCAGCGGCAAGGCCGAGGCCCCGCTGGCGACCCTTGAAGGAGCCCGCCTCGCCGTCCGCCGACTGCCCCGCCCGCTCGCAGAACCTGTCCGCGTGATCTTCGCCGCGGGGACTTATCGCCTCACCCAAGCCGTCGCGTTCGACGCAAGGGATTCAGGCGAGGCCGGTCGCCCGGTCTCCTACTCGGCCGCCCCCGGGGCGAAAGTCGTCTTCTCCGGCGGACAGGAGCTGGCCGCTTTCCAGTCCGCGAAGGACGGGCGCTGGACGCTGCAGATTCCGGCCGGCACCGAGAGGTTCGAGCAGCTTTGGGTCGGCGAGCGCCGGGCGACCCGCGCTCGCTCAAGCCAGCCGGGCACCCGCTTCGTCCGCAGCCTCGAAAGCGAAGCACCCCTTCCGGGCGGCCCGCCGACGGCCGGCTTCACGGAACAGACCCTCCGCGTCGACCCCAAGGAACTGGCGCCGTTCGGCGAAGCGAAGCCCGCCGAAGTCCAGGACGCGCTGGTGACCTTCTATCATAAATGGGATTCGACCCGCAGCCGCGTGGAGTCCGCGGACATCGCGACCGGCATGCTCAAGGTCCGCGGCCCGGCCCAGAAAGGCAACACGGCGTTCGACCATCACACCGGCATGGTCCTCGAGAACCTGCCGACGCTGCTCGACGAGCCCGGCGAATGGTTCCTCTCCCGCTCGGGCGTCTTGAGCTATCTTCCCCGCCCCGGCGAGGCTCCGGAAAGCGTCCGGGCCACCTATCCTGTCGCGGAGAAGCTGCTGACGTTCGCCGGCAAGCCCGATGACAAGGTCCGCCACCTCGCCTTCCGCGGCCTGACCTTCAGCCACGCCAAGGGCCTGCCCTCCCTGGCCATCGCCGTGCCCAACCAAGCGGCGGTGCGCACCGTGGACGGCGTGATCACGCTCGAGCACGCCACGCAGGTCGCCTTCGTGGGCTGCGAGCTCTCCCACGTCGGCAGCTATGGCTTCTCGCTCCGCCAAGGCGCCCGCGAGGTGACCATCGAGAAGTGCCTGATCACCGACCTGGGCGCCGGCGGCGTGAAGGTCGGCACGCTCAACGATGAAACCAAGCCCGAGAACCACGCCAGCCACAACCGCATTCATAATAATATCATCCGCGACGGCGGGCTGATCTTCCCTTGCGCGGTCGGCGTGTGGATCGGGTCCTCCTCGGACAACGAGGTCACGCACAACGAGATCTCGGACTTCTTCTACTCGGCGGTCTCCGTCGGCTGGCGCTGGGGCTACGCGCCCAGCGCCGCCAAGCGCAACAGGGTCGAATGGAACCACCTCCACCACCTCGGCAAGGGCCTGCTGAGCGACATGGGCGGGGTCTACACCCTCGGTCCGTCCGAAGGCACCTCGGTCAGCCATAACCACATCCACCACGTCACGTGCTTCACCTACGGCGGCTGGGGCCTGTATACCGACGAGGGCAGCACCGGCATCACGATGGAAGGCAACGTGACCCACGACACCACGGACGGCGGCTTCCACCAGCACTACGGCAAGGACAACGTCATCCGGAACAACGTCTTCGCCTTCTCCGAGGAATTCCAGGTCAAGCGCAGCCGCGCGGAGGAACACCTTTCCTTCACGTTCGAGAAGAACATCGTCGTCCTCGATCGCGGCGAACTGCTCGGCAGCAACTGGACCGGCACGACGGCGAACTTCCTGAACAAGGATAACGTCTACTGGGATTACTCCGCCCGCCCGGTGACGTTCACGGAGAAGAAGCTGTCTTTGGGCGACTGGCAGAAAAAGGGCCAGGACGTGGGCTCCGCCGTCGCCGACCCGCTTTTCGTCGATCCCGCCCGACGTGACTTCCGCCTCCGGCCCGACTCGCCGGCGCTGGCCCTCGGCATCAAGCCGATCGACATCACCGCGATGGGCGTGCTCCGCGACGACCCCGCCTGGCGCAAACTGGCCGACACCTTCGCGCGCGGCCCCGACGCCGTCCGTCCGCCCCGCCCCGAGGCGCCGCCGCTCAACCTCCGCCAGAGCTTCGAAGGACGCATCGTCGACTCGCAACGCCCGTTCCCGCACGCCACGCCGGCGCTGACGATCAACCGCGCGCCGCCCGGCAAGCCACGCGTGAGCCTCGGCGACGCCTTGCGCACGAGCCCGGCCAAGGCCGCCGAGGGCAAGCAGTCCCTGCTCTTCCAAGACGCGCCCGGCCTGCCGTCCCACTACTACCCGATGCTGTCTTTCCATCCGCATCACCGCGCCGGGAAGTCGACCGTAAGCTTCGCCCTCCACCTCGAGCCGAAGGCGATCTTCATCCACGAATGGCGTACGAAAGGAAACCCCTACCGCACCGGACCGGTGATGCACATCCAGAACGGACGCCTCACCGGCGCCAAAGGCCTCGACGTCCCCCTGCCCGTCCAGAAGTGGATCCGCTTCGAACTGTCCGCCGTCATCGGGGACGCCGTCACGGGCCGCTGGAACCTCAAGGTGACGCCGGAAGGCGAACCCACCAAGGAGTTCAAGGACCTGCCCTGCCGTAACCCGGACATGAAGACGCTCGACTGGGTCGGCTTCATCAGCAACGCCAACGAGAAGACCGAGTTCTACCTCGACGACCTCGCGATCCTCACGGACGACCCGGCCCGCTGATCACTTGGCGGGCTTCGGGTTCTCCTTGAAGAACCGGACGATGAGCTCGGTCGAGCCTTTGGCGTATTCGTGCCCGCCCTCATGGAGGGCGGTCACCAAAGGCGCGCCCTTGGTCGAAGCAAAGATCGTCGCGTCCAGCACGCCTTCCTTGGCCCAC
>Ga0222712_10007686_pt1 | contig 10357 bp, 8 predicted proteins | sample C33_657DmetaG_FD_165043 | JGI IMG/M metagenome (GOLD analysis project Ga0222712, IMG submission 165043) | Estuarine water microbial communities from San Francisco Bay, California, United States - C33_657D | ecosystem: Environmental > Aquatic > Marine > Unclassified | place: USA: California...
CGTCGATTGATCTTCCCACTCGCGCGTACGCGTCATCGCGCGTCGCGCGCGACGACGAGGCGACGACGACGACGGACGGAGGACGGAGGACGGAATCACAATCTCGGGATTATTTTTTAAAGTATATTTCTTAAAGGAAGAATGCGCGAGCGCGCGCGCGTGGCGCTCGTGAGTGGACGCGCGCGAGGGACGCATCGCGTCGCGAACGCCCTGGTGCGCGCGTGCGTGGATGCGAACGATGGAGACGATGGACGACGACGACGAGGAGGAGGGGGAGGAGGCGACGAGGAAAACGACGACGATGCGTTCGTGGAGGTGCGTGATGATACTTTCACACGCGTTCGAACGAACAGAGCGGTGGTGATGATGTCATGATGTCGATCGATGATGATGATGACGATTGACGTCTCGGACGACGCGCGCGCGCGCAGGATGAGCGCGTGACGACGAAAGTGCGCGAAGAAAGTGGGGGAAAAGGGAAGAAAACGCTGAGGCACGATGCGAATGAGCGCTGGCGCGAGCGTCGAAGAGAGGAAATGGCGACGTGTACGTCGACGAGAGAAGGGCGGAAAGCGTTAGCGGTCGCGAGCGCGCAACGGGCGACGGACGTCTTCGTCGCGTCGCGGTGCGATAAAGCGATTCGCGTTCGCGCGTACGATGGCGCCGATGACGATGGGATGTTTAAGATACGCGTCATCGTGGATTATAGAGATGATTATGAAATCGAACGCGCGGTGCTGGAGAGGGTGATGCGATTGAAGACGTCGGCGTCTTCATTGTGCGCGGGCGGAACGCCGCCGGCGCGCGCGCGATTGGAGGATGGAGCGTCGGATGATCGAGCGTCGATCGAAGAGCTCGCGGCGATTCTCGGCGTGTGCGCGGAGAATGTGGATGATGTACTTCGCGCTGACAGTGCGACGTCATTCTTGCCCGCACGTTTCCACGAGCTTCTCGGAATGCGACGGGTGTACGAAGTGAAATCGAACGACGTCGGGCGCGCCACGCGATCGGCGAGAGAGTTCATCGTGCGCGTCGCTGGCGGTTCGTGGAGTCACTCTGGTTTGATCGAGGGCGCGATCACCATCGAGGTTCCGATGCACTACGACATCACGATCGTGAACACGCCGACGATTTCTTCGCTTGATGCTCCTGGGGCGATGTTCACATTGCAAAGCGTGTTGAAGCCGGCGTTTCGCGAGCGCCTCGGTTTTTTTGTGTACGTCAACGACGCCGAAGCGCCGAGCGATGATGTCTGGGAAACGTTTCGCGCCGCTCGCGCGCTGGAGAACCTGCTCGAAAACGGCACGAAGGTTTGCTTGTGTTGGCCTCTCGATGATGAGGACGTCATCGGGGCATCGCCGACGATTGATGAGATCGAAGCGTTCACCGCTCGGCAGCACCGATTGTTGAAATCGAGCGATCGGCACTGGCGCTCGCGTTTGGGCAACTGCGCGCGCGATTCGCAAATTCCAATCGTCGGTGATATGGCGACCGGGATATCGCTCGCATTCGTGTGCGTGGACACGCCGTGCGATTCTGAAGCTTACAAATTCGATCGCTTGGCGTATGCGGTGGAGTCGCTTTTTGAGCCCGAGGACGCGTCTTCGCAGCCGGATGAAGCGCCGGCGAAGAAGCAACCGCCGCCGGCGAAGAAGCGACCACCGCCGATGAAGGCGAAGAAACGACCTCCGGTGAACAATGTGATTGAGAAATCGCGGGAGAAGCCGAAAGAAACGCCACCGCCGCCGCCCGAGCCGCCGTCAGAGCCGGAGCAGCCGCCGACCTCGCCGGCGGCGAGCGTCGAGAATCGAGCCGCCGTGCCGCCGAAGAAGCGCATCATGGCGCCCAAGCGCAAGTGTACGATAAACGATCCGTTTGCATTCGAAGAGATTGACCTAAAGTCAAGCGACGAAGGCGCAGACGACGCTCAAATAACGCCGATGCTCGGCAAATTCGCCAAGGCTCCACGCGTCTCGCGAGGCGGCGCGCCGAAATCGCTTCGCACGGCGCTCTCCCCGCTCGCCGAGCCCAACGCCGCGATTTCGTCTCTGAAATCTCCACAGCGCACGCGCAAGCGCTCGGCTAAGACCATCATTACCATGAAACCGCCGTTGGCGCTCCGAGCGGTTCCAAAGACTGAGGAATTCCCTCGTTCGCCGACGAATTCGCCCGCGAATTCGCCAGTGCGAACGCTCCGGTCGCGCGCCAACGCAGACAATACGGCGTCGCGCAAACCTTGGTGGGAGGCGTAACGCATCACGCCAACCTCGCGCGAGACGCGAACGCTGAACGACGATATATATCTTCGCGACGTCCATCGATTCGGTCGAGAGCGAAGTTTCGACTTTACTTTCGACCGAACCGTCCTCGTCGCGCAACCGACTTGTAAACGCTACGTGAAAATATCTTCACTTTCGCGCGCGCGTCTCGTGCGATTCGCGCCTCCGCGCTCGACGCGCGCGCACAAACGTCGATCGATTCGCTCCCGACGCGCGATCGCTTCCGACGCGCGCGCGCCGTGTTGAATCTGAATCTCCGCTCGCTCGCTCGCTCGCGCCGTTCGTTCCATCTTCCCGGGCGCGCCCGAGCGCGAGCGTCATGGTCCCACAACGACGCCATTCCGAGAACCGCGAACGAACGAAACACGCAGCCGCGATCGCGCCATTCGGTGATCGCGCGAGCGCGAATAGAGGTCGAGCCGGTGACGACGCGAGTCGAGCGAGAGCGTGCGAGCGAGCGCGGGTCGCGCTTCGCGACGCCAAGCGTCTCGCACTCGTCGACGGCACGGACATTTCACACACATTTGCCTTGTTCTTGAGCGATTTATGCGACGCGAGCGAGATCGTCCTCGCGAACGTCGCTCAAGGGGTGATGGACGCGCTGAAGCGAGCGCTGCGAGGGAAAGAAACGCGCGAACGCGAACGCGAAGCGTGCGTCGCCGCGTTATTCGCCCTGAGCGCGCTCGCCAGTGCGTCGATCGACGACGGACGATGCGATCACGCATCGGTAAGTGATGGATTGTTCTCGGTGTACCGAGCGCAGTGCGCGAGAGAGGAGTTGGATTTCGAGTCGCGCGCGCGAGCGTTGCGAGCGTACGTATCGGCGGCGAGCGAGAGCGAGAGCGAGAGCGAGGTCATCACTCGCAAGTCGCGCGTGAAAACCGTCGCTGGGGAACGACAAGGCATCGTTGGAGGTCTGGCACAAATGTTCGCGGACGACGGCGGTGGGCGAAAAGGCGCGAGCGCGCGTTCGAGCGACGACGAGGGCGAAGAGACGCGATCGGAGAGCGGCGGGCGCGAGCGACGGCCATCGATGAGTTCGCTGTGCGCGTCGCCGAGTAGGATCTTCTATTCGCCACACGTACTGAGCGGGGCGAATGCGTCGGCGTTCGAGGACGCCGCCGCGAGGGCCGCGCCTGGGATGGTGATTTGTCGCGTCTGCGAGCAGCCGGTTGCGAAGAGCGACATGCCGGCGCACAATGAAATGTGTCTCGGTCAGCGGTCGCGGCGAACGTCGTTCGATAGTCACGCGCGGTCGAGTCAAGGAGATGAGTCGAATGCATCCGCCGAGGAAAGCGCGACGGACCAAGTAACGATTGACGATTTCAAAATCATCAAACTCATCAGCGGAGGAGCGCACGGGCGAGTCTTTTTAGCTCAAAAGTATGCCACCGGTGATTTCTTCGCCGTGAAGGCGATTCGGAAGCGCGATTTGGTGTACAAAAATATGATGGACCAAGTCATCGCCGAACGCGACGCGTTGATTGCGGCGGCGAATCCGTTCACGATCAAGTTGTACTATTCCTTCACGTCGGCGAGACATGTGTACTTGGTCACCGAGTACGCTAACGGGGGCGATTTGTACTCGTTGCTTTCACATCTTGGGAGACTGTCTGAAGAGCACGCGCGACGATACTGCGCTGAGATAACGCTCGCGCTTGAATACGTGCACTCTAAAGGCATCACCCATCGCGATTTAAAACCTGGAAACTGCTTAATCGCATCCGACGGGCACATAAAATTAGCCGATTTTGGGTTGTCGCGCATCGACCGCGACGTCGAAGAGCGGGATGATAAATCGGGTGAAAGCTCAGGCGAATCCCCGACCTCGGTCGGGGCGAGTTATTTGAGTTCGCCTACGTCTCCAAGTAGCCTTGGGGCGTCGATGCGCTTCGCCATGAATGACGCGTCTGCCGTCGCGAACAGCCCGATTTATAGAATGATGGCGGCGAGCGAAGCGCCGAGGCGGAGCCCATCCGCAAGTCCTTCTCGCACGGTTCATCGCCGCTCGATGTCCGCGTCGCGCCGGGGATCAGGAGCGAAGGGCACGCCCGATTATCTCGCTCCGGAGGTGTTGTTGTGCGAACCGTATGGCGAAGCCGTGGATTGGTGGGCGCTCGGAGTGATGAGCTACGAGATGCTCGTCGGCGCGCCACCTTTCAACGCGCCGACGCCGTTGGCCATTTTCTCCAACATCATCGGAGGCGAAGTGAAATGGCCCGCGAATAGCGACGAGATTAGTGCAGAAGGAAAACGATTTGTGAGCGCACTTTTGGTTCAGGATGTCGAGCTTCGGCTCGGATCAAGCGGGGGCGCAGACGACGTCAAGGCGCACGACTGGTTTGCGAACATCGAGTGGGAAAACGTCTACAACAAGAGCGCCGAGAGCGTGTTCGTGCCCAAGCCTGACAACAGAGTGGATACGTCATATTTCGTTCCGAGCTCGCCACTCGGACGATCCAAAGTCGTCGACGATTACGCGCCTCCTGATGATGACGCTCCAAGCTCGTTTAGCGACGACATGGATTTGGTGCGCGACGCGGCTTTCAAGATTGAAGAAACGGGTGACGAATCACTCAGCGAATTCACGTACAAGAACCTCGCTGAGCTCGCTATGCGCAATATGAAACTCTCTGGGGCATCCGCCGTGCCCCGCGCGCCTCAAGTGAGCGGAACCGGTCTCCCACGACGCGGCTCTGTCGGCAAAGAATTGAACGCACTGAGCGACAGCGACTAATACTAGCTCTCGATGACACGCACGACTATACCTAGAACGACTAGAAACCTCCACTATCACTTGTTACACCGTCATGACTCACCTTGTTCATCCAACCCGTCGACGAAGCAACAATCGCGGCTCGCGCCCGAGAGTCGCCTCCACGGCGTTCGGCTCGCGCGCTTCCTCTTCGAATCCGGCCTCCGCGTACAGCGCTCGCGCCGCAACGTTCGACTTTGTGACGTGCGCATACATCATTTCCACCCCGAACTCGGTGCCGATCGCGAGCGCGCGCGAAATCATCGCCAGAGCCACGCCGTTCCTTCGCGCCGGCGGGACGACGGAGACGTTCGCGACGTACGCTCGTCTCCCGACGCTCGCCCCGACGAGCTCTTCGCTCGGTAACTTCTCCCCGACGCACACGTCCAAGCTCGCGATGACGACGGACATTTCTTCCCCTGGTCTTGAAACTAACAGCGATGGGTCCAGGGCGCGAATGTCAAACCCGATTGGAAAGTCGCCATTCGCGAGCGGCGCTCGAGCGACGACGCACGCGACGGCGACGTCTCCCCACCCTTCCTCCCCGCCGTCCTCAACGCCGCCGCCAGAAAGCTTCCGCGCGAGCGCACGTGACTCGCAATCTATCTTAATCCCCAAGTGCGCGCGAATCGCAAACGGCGAACGAGTGGTGGTGTCATAGGAAGCGAACGCGAGCGCGCGGACGGCGGCGGCGGCGCGAACGTCGGCGGAATCGCGCGCGCGTTCGATGACATACGCGAGAGCGAAACGTGGCGCGACGATGCGCGCGCGCGTAGCATGACGAGTGAGACGTGTGAGACGTGTGTCGCGAGGGGCGACGCGCGAGGTCGATGGGTGCGACATCGCGCGCCGGCGAGTGAAGTGAACCGCGGACGATGATGTGACAAGGACGACGGCAAACCGACGGCTTCGCGAGAGCGCCGCACTGAGGCGTGCGACGTCATCGCGGAGGGTCCCACGACGTCACGCCAGTCATGGCGTTGTAATAGTACGGCTTACCTTCGGGGGTGTGGTACGTGGCCCAATCCGAGGGAGGAGCGCGAGCCGAGTACGCGGAGGAGTAGTACTCGGAACCGGGCGCCGCCGCGGGGGCGTCGAACGCCGCCGCGCCGGCGACGGATGAAGGATGGGCGAACGGCAACGGGGGCAGCGTGACGTATGACTGAGCGTTCGGCGTCGCCCGTCGCGGCGCCTGCGGCTCGGGCATACGGTACGAGGCGGTGTAGCTAGGGACCTCGACTTGGATGTTTGACGCGTCGAATCGCGGCGCGGACGTCGGCGCCGTTTGGGGCGTAAAAGACGCCGGCGATGGCGACGTCGGCGTCGCGGCCTGCGCGAATCCAGCAGCGAGTTGCTCTCCGGACGTTTGCGTCGCTCGTCGCAAAGCGTCAATCCAGAATTTGCGCTCTTGCTCGGAATCCGCGACGAGGAACTGGGCGCCGACTTTCATCGCGTGCGCGCCGGCGATGTGAATCCCAAACGGTTTCCCAACGGTGGAATCCGCGGGGATGGACACGGACTCCACGGTGGATAGCGGAATCACCCCGCGCGGGAGCGTCTTCGCGTTCACCGCGTTGCTCTTGAACCACGCTAAGTGACCATCCTTCAAAACGAACCATCGTCGGCGCCACGTTCGAAAATGCTCTCCTTGTTTCGCGAGCCAACCGCCGTGCTCGGGGTTTTCCCAGAACCGAACACCGCTTGCGAGGGCGATGCGACCACTCGTCCCGACGTCGCGAGTATCACGCGTAGTGCTCGCCTTCAGATTGATCCACTCCACGCCTCGCCCGTTCGTCGTCGACGTCACCGTATCCAACGCGTCGTGTCCGTTCAATTCGCACCACTGAAACGCCGACGTCGTGAGCACATCCATGAGCGCCGCGATCGTCCCTTTGTCCGCACTAAAAACCAAACTCTCATCACCGTCCTCGCTCTTCACGTCGATGCGCAGCATCGTCCCATCGCTCAGCGCCCATTTCGCGATCCTCGGCAACGCGAACGCCTTCGTCGCCTTCGTCTCGTCTCGTCGCGAGAAAACTTTCACGCCATCCAATCCAACCTGCGCGACGACGTCTTCGATCTCGTCCGCTTCCTTGGTGGGTAACATCATGCACGCATACCTCGCGTTCCCGGTGGGCGCGCCCGGGAGTTCTTTCGCCGGCGCCCCTCCCGCGTTCGGTCGCGTCGGCGTCGCGCTTGAGACGCTCGATCCATTCGCTCGCGCGTTCGCAATCGGCCCTTGAGCGACGGGCGTGGCGCTCACGTAGTGCGACGTCGATGGGTAACGCACGGGCGTGGAGGCGTAGGGGTCGTAAGGGTCCATCGTCGCGGGAGCCGTCCGTCGCGTTCGCGCCTAGCGTTGAACGACGGCGCGCTCAACGCAAGCAGAGCGACGACGACGGGGGAGAATGAATGATGAGTGACGATGCGTGCGATGTGTGCGCGCGCGAGGTCAAGGGAGAGTGCGCGCGCGCGCGAGGTCGACGGCGAGAGGTCGGTCGCGCGAGAGGCGATTTGTGACGACGAGACACAGGCGGCGAGCGAGACGCGAGAGCGGGCGAGCGGAGTAGGGATTGAGCGACCGGTGACGATCGGGACGAGGGACGACATGGGACGCGATGGATAAAATTGATGCATCTATATAGTTACATTCATCCATCAGATGGACGATCAAAAAGACAGGATGACACAGTTGGTTGGTTACGGGCCGAAATCAGTCACGCGAACTACCCGCATACGACTGCCAGCGCGACGCCAATCAGACGTCGCGCACTCAGCGCTTATTAACAGAATTATTCGAACACATCAGGGGTACTGAGAGGGATTGGTGACGTGAACGACGGTCGAACGCGACCATCGTGCTTACCGCCAAAGAGACCGTTTGTCTTCACGTCTCTTGGCGTCTTGAACTCGCCGCCGCTTTCGTCGTTAAAGAGCGGAACTGGGACCTTAGCACCGCGCGGACGGGCACTGAATTTACCCGCACGCATGCTAGGCGTGAATGGAGACATCACGCTCGAGCGGAGCGGCGACATTTGGCCGACGCGAAGAGGTGACATGACACCCGTCAGCATTCCGTTATTATTGGTAAACAAAGGAGAAAGCGAAATTCCTTCGGAGAGCAGCAGCGTACGTAGAGGAGATTGATCCATCGATTTGTTGTTCATCGTCGAATACTCACTCGTGAAATCATCAGCTTGATCGAACGAGCGCATCGGCGATCGAATCGGCGACCCCAACTTGTCAAACTTGAAGTCCTCGATGACGAGTTCCTCCTGCAGCATCTTGGCCGTGTACGCCGCCGCTATGCTCGTCTCTTTGACAGCGGTCTTCCTCGATCTGGACCCACTCTTCGATGCCGAAGTCGCCGCTGCAATCGCACTCGCTCCCGCAGACTTCTTCGCCGACCCGCTCTTTGGTCCGGGCGTGACTCCTTCGTCCTTGTTCTTGCACCCGTCGCACTTGCAATAATCTTGGCACTTGACGCCCGCTTGGAAGCACTCGCAATACTTCTTCAAGCACGCGCTCTTCTTGCAGTGGCACCCTTTGGTGTGTCTAGCTTCATCCGCCTCTTCGTCATCCATAATCTTGCTCGCGAACGCATTCGGATTCCTCGACTCAATATTTTGTCGCGTCTTTTCCACCATCGTCTTGTTGTCCACTGTGTTTTGGCACGTCAAGCACGAGCAATCCTTGCAGAAAGCTCCAGCGGCGAAGCATTCGCAGTACAACTTCAAGCACTTACTCTTCTTGCAGTTGCATTTCTTGCTCTCAGGCGTCACGGGGCGGCACGCAGAGTCGAAAACACCGGCGTTCAAGGTAGTGCGAGCGCTCGCCGCGGATTGCGGCGGCGAAAGCTTGTTCGCGCCCGACGAACGACGCGAGTTCGGCGCCTTGGCCGCGGGTGTTTCCATCGCATTCGTCGACGCAGAGCCTTGATAGGACACGCGTCGGGCTGATCTAGTGCCGACGCGCGGAGAATCCACGTCAAAGTTCTTTAAAGTCTTCGTGAACCCCTTGGTCCATTCCACGGAAGCCCCCGTCGTGCTCGATCGCTTGCCGGTGCCCGACCCGTGGCGCCCGGCGCCTCGCTCGGGAGTGTTCTCTCGACTTTCAACTCCGATGACGGAATCATCGAACTCATCGTACATGTTCTGTAACATAAACTTCTCGTCATCCAAGGTGTTCATTTCGAGACCACCAAACTCGACGTCGAGCTGCGCGCGAAAACGCTCGCGTGTGATCGCCGTCAGCGCGCGCTTCGACCAATCACGAATTCCCCACCCTTCGCCTTCGAGCGACGCGAACGCGAACGCATCGCACTGGCGCAACTTCAACACCCATCCTTTACCTACCTTTGGTGCAACGCCATCGCCTTCTGCGCCTCGAATCGTCGTCGCCGACGCCCCGCGTCGGCGAATCGACGCGTCCACGCGAAGCGCCAAGCGTTCGACGTCCGACATCGCCTCCGATATCACGCTCGCGCGTGCGCCCATATCACTCGTCCTGTGCGTGCGTAAACCAAAAAACCCCTTCGTCAGCTGTCGTTCCGTCGTCTTCCTCCCCGTCGCATTCGCGTCCTTCGCGTCCGTCGTCGCGCTCGCGCTCGCGCGTCCGCCGTTCGCCAGCGCCTAGAACGCCACCAATGTATACCACACCGTCGCCGTCGCGCGCTTCCGTCGACACGCACTCCGCGAACGCCCCGCGCCTCGGGCTCGAGAACGACATCATCCTCATCATCGGCGACGTCGACGCGCACACATCGATCGACGCATTGGCGTCGAAATCCTCGTCCGCGAGCGCGTCTTTGCCTTCGCCCACGCGCGCGCGATTGGTGCGCGGGGTAATCGGACTCAGCGCGTTCGCGAACAAGGAAAACGGCGACGACGCGATCGGCGCCGACGCGAGTTCCCTCGACTACGCGCGAGCGAAGAAACGAATGAAAGGTAATATCCGTCAGTCTTTTCATTCACCCTTCAGATCGTTCATTCCCCGCGCGCGCGCGCGCTCGTTCGCGCGCGATCGTCGAAAGGGCGAAAACGCTCGACGCACCGCGTCGTCGTCACCAATCGCTCCACGCGCGCGTTCGGGCGTGCGTTCGATCGCGCGCTCGCGCGCTCGCGCGACGACGCCGACGCCGACGTCGTCACCGTCACCGTCATCGCATTCGTCCTCGCGCATTCGCATTCGCGCGCGAGACGACCGTCGACGCGTCGCCATGCGCGTGCGCGCGTCTCGCGCGAGCGACGCACACGCGCTCGTGGCCTCTCTCTCGACGACGACGACGACGACGACGCGCGATCGCGATCGTCCGATCGTCCGA
>Ga0222712_10007688_pt1 | contig 10355 bp, 9 predicted proteins | sample C33_657DmetaG_FD_165043 | JGI IMG/M metagenome (GOLD analysis project Ga0222712, IMG submission 165043) | Estuarine water microbial communities from San Francisco Bay, California, United States - C33_657D | ecosystem: Environmental > Aquatic > Marine > Unclassified | place: USA: California...
TGCTGAAACTGAGCTATAGAAAAAGGTAAATAAGACGATTAAACAGAGGTAAAGAAATTTCATGATAAATGGTTTTCGATTGATCAATAACAAATTTAATGATTTTGATTAAGATTTCTATGCCCAATACCTATAAGTACCCATAGTATAATTTGAATCCTTTTTTTTAATTTGCGACATGTCATTGCTCCAAATTCATTCCATCATCATTTATCCCATTAAATCTTTGGGAGGCATCAATGTCTCCCAAATTACTGTTGAGCCAGCAGGCTTACAGTATGATAGGCGATTTATGTTAGTTGATTCTGAGAATAAATTCATCACGCAGCGAACTCGGCCTGAATTAACTCGTTTCCAATTAGAAGCTAAGGGAGGAGGATTTGAAGTTATAGACCAAAAGAATCAATGTGTCAAATTTCTAGATTTCAACCCGCCGTTGGGATCCACGGAGGAAGTTCAAATTTGGGATGATCGAGTGAAGGCACACGAAGTCCTTGACGACTGGTCGGTTTGGTTTTCAGAAAAAATAGGAGAGAAGGTTCGTTTGTTTCAACTGTCATCTCTTTTTTCTCGGTACATACAACCAGCATATCAAACAGCTGAATCAAAGATTAGCTCTTTTGCGGACTCTCTGCCCATATTATTATGTTCTAAAGCCTCTTTTCATCATGTGGATTCCCTTGTAGATAAGCCGCTGGATTGGCGCCGATTTAGACCCAACATTATCGTGTCAAATCAAATGGCATTCGAAGAAGATACTTGGCAAGAAATTTCGATAGGCAACTCCGTAAAATTGTTTGGGGCTAAACCTTGCGCTAGGTGCCAACTAATTAACGTGGACCCGCATGATGGAACCTCAGATTTAACTATATTAAAGGCCTTATCCCAAACGAGAAAATTTGAAAATAAGGTTTATTTTGGTCAGCAATTTGTTCCCATCTCCTTGGGTGAAATTAAAGTAGATGACTTGATCAACATTCATAAGTTCAAGGATGCGATTTTTTAAAACCTTGCATTTTTTAAGTGTGGACGTCGTTTTGGGTGCTTGCCTTTTTCAGTGTTTATTGACGAATATTTTTCTTTCGGGCCAATTTCCGCCCTTATTGGTAACCCTTGCCTTAGCTTTTGCGGTTTGGACTATCTATTTGGTCGACCGATTCATTGATAATCAAAATCCTGTTTTTCATTCAGCCCTTCATGACTTTCACCTTAAACACGTACATAAAATCAAGTACTTGATTGGGGTCAATATGCTGATTTTATTATTTTTAGTTACATGTTTACCTAAATACCTAATTATAAATGGGTTGCTCATTGGCATTTTTATGCTCGTTTATTGGGCCTTTTTAATTTTTGGATTTTTTAAACGGGTAAAGCTTAGTAAGGAAATTTCCACAGCCATTATCTATACGACGGGAATTTTTCTTTACGTATTTTCGAATGCCTTAGAGTCAAATATGGTGTTGCTAGCCCTCATGGTATTCCTGTTTTTGCTATTGGCATTGCAGAATTTGGTATTATTTACTTGCTTGTCTAATTCAGATCTTAAAGGTGAATCGATGCTAATCTGTATTGAAGTTTTATGGATTGGTTTATGGTTGGCCCTATTATTTTTTACCCAACTATCTATTTTTTTGCTCCTGCCTTTTTTACTTACTTTTGTAATACACCTTTGGATTCATTATATTTCTAAAAGTAAACAGTGGGCATGGGTAGGTGAAATAGCCTTTTTTAGTCCCTTATTTTATTATTTATATGCGGTTATTTCAACATAAAGAAGCTTATCGCGCATTGGGATTTCCTGAATTTCGTGCTTATGTGATTGGTAATACGTTTTTTACCATTGCTTTGCTGATTCAAGAAGTTTTGATTGCCTATGAAATTTATAAAATCACGCATAATCCTTTAGCTTTAGGTTTAATTGGTCTTGCTGAGGCTATTCCTTTCATCTCATTGGTTTTATTTGGGGGTCATTTTGCAGATAACCATAATAAAAAGAGGATTATGCAGGTTACCCTATCCATTATTATTTTGGCTTCCTGCATTTTACTTTATTCCAGTAGTCAGTTGAGGTATGGGGATGCTCAAATGCACATCTATGTCATCTATTTTGTCATTTTTTTAATTGGCCTATCCAAAGGTTTTTTTAATCCAGCTGCTTCTTCTTTAAACCCGTTTTTAGTTCCCAAAGAAGTTTTTGCCAATGCAGCCACTTGGAACAGTTCGTTTTGGCAGTTTGGTTCCATTATAGGTCCCGGAGTTGCCGGATTCTTATACGCCTATGCAGGAATAGAGGGTTCATTATTTATCGTGATTTTGTTGCTGCTTGTCGTCATGATTTGTATCCTACAAATCAAAAGTAGGCCTGTGCCTATCAAAAATGTAATTCACGAATCTATATGGCAAAGCTTAGCTGAAGGTATTTCGTATGTCTTTAAAACTAAAATAATTTTATATGCCATTTCATTAGATCTTTTTTCAGTTCTATTTGGTGGTGTTATTGCCATTTTACCCATTTTTGCGGAAGATATTTTGCATGTGGGGGCTGAGGGTTTAGGAATATTAAGAGCCGCTCCATCGATAGGAGCTGTGATTACAATGGTCACCCTTATTTATTTTCCTCCGCTAAACAAAGCTTGGCGCAATTTATTATTAGCTATTGCAGGTTTTGGGGTTGCTACGTTGGTTTTTGCTTTGTCGACCAACTTTTGGCTTTCTGTGGGCGCGCTATTTTTTACCGGGGCTTTTGATTCTATTTCAGTGGTTATTAGGCAGACAGTTTTACGTTTTTATACACCGGACGAAATGCGAGGTCGAGTTTCGTCGGTCAACGGCGTATTTGTTAGTACATCGAATGAGATGGGTGCTTTTGAATCCGGGGTGGCTGCTAAATTTTTTGGTACAATCCCATCCGTGATTATAGGAGGTTGCGTTACTTTAGTATTGGTCAGCATTGTCGCCATTAAATCTGGCGACTTATTTAATTTGAAAATTGAGGATGAATTGAAGTTGCGGGAATAGTATCGTTAGAATTTCCAAATTCTTTCAGACCTATTTTTCAGAATTCTTTCTTTCTTTTTCATCAATTTTAGCCTGTCTAGCTTCTTCCTTTAAGCGAAATTTCTCCGCTTTTATTCTTTCTATTTCGTCTATTTTCGCTTGCTTCGCCTCTTCCTTAATCCTTAATTCCTCTGCGATTCTTAGCTCCTCGGCCACTCTAATTTCTTCTGCAATTCTAAACTCTTCAGCTAAGCGCACTTGAATTTTTTCAGCATATGGTTTTAGCGCTACAAGCATACTTTTTCTTGCATTTTGAGCCCATAAAATTTCGTCTACCGCTTGAATAGGAGAGGCATTTAATCCTAATAATGGAGGCATCAACTTATAATAATGGCTTTTTAGTTTTTTTACTCCTTTTTTATTCACCGAGATTATTTCCTCAATGTTTACATGATATATAGCTACAACTCCATCCTCTGTAGTACCATCTGAAATCTCAAATGATTCCATCGAGTTCATCGGAATGGATTGTGTCCCTAATACATTTGAACCCTGATAATGAATGATTTTAACCTCATTTTCCGACGCGGCAAAATATGAAATTCGCTGATTGCCTGATTTATTAGCGAAAAAATCTCCTATTGATTGAAATATATTTCGTTTAGGTAATGATGTTACCGCTAAACTGAGCCAGTTATTTGGCATTTCTGCATTTAAAAAGGCCAACGATTTTTGCAATTTTTCACTCATCAGGTCTAAATTTTTTGTTGAAATTAATGTAAAGCAAATGGATTCCCAAATTCATTAGGAACATTCATTATAAACGAATTTTAGGTTTGGGAAATTCAAAATATTGAGCAAATCCCTGGAACCAGGCATGAACTAATTCAAAGCCCGATCTATTTAATGAATAAATAATGTATTGCCCCTTTTTTTCTGCAAGGATAAGGTTTCCCTGTTTGAGTAAATCCAAATGATGAGAAATACTTGGTTTTGACATTGAAAATTGCTTGGCAATTTCTCCGGCGTTTTGCGCGCCGCCAATTAAAAAAACAAGTATCTCTCGCCGAGTTGGATCATTGATTGCTTTAAATGTTATTTCCATGGTTCAATTAAATATTTAAACGAATGTCTAAATATTTAATTGAATTTCCAAAAATAATTAGCTAAGATCTGATTTTCGATAGGCTTCCATCACTTTAATTTCACCTTCTTTGCCAGGGTAGAAATTACCATGTTCCATTCCTAATACACCCTTATAGCCTTTTTTATCCAAATGCTTGAAGATATTCGCATAATTTATTTCTCCAGTGGTTGGCTCTTTTCTACCTGGATTATCACCTATTTGGAAGTATGCAATTTCATCCCAAGTTAAATCGATGTTCGTAATCATGTTTCCTTCATTTTTTTGCATGTGGTACATGTCAAAAAGAATTTTACATGATGGGCTTCCTACCGCTCTACATATTTCATAGGTTTGGTCTGAAAAGCGTAAAAATAAATCAGGTGTATCGCTTAAGGGCTCCAGCACCATGACTAAGCCTTGGGGTTCCAATAATTCAGCGCCAATTTTTAAGCTATCAATCACGTGTCCTGTTTGAATTCCGATAGGTAATTTTCTGTAGTAATTTCCTGGTACTACGGTGCACCATTTAGCATTAACTCTTTTAGATGTTTCAATGGCACCCTTACATGCTTTCTTAAATGCCTCTTTCCATTCTTTGGTACCTGTAGTCATGGTCATTCTATCTGGAAATCCTTCATGACTCAAGACAAATACTCCCATCGTCATACCTAATTTCGCCATGGTTTCGCCAATTTTATTTTGTAATTCTGGCGTGCGGCCCATGAGTCCATTATCTTCTAATGACCTGAAGCCCATGTCATACATGAATTTCAATTGGTCTATCTCATCATTTCCAGCATGATTTTTAAACATACCAAAATGCGGAGCGTACAACATTTTATAAGGTGCTTCCGCTAGGGCATATAAACTTTTACTTTTTGTAGTGGATGCTAATGCTTGAGAGCCAACCCCCGCAGTTAATAAACTTCCACCAAGCATGTTGGCAAACGATCTTCGATTCATCTTATTTCTTTTTTAATGTTGCTAAATATTCGATTAAATTGGTAAATTCTTGCGTATTCATTTGATCAGCTAATCCTTCAGGCATCAACGAATCCGGTAATTGTTTCATGGATTTTAATGCTGAAGTTTTAAAACTTTGAGTGGAACCACCAGGTAATTTTAACATCACATCAGTCTCATTTTTTGATACCACAACTCCCTGATAAGTATCCCCTGATTTAGTTTTAAGCTCATAGGTTTCATACCCAAAACCGATTCCCGCATTCGGATGTAAAATAGAAAGATAAAGTCCATCTCTTGACAATTTACTGCCGATTTCCGTCAGTTTTGGTCCAAAGTCAATACCTTCATTATACACTTGATGGCACATAGAACATTGATTAATAAAAGTTTTTAATCCATCCTTGGCATTTCCACGGGTGGCTACTAGTTCCGTTAAGGCTGGGTGTTTATTGAGACTTGCCGACTTCTGAGAGGAGCTTAAATACGTGGAAGCTTCTGCTTTGATCGCTTTTCTTGATGTTCTACTCACTGATTCCACCACGGAAGGAATGAATTTTTCCGGTACCTTTTTGTTTTTCAAGGCCTCCAAAACATAATTTTCTCCAGCTAACGAATTTCCTAATGATCTAGCGGCTTCTCTTTGAATGGCTAAACTATATTTTTCGGATGTCATCGCCTCATTTAAAAGGCTTAAGGATTCGTTCTTACCTTGCCAACGAACACTTTCGATGATGGCTCTTTGGGCTGTTTCATTTCCCGTTCTAAATGTTTTGTCAATTAATTCCGATCCACCTTGTAGCTTATAAATAATCTGGCCAGCTTTTCTAGTTTGCTTGCCCTCAAGAATCATTTTTAGTAATTTTGGATTGGCTTCCGTCAGTTCATATTTTTCAACCAACTCTAAAAAATCTAACTCATTGCTTGTTTTAGCCATTAAAGCTAACAACGTTTTCTTAGCTGCTGGGTTGGATTGAAGTACTGCTAGTTTAACATGTCGCAAGGCAACCAATTGGCTTGCGGGGTCATTTTTGAATCGATTTGAAATCAAGTCAACTAGCAAAGTATGCTTGCTTTCCCCTGGAATGAAATCTAAGGCTCTGAAATAAGCCAACTTTTGATCCAAATTTCCATCGGCTTTAATCAATTCTGCCATATATGGAAGTGCTTTCTCACTTCTTGCACGCCACATTAAATCATTGAACCCGGTAGGCTTTGCGCTCAAGGTTTTGATGGATTCTAAATAATGATCCAATCTGTTTTCCCAAACGCCGTCAGCACCAATACCTAGAGCTTCTAAAGCCCAACGATCCTGACCATTATGTTGCAAGGCTAATTTTGTCCATATCTTATCCGCATTTGGACTTGAATTATGCCTCAAAGCGATGGCCAATTCTCTCCTTACCTGTGGATCAGAATCATCCACTAATTTATCTCCTAATTTTTTCCATTGCCCAATGGGAAATAATCGGCTCATTGCACGAATAGCCGTCATGCGTATCTCAGGATTAGCATCCTCTGCCGCTTTTTGAATGTAATTAAATCCCTGAGGCCCGTTGGCCAACAACCAAAACGCTCTCGCTCTAAATCTTGGATTTGAATTAGTTGCAAAGCTATTTTCAAGAACCTTTGTGGCTCCTGCACCTAGTTTTTGCAATTTCCGATAGGCTAAATACCTCGTTTCTAAATTAGGATTTTCTAGGCCGCTTAATGCTAGCTCAGGTGTAGATAAATCTAATTTAGCAACCTTATAAGGGTGATTTTTAGGTGCGATTCGATAGATTCTACCACGCGTTTGATCTCCCGCTTGATGCCCACCTACTCCTGGATCATACCAGTCGGCCACAAATATGGAACCGTCCGGTGCCACACAAACATCTGCAGGTCTAAACCATTGGTCATTTACTCCTTGGACAACATTTAAAATTTCAGCGGAATAACCAGCGCCATTATTTTTTACCGGATAACTTCTTAATACATTGGGTCCTGCATCGCAGTGGATAATTTGATTTTGGAATGCCGCAGGCAACAAGTTTCCTTCATAGACTAAAATCCCTGTTGGTGAACCTGAACCCGTTTGCAATAAATTAGGCACCACACCTGGATCGTTTAGGTGCCAATGTCTTTTAGGTATTTCAGGTTCGATGTTGGTCCGATTAACTTGCCAACCATCATTCGTGATTTCATCTTTGTATCCATAGTTGCCATACGGAAAAACATGGTTAATGCGAACCCCTTTGTTTCCATCGTCATCATTATCTGATTGCCAAAGTGCCCCATATGAATCAACAGCCACTTCATAATTATTTCTAAAATTATGACCTAGACATTCCACTTTGCTTCCGTCTAAATTGCAACGAAACACCATGCCCTGCTTGTATTTATTGGGTCCAATAATATCACCATCTTGATCCAAAACAGGTTTTCCTTTGGCATCTAAAAGTTGTTTGCCCTCATTACCGAAGTTGAAATACAATTTTCCATCCGGGCCAAAAACAAAAGCATGCGCACCATGATCATGTTGTTCACCTCCAATTCCTTGGAATAAAATTTCTTTGCGATCTGCTTTTCCATCGTGATTGTCATCAAACATTTTCCACATATACGGACTTTGAGCGACGATAACCATGGAATCTAACACGGCGATTCCCAATGGTGCATTTAAATCTGGAGATTGATAGAAGATTTTTCTCGAGTCTGCTACCCCGTCGCCATTGGTATCTTCTAAAATTAATATCTTGTCACCAGCTGGATTGCTTGGATTTCCTGTGATTGCAGGCCGATAATTATACGCCTCTAATACCCAAATTCTGCCTTTTGAATCGATGTCTATGTTGGTAGGATTTTGCAACATAGGTTCTGTTGCGAAAGTGGTGATTTCTAAATCGGGATGAATTTTTAATCCCTTTAAGGAATTTTGGGTTTCCCTTTTTTGCGAATCAGTTAATGAATCTAATAGATTTTGCCCCCAAATGGTTTTTTGATTTTTGTTAAATGCTGAGCTAATTGCAAGTACCCCGATTAATAGTATACTAGGAAAAAGCCAAGGCTTTTTAGCGAATTTATTCATGAGAATCAATAGGTTTATGTTGTATTAACTTAAATTTCTATGAATTCTATTTAATATCCTACTCAGAAGGAAAATTTATTGAATTATTTGAATTAAAAACGTAAAAAATCGTTGATTTTTTTTCTGAAATTCAAGTATTTGAGTAGGGTTTTAGGCGAGATTAAGTATTCTTTCGCTAAGGTCTTAAGCTGTTTCCAACTCGATGGATTTTGGTAGGCTATGGCTTTCAAGAAAAAGGCCAATTTTCTCAAATAATTTTTTCCGTTTCTCCTACTTTGAACTTTCAATAATAAGTATTCGTAGATAATATTTTGAATGAGCGCCTTGTATTTAAACTGAGTATGTTCATTAATTTTTGAATACATGAAAATTCGGTTATTTAGAAACACCTCAGATTGTTCGCTATCCGTATAACTCATGCCTCCTTCGTTCTTTCGATAAACTGACATGATTCTGTCTATGTAGCCAATAGGTCCCTGTTCCGCCAAAATTACATAGAGGGGAATATCGCCACTTTTAGATTTTAAAAACCATTCTGGTAATGTTTGGACATATTTGGCGCGCATCATTACACTGGCGGTCGCCATAAACCATGTCTCTTTTTCGCCTAAAAAATCTGCCGAGTGTATCCATTTTTTTTGATCAGGTTTGTTGATCAATTGAGGCGCGAATCCACTACCATCCTCAAAAATGATTTCTGCATTATGAAAACATGCTGAGGCGTTTGAATTGGCATCTAAAAAGTCGACTTGCGTCTGAAGTTTTTGTGGATCGGTCCAATAATCATCACCTTCAATATGCACAATATATTCTCCTCGGCACTCAAAAAAACAATGCACAAAATTGATTTTAGCACCCGCATTTTTGGGTCGGATATAAGCCTTTATTTTTTCAGGAAATTGCTCCGCATATCTTTTAACTATTTCCGCGGTTTTGTCTGGCGAACAATCTTCGCCTATTATTATTTCATAGGCAAAGTCAACTTCTTGATTTAATATGTTTTGTAAACAAGTATCTAAATAATTTTCATGGGCATACGTGATCAGACAAACGCTCACCTTAGGTTTTAAGGGAACATTATGCCCGGGATATACTTGATTATTTAGGTAGGAGAAATTCATTTTATTTTTTTAAAACAGCATATCCAACTCCACTTTGGCCAAAATGATTTCCATTGTAAAATAAGATTTTCTCGTCATGATGATTGATGACTAATGGGTATTCGATCATTTCATAATCCCAATCGGACGAATTTTCACTGACATCAATTCCCGCTTCTGCGTCCTTTCGGGTCCATTCGATTCCATCTGCGGATTCAGCGTAATAAATGCGGTAGGAGCGGTCTCTATTGGTTCTATAATCTGTTTTTGCGCGGGCAGAAAACCACATTTTGTAGATTCCATCTTCGATAATCACTGAGGGTCTGGAAATACCTCCTTCGGTTGAATCACGATATTCGATGGCTACTTTCCCCTCTCTTTCCCAATGAATTCCATCGCGTGATTCGGCATATTTTATATGATAGCTAGGCTCCATTAAATCCCCATCTTTGATCCAATGGGTACAATTTAAGTACCATACTTTGAATTTTCCTTCATGCATGAGAAAACATGCAGATCCGTTGAAATACGGTTCCGCGGCCGTCGTACTAATGATGGGACCTTCAAATTTTTTGGTAAAATTGATTCCATCATTTGATGTGGCCAGTCCTAAAGCATTGTGATAGGGGATGGTATTTCTTACGGTCCAACCAATGTAATAAAGCCATTTTTCAGCTCCATTTTGTAGGAACCAGGTTGGCATGATTCCACAATCGTCGAAAGTGCCCGGCTGTCCCAAATCCAAAATAGGAGTGGGGTGAACATAAAGAACTTCTGATAGATTTCGAGGATTTAAATCGATGAAGGAAGCCTGACATCTTCCCTTTTCATCTCTCGCAGAGTAATATAGTCGGAGTTTATCTAGATCGCTATTATCTGCACAGACTACATGCGCATAGCCTTTTTTATTCCAAAATTTATTGCCATCTGGGCAAAAAATCAATCCTTTTTTAATCCATTCCATGGAATCTTGTGGCGTAATTGTATGAGTTAATTACGCCACAAAGATATCACTTTATCGGATAGTTGAAAAGCTTGTTGGGTGCATAAACACAGATTCTACTTTGTCAACAATTTTTCCATCTTTTTCAGAGGC
>Ga0222712_10007689_pt1 | contig 10353 bp, 16 predicted proteins | sample C33_657DmetaG_FD_165043 | JGI IMG/M metagenome (GOLD analysis project Ga0222712, IMG submission 165043) | Estuarine water microbial communities from San Francisco Bay, California, United States - C33_657D | ecosystem: Environmental > Aquatic > Marine > Unclassified | place: USA: California...
TCCCAAGTTGGGCTCGTGTCCTTGACTGCACGGGTACGATGTGCAATCACTTGTTTTTTAGTTACACGGGTTTTAGTTGCTGTCTTTGCCAATTTCGACTCCTGTTTAGTTACGCAATACACATATTATAGCACCATTTACGGTAGCTGTCAACTGATGCTTTTACAGTAGTTATACAAATTGGTTAGTTCTGGGAACGTTTCTAAGAAATTGGTTCCTCGTCTGCGGTCGTGTTCGTCAAAGAATAGTCCAAAATCTTTTAACCAAACTTGTTCAGGATCTTCTTTAATTAAGTATTGAATCCTGTCCAATTTATCTGATTCCCAATTCTGGAAACCTTTTCCATTACAATGATTGTCTCGCATGAATTGTACTTGTTTGAGTAACATTGAAATGTAATCGGTGGGCAGTATGCGTACACTCATCCATTTTGGATTATCTAAATAAGGAATATCCAAACTAATTGAACGTTCATCGTTATGGTATTTTAACTTCATAATCAATACATCTTTTAAAAATTCTGTATAAGATGTAATTGACAATGCATTATAAGTTGACATAATACTGAAGTTAGCACTTGGTATTTGTTCTAAGAATTTATGACAACTATCTAGCCAAATATTATAGTCCATACCGTTTCGAATGTATTCGGCTTTTGCTCCGTATGCTTCCGCACTTGTAAACAAAGTAAACTTCTTAACAGCCTTATTATCTTGTATAATTTTAACTTTTTCAAGAAACTTATCAAAAAGTTTGTCAGGCAAGACACAGTTACTATTAATAGCAATCTCTAGATTCGGATTAGGGTTTTCAATAATGTAGTCAAGTACCTTAAAAGTATCTTTACTCATCAAAGGTTCACCACCGGTAATACGGAATGTGTGAAGAGTAGGATAAACTTCTGGCCACCATTTCCAAAATGCTTCCACATAAGGATTGTGTTCCTTAACTGGAATAGGCATTTTATTTTGATGCTTAGTATGTTCTAAATTATTGTATTGTAATGTAGTTGGATAGCCACCGAACTTTTCAATTTCTTCCATCCATTTGCTGCTAATATGTGGACTACAGTAAGAGCATTTGAAATTGCAGGCGTGGCTAAAACTTACTTCAAGGTAAGTTGGTTTAATATTATGCTCCCAACCAGCATACATTACATTAAAGTATTGATCTTTACCAGCCCAGTCATCTGTGCTTTTGTAAATTCTATCACTAAACACATCACTATTATCTGGGGCATTATCTTCAACTTGCCAACAGAAATGACATTCTTCAGGCCGACCGCCTGTCATCATTGTTTTACGTTGAGCTTTTTTAAACTTGGTATTGTGTAATGCACTTGGATCCTCTTGAATTTCTTCAAGGGGAATCTTGTGTGTATTCGGATGATGGCAACTATGCGTGTGCCCGTTTTGCAAATGCAATGTTACTTGCAGCCATTTTGCTAAACACATACCTGGACCAGTTCGATCCAGGATTTGTTTTGCTTGTTTAAGCCAAATTATTTTATCTGTCATTAGGTCCAGAGACTCTCGCGAATTTTAATAAGACGAATCATCATAGCTTCTTCTTCTTTAGCATACTCAGCTTCAATCTTTTGTAGCAGCTTATGAGCCTTATCGCTTTTCTTTTTAAGTACTGGATCTTTTTCAGTACCAAAATTCAGCCTGCCACCGTTTGCAAGACGACTTTCCTCGCAAACCGCAGTCCAACCGCTTGCTTCGTATGGGTCGGGACGATTGCGATAGGTAACTGTCCACCAAGTATATAGCTCAATGATTTCTTTTGCGGCTTTAGCTTGGTATGTAGGTTCTTCCTTTTCGCCTTCTTGGATGAACTCTTTGTTGGTCAAAGTTTCGGCCCAACGCAGATATTCTAGTCCAGCTTCTGGACAACGCCATGTACGCCAACGCAACCATCCTTTACGATACCAAGGAACATTAAACTTAGTCTTAGCTTCGTCACTCCAAATGCAGTGGTGCCATGCTTGTTCTATTTCAACAAAATCCACAAGCTCGTTGAACAAACAAGGAAGAAAGCGATTGCCAACATCACACCAATTGCCAGGTTTAATGTCTCGAGGATGTGCGGTAAGACGATGGCTGTGAGAAACCCAGCGGTTATTGATATAATAGCGTATGTCATTTAGTTTATCCGGGATATAATAGACAATTCGTTGGAGGAAGTCAAGGCCTTCTTCGGCAATCCACCAACGAACAGGATGTGCGGCCTTAGCACGATCTTCCCAATCGTTCCATTCTTCGCTGGTGCCGCATTTGAGCTTTGGTGTGCCACGCAACCAATCTGCAAAAGGTCCAATTGTCCAGTAATGACTACGCATGATCAATCCTTACGTCCACCAAAAAGTTGTAGAAGATTTAAAAACAAGTTGATAAAGTCCAAGTACAATGTTAATGCGCCTGCAATTTCAGCCTTGCCATCGTTATCGTAACTAACCATCTCACGAATTTTTTGTGTGTCGTAAGCAGTTAGACCTAAAAAGATGATGATAGCAATAGCACTAATAACCATTTGCATGACAGTACTACCGATAAAAATATTAATAATACTAGCGATGATAATAGCAATCAAACCAATGAACATAAATTGCCCAAGGCTATCGAGATTCTTTTTAGTAAAGTATCCGTACCCACTCATAACAGCAAACAAGATTGCGGCACTCATAAATGCACTGACAATACTACCCATATTGTACACTACAAAAATAGTAGCAAAACTTAGTCCCATTAGTGCGGCAAAGCCATGCAGGAAAATTTGCAAAGCACTCTTGCTCATCTTTTCCATGCTGAAACTAACAGCAAGGATGGCAACTAATGGTGCAAAAATTACAACCCATTTCATTGCACCTGTAAAAAAGAATTCCAATAGTGCGGCACTGTTGCCTACTACGAAACTAACAATCATCGATGTAATAACTGCCAGCGCCATGTGTCCGTAAACACGACCCATAGCACTATTGATTTGTTGTGCTGAACGATAAACATTGTCGCCCATATAACTTGATCCAAACATAATTTTCTCCTTTAAACAAACGGTTTAAGATTAGGCGGTACCCAGCCCACGGGTTTTAAAACTTTGCCATCTTCACGCTTACGAACTTTGCCAGTATCTTTGTCAATTTTAGCAAAGTTGGTTTGCATTACTTCTTTCCAAGCACCTTCTGCATCACTGCCCATACTGTGTATAGCACCAATAGTGACAACAAGTATGTCAATTAGAGCATCTAGTGTTTCAAGCTGATCGTTATTATTTACAGCAACTTGGAGTTCTGTATACTCTTCTTGGATTAACCTAAGATACATTTTAAATTGTTCTTGGTCAAACTCCCCGCCTGTAGTTTGATCACAGGCTTTCATAAACTTTTCTTGATCGCGAAACGGATTCATCATTTTTTTCCTTAAATTGTATTACTAATTTCAGGCTCATCACCTTCTCTGCATGGAATTGGTCTGCCATTGAGATCCAACATCATAGCTCCCCAAATCCTGCTGTTATCTTCAAACTCAACAAAAACTCTTCCGTAAGCACAGAACATTCTAGTCTCAGTTATTGACTGCGGTACTCTTATTAAGATAGCTAATCCTACTAGGAAAGTTATACAAACTGCCCATACCATAACTACCCAACGAAATATCCTCACTTCAATGCTTCCAATGTTTGCCTTTTAGCTTCTTCTTTTATTTCTTGTTTATGAATTGTTTGCAATCCTCGAAACATTTCTTCAACAACATGTACTATAGCATCCTTGCCGGAATCAGTCAAGTGGCTATATTCCGGGGATACACTACTTTCGTGCCAAACTTTTTGATTTTGGCTAAGTTCAAGTAATGCTCCATATAGCATGTCTTTGTGCATGGATCTTCGTATATCAAATTTTCTCGCCACGGTCAAACCCTCTAAAACGTAAGAAGCGCGGAAAGCGTAAAGAGTAACTTCCATCTTGATTTTGCGTGACAGCGTCAGCACGGACTTCCACAACTTGGCCAATAAGGGCCTCACGAGACACCCAAAAAGTATCACGGTCGGAATCACTAAACCCAGAACCGCAGTTGACTCGAATTGATCTATTATCATCTTCACCTTCGCACACTAAGGCACCCAATTTACCTACATTACGACCAGTGCCTTCTTCTACAGCCGTAACAGTTAACGAAACTTCAATGAATGGTTTGAGTTTGAGCCAAGCCACACTGCGTTTACATTCGTATCCAGCATCAGGATCTTTGAGCATGATACCTTCATATCCACCAGCAATAGCCTTTGCATTGATTTCTTTATAACGTTTTTGTCCTTCTTTGGTGTCTAAGTCAACTAGTTCGTGCCCAACAACAGCTACATTAGGCAGTGCATCCTTATGCTTCTTGTGCCAGTAATAAACCATGTCGCTACGATCCGATTGACTTTTGTCCCATGAACCTTGTTCAAAGTTTTCCAAAGGGATAACGTCAAACAAATTAAGGATAGCATCATTGCTTTGCACATCACTCTTGCGATGTACTTGTTTCATTAAGTCTTGAAAACTGCTAGACATTACTTCACCGTCTAATACTAGATCATACTTGGGAGGATCTGTTTTAACCACCGCACTAATCTGTTCTACGATGTGCGGGAAATTATCCAACTGTTTCCCGTTACGACTAAAAAGGTCAACATTCCCGCTTGTACGGACAATAGCAATAACACGGACTCCATCGAGCTTGACCTCAATAAGTTTTTTGCCTGTAACTTTGGACTCATGATTTGCACTATCATGAGCAAGTTGGCAACTAAACACAGGAATAGAATAGTCAGCATACTTCTTCTCCACTACTTTATTAATTGTTTTTTCGCTTACACCACATCGTAAGTCTTTAATTAGGATACGACGATACCAACCATTCCACTGTTTCTTAGTAGCTGATTTCATCATCGCTTGAATCATATCCCTCGCTGTATTACCGGTGACATTGCGAGTAACAAAGCCAGTAAGAGCGAGAGTAAAACTATCCCAAGGTAGCCCAGGGCCATCTTCATCTGTTTTCTCCGGTATTTGTTTAAGTCCAAAAGTAATCATGGAGTCCAATGCAAGACGACACCCTTCAAAGAATTCCTTGTTACTTGCCTCGGCTTGGGCAAGAATAATAGCTTCTTTGTTCAAACGACTAGGATGATCTTCCAAAGTGGAAATGACTGCGTAGCAAGGATCGCTCAATTTAGACTCCATATTAACTGTTAATGTTAATATTATACAGTCTAATTATCAGTATGTCAAATGATTTGTTGTCTTAAATGGCTTGCCTTCGTAAGCATATTCTAATTGATTCATTATCTTACGCTTCATTTGGCAAACTTTTGGATGGTTGTGATTGTACTCAAACGCTTTCATAAAACGTCCCCAACCATTTGGCCGAGTACGTTTTGGAACTTTTGAATCTAAGTATGCTTTGATTGATCTTGTGTCCCAACCAAATTTATCAATCATATCTTGTGCAAGGTTAAATGCGTGAGCACCCATTTCGTCTCTGTCGCCATAGTACTCTTGTTCTTTACGAGTTCGAGCATAGTAAGCAGTACTTTGATATCCTGGAATGGCTTTGAAGTTTCTAGCGCGATATTGTCTAGTGTGTATAACTTCGTGTAGTACTGTATCGGCAAACAGTTGGCAAACTCGCTCCCAACGATAGCTACTCATTTTCATAGTAGCAAATCTGGGCGAATATGCTAGTTCAATTTCAATAAAACGCTTTCTGCCTTTTTTATCTAAATCACTATAGTATGCTCCGCCGATCCAAAGTTCGCCTTTTTTAACGGGTGAGAATCTAGTGCTTTTTACTTTAATTGGTAAGTGTGATTTAATATGCTGGCTAATCAAACTAGTAATTTCGCCAATAGATAATCGTTTATCAACTATTTCAGACTTTAGTTGATATAGCATTGAGTACAGGGTATTACGATCCAATAAGGACCAATTAAAAGCCTGGCGGGCCATAGTACACTCCTAGACATTACTATTTATAGTATACTACAGCAAACCATTATATACGCACTTTACGAACGTTTTTTAACAATTTCGTCAACCAAACCGTAATCCAGGGCTTCGTCCGCACTCATAAACTTATCACGTTCCATGTCGTTTTTAAACTGTTCAAAAGTTTTACCCTTGCTATTATGGTCCACATAGATTTGTGTAAGATTTCTCTTCATTTTGAGAATTTCTTCCACTTGAATTTCCATGTCTGTAGCTTGTCCGCCAGCACCGCCACTAGGTTGGTGTATCATGTGGCGAGCGTTAGGAAGCATTTTACGCTTACCTGGAGCACCCGCAGTAGCCAATAATGATCCCATAGAGCAGGCTTGACCCATAACCACAGTACAAACATCAGGCTTGATAAACTGCATAGTGTCGTAAATTGCCATACCTGCGGTAACAACTCCGCCTGGGCTGTTGATGAACATTGTAATGTCTTCATTTCCTTGACTCTCTAAAAAGAGTAATTGTGCCACAAGCAAACTAGCAGAGTGCTCGTTAACATCTGTATCTAACATTACAATACGGTCCTTGAGCAATCGACTATAAATGTCGTAGCTGCGTTCACCGCGAGCTTCTTGCTCGATAACCATTGGTACTAAATTAGGCATTATTCTTCTCCAAATATGTAAGCGGCCATTTTCCGCTGGGTTGTTTCTTCATCTTTCATAGCGCATTCAAAACAGATGTTTTCATCGTTTGGACCATACGGCCTACATTCGTCTACTGCACCGCACATTTCGCAAACTTCATCGTCTTGTGGCGCAATTATTCCACGGCTACTCATTATGCAGCCTTTTGCTCTGGAACAGGAATAGGTTCGCCACCGTCTGGATCATCTTCTGGACCGCCATCTTCATACTGAAGAATTTGATCACGGAATAATTCTAATTGTGCAATCATGTTGTTGATACCGCTAGCGTTCATAGTGATTTCACTATAGCCCATTTGGAAGCTAACACGACCGTTGCTGGTAATACCTAATCGGTAATATGTGGTGGCAGGCTTTTCTTCTTTAGGCGGCTCTACTTTGGGCACCGGCAAGTTATAGACATTATTCTTTTCTTTACCAAACAAATTAAACATTAAAGGCTCCATGTTAAAATGACGAGCAACTGGCGGACACCAAAGCGGTACACTAAGAGCCAGTACAAATCCTAGTGTAGCAAGTTCAGGACGATCATAATGTGTGAACGCAAGATACATACCTACCCAGAAGTAGACAAAGCCAGTCCAGAATAGATAGTATCCGCTTGTACGACCAAAAATTTTCATAAACCTATTTGCCTTCCAAACAGACAGTACACTTCAAACCATTTGGTAGGAGGGTTCTCTAGGAAGTAAGGATTAACACGAAATGTTATTTCCCAATCCCTAGAGAATTGAAAATGTCTGGTTCCGAATCTAATGTTGAACCAGAGATTGCTCATTACTTGCCGCCAACGTTGACATTAGCACCTGCGCCAATTACCAAAGTTTGTCCTTTGAAACTAGCAATAGCATCTGCTACTTTAAGAGCCGCATCAGCCTGCTTCATACGAGCTTGTGCGTCCATGTATTGAATAGCACCTGAGTTTGTATTAAGTGCCGCAATACGGCGAGCTTCTGCTTCAGCAGTCTTAACTTCAACTTCTTTCTGCTTCAACTCATTCTTAGCCTTAACCAAATCGTTAGCACTTGCTACAACTGAATCAGCTGGCACAATGTTACGAATCAACACTTGACCAACAACCAAACTGCCATCTAGCTTTTCTTCAGCAAGCGATTTTTGGATTTGTTCTTTAATAGATTGTTCCATTGTCTGACGTGCATCTGCCATATCCAACGCTTCGTACTTACGAGCTTCTTTGTAGATAGCATTACGAGTAGTTTGAACAATGTAGTTGTACATCAGATAAATGTCGCCATTGTGGCGAGCGTGGAACGCTTGACTCTTTTGGCTATAAAGTTCAGCAACCTGTGCCTGGTTAATGTTATAGATAACCACAGCATCAAAGTCTTTCATTGTGCTATTATCTTTAGCAACAGGAGTCATGTCCTCTAACTTGACGTTAACGTCTTTGATTGGAAATGTAAGTACATCACCGATAATAACCTGATTGAAACTGCCGGGCAAGAGTTCACCTTGCTGGACTTGTTTGTCAAAGCCAACACGAACACCAACTTCACCAGTTTCAATACGAGTACAGCCAGTTAACAGAATAGCACCTGCAATAGCAGAGAGAGTCAAAATACGTTTCATTTTAAATAAATCCTTTTACCATGAGAAAGAAGCAAACAACAAATCCTAGTACAAAGTACAAGGGACGAAGCCAAAAATCGTTAATCATATACATCCTTAAAAAACAATTACAATTACGGCCATTAGCATTACTGCTACTAGTGAAACAATTATACTGTAGCCTAGTGACTTTGTCAATGACCATCGTTCCTTACCCTCCATTTTTCGCCAGGTAGTAATACCAAAGTGAACAAGGATGGCAAAGATAGCAAATACTAACCAAAGTCTAATCATTTAGGAACCTCATAAGTTTGAGCAAAGATGTCTTTCTTTACAACACCGTAATCACCTTCACCGTGACGTACAATGTAGTCTTCGCCTGCCTTGTAATTCAAATCGCCCCAGCTGGCGTGAACAACACCATCGTGGTCTGCCAGTTTAGCCTGTTTGAAAATCTTCTTAGGAGTAGCAGTACCGTCTTTGTTGTCATCGTAGTAGTCTGCAAATTTTTCAGGACTTACAGGATACTTTTCACCTTTAGGGCCTGTGATAATCTTATGTCCGGCAAGATAATCAACAGGACCTTCCAGCGTATCTACAGTGCCTGGATGAATTGCTGTTTTGTAATGAATGGGTTTAGCATGTTTATAAGTTTCAAAACTGCCATCTTTAAACCAGTCATCAGTAATGCCTTTATCAAGCGATTCTACAATGTTAATAAATTCTCTTATCATTGATTACGTTCCAATTCTTTAAATGCTTCAGGAGCACGTTTCATTGCAATCTCACGTTCAGCTTGAGCATCTTTGGCTTTACGGAGAATATTTGCGTCCCCGGTAGGCAACACTATAAGAACGTAAGTATTGACTTTACCGTTTGGAGTAACAATTCGTTTAATTTGACTTTGTTCAACCCCGGTCAAATCTACACTTGGACAGAAACTTTTAGTAACACGCTCGTTAAGCTGTGTGCGACTATTTTCACCTTCTGAGGAGTAAATTTTAGTTTGTTGACTAGTTTTACCGCCAGCCGCCATACACAACTTGCCGTATGCATCGGTCTTAGCATAAGCATCTGCATCAGTCATACTAAACGAACTGCCAAAACCGCTTTCATAAACTGCACTAGAACTAGTTGGCAATTTGTTATACCAATCAGGAGTTTTATCGAGGATACGCTCTTGTGTACTAACTTGACGTTCACGTTCCATGTCGGCACGTTTGCCGTAAGGATCAGTAGTACCACAAGCCGCTAGCATAGCTACAATCGGAACTAGCAATAGAGTCTTTTTCATTTCATTTTTTCCTTAGTCCAGTCAGCGGCTGACGAAATGTCTTTGCCTACACCTGACACGGTTGAACATGCAGCAAGCGAACTTGCCAAAATAAGTGCTACGAAAATTTTCATTTTGCCATCTCCACTGATTGGGTTTTGATAGTATCTACGCCTTTGTCAAAAATACGAGCAATGCCGGAAAAACCGACAGTAGCTAGTACCAATCCAAAAACTGTGCCTGCGATAAATGCCTTCATAATGTTTGCCTTCTATGTTTGTTGAACATGTGTATATTATATAATAAGTCGTTTCAAATGTCAACCTACCATTTGTCCACTACTGTCCAAAGATCATTTTGATTTTGGCAAATTACTCCTTTGGAAAATTGAAGTTTACCATTATTATATCGTTCGCTAAAGTAGCGACATTTGGCATCTTTAAATTTGAAATACTTTTTGTTTGAAACAGTACCAAATTCGTTTTCTAAACCTTCATCTCCTATCTTAATAGGTTGATATTGTTTTGGTTGACCTTCTCTACAAACTACCATAGATTCGGTTTGGAATTTGCCACCTAATCGCAAGTACAATTCACTCATACCATGTTCAATAGCCTTTTGGCAACTTATTTCAGGATCACCATAGTCTTCGTGTGTCCAATTTACATTGTGTTTTTCACCGTCAACAACAATACTAAATTTGACTTGGCACTTTTGCGGACTTTTAATTTTAACCAAATCATCAATAGTTCCAACCTGACGTTCGGACATGACTTTGCTAGCCTGTCGTATCTGACAATTTTCAGCCAGCACATTAGAACTAATCAATGC
>Ga0222712_10007690_pt1 | contig 10351 bp, 9 predicted proteins | sample C33_657DmetaG_FD_165043 | JGI IMG/M metagenome (GOLD analysis project Ga0222712, IMG submission 165043) | Estuarine water microbial communities from San Francisco Bay, California, United States - C33_657D | ecosystem: Environmental > Aquatic > Marine > Unclassified | place: USA: California...
AGCGGACAAAACCCTGGAGGCGGCGGCGGTGGCGCGGGTGGAGTCGGCGGAAATGGTGGTTCGAGCGGCGGCGGTGCCGGCGGAGCCGGCTCATCAAACAACATCACGGGCTCATTTGTGATCTATGCCGCGGGCGGCGGCGGCGGTGCTGACAGTGCCGCGGGCGGCGGCGCAGGTGGAAGCTCAAACGTCGGCGGAAAGGGTGGCAACGTGAACGTTGCTGGTGCCAATGCGACCTCAGATACCGGCTCTGGTGGTGGCGGTGCAGGTGGCGGTTCTGGTCAGACCGGCGGGCGCGGCGCGGCAGGCATTGTGATCATTAAATACGACCTTGGCACGAGCACAACGGTTCCCGCACCAGGCACCGCGACGGGAACGTGGAGCGTCTCCTCTTCTGGTGGCGGGGTGCAAAGCACCGGAACCGTGATACTGCAGTCGGCCCCCTATGCGAACACCTCGTGTGGCACCTGGAGCGATGTAGGAACCGCTACAAGTGGCGCCGCCCAAAGCACCGCGGTCAACACCTGCTATCGGTGGACTTTCGATACGGCGTTGAGCGCCGCCGCCGTGCCACCGACAGAACTTGCTGGGAACAGCTCAACGGAGAATCTCACCTCAATCATCGTCGTCGCGCTCTCACCAACGGTGACGGGACCAGCGGACCAAACCGCAACCAATAACGTCAGCGCTCAAGTGGTTGGCGCATACAGCGCCAATGGATTCTCGGGATCCTCATCGATTTCCACGTCAATCTCCATCTCGGGCGTCACCGGCGTTACGTTTTCGCTACCAACAACAACTGGTCTCACCCGAACAGCTGGGTCTTCGTGGACAGGTATCAGCAGCGTCACCTTTACCAGCACGCGTGCCAACGCCGTTGCGGCACTGAGTGCCATGACGATTGCAACGAACGCAAACAATGGAACCGCTGAAATCTCAGTGACGATGACCGAAGGTTCTGCCAGCGCGAGTGACTCGGTGCTAGTGAACATCGGCTGGGTCGGTCGTTGGCTCGACACCTTATATGTAGATCCGCAACAGGCGTCTGTGTTGATCACGCCCCCGTTCACCTCGTTCCCGAGCGTCACTAATCTCGCACTCTGCGTTGCGCTGGATGCTGGCGTGGCCGACGGCGTCATCGACATCTCGCGCACTGGGGGCAACGCGGTTGGTGGCAGCCCAGACACGGGCTCGGGCACCCTTGTGATCTCGGGGGATCAGTCTCGGTTGGTTTCGGCGAGTGGCCCGTACGCCAGCGTCTTCGACTTGCTCAGTGGCATTCGCGTGACCTGGACCGCCGGGGGCATTGCGCTTGGAAGTAATCGCACCGTGACCATCAACATTATTGAGAGCCCCACGATTGGGGTGGCGTATAACTGCTCAGGCGCGTACACATCGGTGGTGAGTACCACGGTCTCGGTGCGGCTCCTCGCTCCGACGTGGAAGTCGGTTCGCTCCATTACCCTGCAGTAGGTTCCTAGCTGCGCTTGCGCGGCAGGTCGAGGAACGGAAGCGGTACGACGGTCGCGGGAATTTCGTGGCGGGTCTCTTCAATGGCCCACTCCAGCCCAACGATGGTTCCGGGTGCTGCGTGCTTCGCTGGCAGGCGACCGAGGGCGATGGAACGCTTGAGCAGTGGTGAGAAGGTGCCGCTCGTGGCGCGGCCGATCGTCTCGCCCTTGCGCGTGAGCGGAATCACCTTGCGCCAGGCGCGCAGCGGATGCTGGATCGGGTAGCCAAGGTCGAGGTAGGCGCTCTCAAAAACATTCAGGTCCAGCTCGAGGCCCACGAGTCGGTCGGGAGGGCCGCCAGCGGCGACCTCATCCATGAGGGCGCGCTTCCCAATGAACGATGGCTTGTCGAGGTCCACGAGTCGGTCGAAGCCGATCTCGTACGGTGAGACCGCCTGGCTTGGATGATGTGCGGTTCGCGAGGAGAAGTAGTCGACGCCGGCCATGATCAGGCCCGCCTCGAGTCGCGCCACGTCGAGCGCCTCCATGCCAGCAACGCGCAGCGTGTGCGCCTCGCCCGCCTTGATCAGCGCATCCCACACGGGGAGCCCCGAAGCGAACGGCATGAAGAGCTCGTAGCCGAGATCGCCGGAGTAGCCGGTGCGCGAGACGCCCACGGCAACGCCGCCAATGGTCACGTCGGCGCGGCCGAAGAAGCCGAGGTCGCTCATGTCGCGACCGACTGCGGCCGAAAGAACATCGCGCGAACGTGGCCCCTGCAGTGAGACGCCACAGATCGTTTCGGTCTGGTCTTCAATGGTGACGTTGAGACCCTCTGAGGCGGCGTCGAGCCAGCCGTGCTGCGGCTCGGCAGAGGTCCAGAAGTAGGAACCATCGGAGAGCAGGGCAACGGTGCCGTCATCGAGCACTCGGCCGGTCTCATCGCACCACGGGGTGTAGATGACCCGCATCGGCTTGATGCGATCGACGCGACGAGTGATGACGCGGTCGACCAGCTTTGCGGCATCGGGGCCAGTGAGGCGGTACTTGCACATTGGAGTGATGTCGAACAGGGCGGCCGAGAAGCGGACCGCGTGGTATTCCAAGTCATGCGCTGGCATATAGGAGTCAGCGATGAAAAATCCCGACCAGTTGCGCCAGCGGCGTGCCTGGTTCAGTTCTGCCGTGCGGGGGTGGAACGGCGTCTCGAGCGGCATGCGTCCCTCCCTCTCTCTCAGCGGCCTAGGCGGTACCATTGCCCGCACTCGCATCCTAGCGATTCGGGGCGAGATTGGGAGGGGTAGTGGCGGAACGGTACGACGCGATCGTTGTCGGTGGTGGGCATAACGGCCTCACTACCGCGGCGTATCTTGCGAAGGCTGGACTAAAGGTCATCGTCCTCGAACGCCGCTCCGTCCTTGGTGGCGCAACCCTTACGGAGTCGCCAGTACCAGGCTTCAAGTTCTCTGTTGCCTCCTATTTAGTGAGCCTGCTGCGCCCACAAGTGATTCGCGAGCTCGACCTTGCCAAGCACGGCCTGCAGATGGCGCCATCGGTTGGCACCTATACCCCGCACTGGGATGGCTACCTCGACCGCCGCACCGATCACGCCGACACACTTCGTGAGATTCGCAAGTGGTCGCATCGCGACGCCGACAACTACGACGACTTCAAGCAGACGGTCACCGACATCACCCGTTTCATTCGCCCCGCCATCGACCTTCCCGCCCCCGATCCATACGGTGATCCGAAGGAGTGGCTGGAGTACGCCGGCCTCGCCAAAGAGTTCGGTCACCTGCCGCTGCGCACCAAGGGTGCATTGCTCGATCTCATCACCGGAAGCGCCTACGACTTCTTACGCCGCTGGTTCGAAGGCGAGCCGCTCATCGGCACCATGTCGGCCTCGGGGATCATCGGCACCTTCTTGGGCATTAAGTCTCCAGGCACCGGCATGGTTTTTTTGCATCACTACTTCGGTGAGATCGACGGCTCGTTCCGCGAGTGGGCGCTGCCGCAGGGTGGTACCGGTGCCGTTGCGGCGGCGATCGCCAGCGCGGCGCAGTCGTTCGGCGCAATCACCCGCACCGACGCGCCCGTGAAGCAGGTGCTGCTGCGCGGCGATAAGGCGATCGGCGTGGTGCTGGAGTCGGGCGAAGAGGTCTACGGCGACACGATCGTCTCGGCGGCCGACGCCAAGCACACCTTCCTCGACATGCTTCCGGTCGGCTCGCTGCCAACAGACTTTGAAACGGCGATTCGCAATTTCAAGTTCCGCGGCAGCTCGGCAAAGGTGAACTTCGCCCTCGATGGCCTGCCAACCTTCACGGCGGCCCCTCCAGGGAACGGCCACCTAATGGGCACCGTCAGCATCTCGCCAAGCCCTGACTATATGGAGCGCGCCTACGACGATGCGAAGCACGGCCACCCGAGCAAGCGCCCATTCCTCGACATGTTGATTCCAACGCTCGTCGACCCGTCGATGGCGCCGCCAGGGAAGCACGTCGCCACGGCGTTTGTGCAGTACGCGCCACATAAGTTGGCGCCAGAACACGGCGGCTGGGACAACATCAAGGAGCAGTTCGGTGATCTCGTGGTCGACACCATCGCTGAATTCGCACCGGACTTCCGCGACAAGATCGTGGGTCGCCAGGTCATGACCCCGCTCGATTTGGAGCGTACCATTGGCCTCACCGAGGGGAACATCTTCCAGGGTGAGATCTTGGTCCAGCAGATGGCCTTCAACCGACCGGTGAGCGGCTGGTCGCGCTATAAGACACCAATCCGCGACTACTGGCTCGCCTCCTCCTCGGCTCACCCGGGCGGCGGAATCATGGCGGCCCCTGGCCGACTCGCCGCACTTGAGATTCTGAAGAGCAAGCGAGGGGAGGCGTAATGGCCGCCAAGAAGTCCGCACCGAAGGTTGTGAAGGCTGCAACCAAAGCCGAGCTGCCTCCGAAAGTACAGAAGGCCCCACGCGCACCAAAGCCTGCTGCGACCGCGGATGTTGTGGTGATCGGCGGTGGACATAACGGCCTCGTTGCCGCCGCCTACCTGGCGCGCGCTGGCGTGAAGACCATTCTTGTTGAGGCACGAACCGAACTCGGTGGAATGGCGCTCACGGGCGATGTCGATGGCGTTCGCGCTCCAATGCTCGCGCACACCGTTGGTCGCTTCCGACCGCGCGTTGCCCGCGACCTCGGCCTGCAGGGGAAGGTCAAGCTCGTAGAGCCCGAGGCGCGCAACTTCGCGCCGCACCCAACGAACGGCACCTCCATCACTCTGTGGCGCGACGCCAAGCGCACCGCCGCTGAACTCGCCGCCCGACCGAACGGCGAGAAGGTTGCGGCCGGGTACCTAAAGCTCGACGGCCGATTGCGCCGCGTCGGTGCCTACTTTGAGAAGGTCCTCGACGGCATTCCGCCAGATCTTGACGGCGGCAAGTCGGTCGCCGAGCTGCTCGCCGGCTTCGCCTTCCGCGCGCCGTTCAGTGGACTCGAAGAGGGTGACGGTCGTGAGATCTTGCGGATGCTCCCAATGTCGGCAGCCGACCTCGTCAACGAATACATCAACGACGACCATCTTGAAGCGCTGATCGCCTGGCGCGGCTCGCGCTACAACGCCACTGGACCAATCTCGCCAGGCACCGGCGCATCGCTCCTCTTCGACAACATCACGGGTGACGGCTCCGACGGTGGTGCCTCGGGCGAGACGGTCGTAGCGATTGGCGGCCCAGGCGCACTGATTGATGCGATCGCCGATGCGGCACGTGGGTTCGGTGCCGAGATTCGCACCGGCGCACAGGTCACCGCCATCACCGAGCGCGACGGTCGCGTCACAGGTGTGGCACTGGCCAGTGGCGAAGAGATTATTGCGCCGTATGTGCTCTCAACGCTGGATCCAAAGAGCACGCTGTTGAATCTGCTCGGAGTAGAGGCGACCGGCCCAGAGCTGCGCCGCCGCCTGCGCGCCACGCGCAGCACCGGCGTCACCGCAAAGCTGAACATCCTGCTCGACCAGTTGCCAAACTTCCCGAGCGCGGGCTCTGCCGCGGAGCAAGAAGTGCGGCTGCGTGGTCGCATCACCGTCCTCAGCGACATCTTGGGCATTGAGCGCGCCTTTGATTCGAGTAAGTACGGCGAGATGAGCGACGTGCCGGTGGTTGAGGCGATGATTCCAACGCTGATCGACCCAAGCCTCACCAACGATAAACGCCACCTGTTGAGCGCCGTGGTGCAGTACGCGCCCGTCGACCTAAAGGGCGGTTGGACCGCTGACGCGCGCAAGACGCTCGCCGACCGTGCTGTTGCGGTGCTTGAATCTGTTGCCCCAGGAATCAGTGGCCACATCGTTGCGCGCCAGCTCATTACGCCCGCCGACCTTCAGAGCGATTGGGGCGCGACTGGCGGCCACGCCATGCATGTGAATGAAGGTTTCGATCAGTTCGCCCAGTGGCGTCCGCTTTACGGTATCGGCCGCTACGAGACACCGATCGATGGGCTCTTCTTGTCGGGTGCGGGCACCGCGCCAGGCGGCGGTGTCACTGGCGCCCCAGGGGCGAATGCCGCCGAGAAGCTGATCCGCCACCTTCGCCGCGCTGCCGAGTAGGGCAGCCCGGGCGCCCCGGTGGGCGTGCGGAGGTAGACCCACGCAGCGCCGCGCAACTGTGCGAGAGTAGACAGATGGAACGCACGATTACATCGCACAACCCTGAGATTCACACCGACGGGGGCCTACCCCCCGATCCATTCCCCATGATCAACTGGCGTACCGACGTGCGGCATGAGCCGAAGCAAGAGCGCTCCATTGCCACTCGGCGATTGATCCTCGACGCGGCGCGTACCCTGGCCAATGAGAAGGGCATCAATGGCGTCACCATGCAGCTCGTCTCCAAGCGTGCCGGCATTGCCAGTGGCACCGCGTATCAGTTCTTTGACGACCTTGAGTGCATCTATCGTGACATCTACGAAGATTGGTATCGCGATTGGTGGAGTGTGATCCTGATGCACACGAGCGAGTACTGGGACCAACGTTGGGAGCAACAGCTCTACGATCTCATCAAAGGGAGCTGCACCTTCCTGGTAAAGCACTCCGATGTTTGGACCGTCATTCGTCACGTTGACGCAACGGCGGAAGGGAAGATTGCAGCCCCACAGATGTTGCAAGCGCAAATCAAGCGCTCGGTGGATTCATGGACACCATATTTCACGTCGCTTGGGCTTTCGCCAGAAGAGATCAAGCAAATGGCACGAGGGAACACGTACACGGCGCGTGGGCACCATATCTTTACCGCCCTGGCAGGGAGCTCTGTTCGCGATGTGATCGAAGGATCATTTGAAGCCCAGCGCGCACTCATTCGTGAATATCTGCGGAGGCATAACGCCCTGTAGCAGGTCCCCTTCCCAAAAGGCGAGCAGTTCTCACAAAAACCTCGCACGACCGCAGCGAAAGCGAACCACGCTCAATAAATATGTGAGTGGTCATCGCGGTGTGCAAGAGTATGCACATGGCAGGTAAGACTCGGCTCGCAAAAGGCAAGATCGTAAGCAGCGCCGAAGGCGTGCTGCTGCCAACCGCTTTCCCCCTCACCACCTGGGCTGGCGGTCGTCGACGTATTCCCAGCCAGGCTCGCTCGTTACGTACTCGAGCGCTGATCCTTGAGGCGGCCAAAGAGCTTGCCAATAGCAAGGGCGTTGGCAGCGTCACCATGCAAATGGTTGCCGCCAAGGCAAAGATCGCCGCAGGCACGGCTTATCAGTTCTTTGATGACCGTGACTCCATCTTCTTTGACCTCTACGAAACGTGGGCAGGCGCGTGGTGGTCGAGTGTGGTGCTCTCCACCTCACGCCCATGGACTGCAGCAACCTGGGCTGACGAGCTTGACGCCGTTGTCGAAAACGGCTGCAAGTTCCACCTGAAGCACAAGGAGATGTGGGAGGTCATTCGCTACGTGGAGTCGACGAAGGTTGGCCGCGACGGAATGCGCCTGCTCTTTGACGCAAACGTTGATCGCGTGATTCAGTGGGCGTCGCCGTACCTCAAAACGACCGGCATGAGCCCTACCGAGATCCGCAGCCTCTGCGCCTCGATCATTCGAACAGCTCGGGGCCACCACATGTACTGGCCCCTTGACAGCTCATCGCTCCGTGAAACGATTCGTGGCTCGCAAGAAGCCCAGCGCGCGATCGTTGAGGCGAAGTTGCGCACGCTTGGAAAGAAGAGCGGCGCCAGCGGCACCGCGTCGCGAGCGAAGTCGGTCTAGCGACTCCGTCGCGCTGCCAAGAAGAGCAGCACGCCAACCACGGCGAGCGCCGCGCGCTCTGCAGCACCGGCACCACCACCAGCAAAGTAGCCCGCGAATCCTGCGCCGTAGAGAAGCACCGTGTCGATGATCAGCCGCTTTCGGTGTGCGAGGCGCGAGCCAGCGAAGAGCAGACTTCCAGCAGCCAAGATCGCAAAGGTTGGGTGAAGTCGCCCTGCCACCGTTGTCACCTGCCAGCCGGGATCAGTGGGAAAGATCGCTAGGCCAACAATGCCCACCGCCGCAAGGATGAGCGCGCGCGTAACCCCTGAGCGCCCCTTCACTCGCCAGCTGCGCGCGAGCAAGAGCAGTGTGACGGCGAGGATTGCTCCGAGGCCCAAGTGGAAGAGCCAAGCGGCGCTTCCGAGCGCGTGCTCAGAGGCGGCGTAAATGCGCGGGTCGAGGGTCTGATCAAGCAGATCGCAGGCAAGAATCGCCGCTGCACCAAAGAGGACGAGAAACTCGGCGGCGCGTCCACGAACGAGCTTGGCGAACGGCGTGGGGAGCTGCTGTGAAAACTGTGTGGTCATAAACGCATCGTAGCCCGAAGGCGGCATAATCGCCCCATGAACCTGGCACCACCAAAAGATGAATTCAAGCGCACGCTCCCCACACGCTGGGCGGCGATTGACTTTGAGACGACCGGACTCTGGTTTCGTGACCCTTCGACTGGTGTCATAGAGGCCGCCGCCGTGATCTACGAGGGTGCACGCGAGGTGAGCTCCTGGTCGACCCTGGTCTACCCAGAGACCGCCATCTCCGACTTCATCATCAATCTCACCAAGATCACCCCCGAAATGATTGACGCGGCGGGGGTGGATCGCGGCGTGGCCCGCCAGCAGATGACGGACGCCCTGCAGGGGACCGAACTTGTCGTCGCCCACAACATGGAGTTTGACCGGAACGGCCTACGCTGGCTCGGCATCTTCGTGCCGCCGTCAAAGCAGTACTGCACCATGCTCAACCTGGTCCCCGAGAGCGAGAAGTGGCCGAAGCTGAGTGAGGCGGTGACCGAGCTCGGCATACAGGTTGAGGGGCAGCCGCATCGAGCCGAGACCGACGCCCGTACCGCCGGCCGCATCTTCATTGAGATGGTCCGCCTCGGCTATTAACTCTCAAAACACCGTGCCACTCTGGTGGCACAGGTGGCGGGTACGGTGTGCAGGTGATGGGTCCGCGACGGCGCCGCCAATCGCCGACCCTGTAGTGGAAGGAGTCCCAATGCGACCTACCCCTAGCCGAGTCCGCGCCGATGTCCCCAACGAAGAGCCACAGGAGCGTGGCCGACTCATGAGCGTCTACGTGGCGGGGGAGACCGCCTACTGCGCCTGGGGCTACCCCAGCGAGCGCCTCCTGATCACCGCCGCTCCCATGAGCGCCGAGATCGCCGATCTCATCAACAAGCTCGAGGCGCGCACCCCGGTCTTCCTGGAAGAGGCCGCCACCGAATCCGAGGAGATCGATTTCGCCGCCTCGTTCGCGCGGCACCTGCCGCCAGGAACGCCGCGGCCACGACGAGCCGAACCGGCAACACCGCCGTCCCTCCCGAAGGCGCTCATCGACATCTTGAAGAACCGCACCGCCAATCGCCGGAGGATCTCATGAGCACCACGCTACGCAAAGGATCAACCTGCCCGACCTGCAATAAGGCGACGCTGGTGCCGATTGTCTATGGGCTCCCTACGGGCGATACGGTGCAGGAAGCGGAACTCGGCATGATCTCTATTGGTGGATGCGTTGTGCGCGGCAATGATCCAGAGCTGGAGTGCCTCGGCTGCAACGAGAAGTTCATGCGTAACGGCGAGTGGGTGCTGACCTATGAGCGATAATCTCCCGAACGATCGGCAGCGCCTGATTGGCGGACTTCTCGGTGTGATCGTGGGCGATGCGATCGGTGTGCCGTGGGAGTTTCAGCCGGCGAACACCGCGCCACGCCCAACACCCGCGGTCGGATTCCAATCGTTCCAGCAGCCACCCGGAACCTGGTCTGACGATGGCTCCATGACCCTCGCGCTCCTTGAGTCGCTCCTTGAAGTTGGGTGGAATCTTGACGATCAGGGCCGGCGCTTCCTGGCCTGGTTCGACGATGCGCACTACACGGCAACCGGCGTCTGCTTTGACTCGGGGATCGCCACCACGGCGGCGCTCAATCGCATTCGCTCTGGCACTCCTGCAGCAGAGGCGGGAAGCAACGGCGAGCAGTCACAATCCAACGGCGGCCTAATGCGCATCCTGCCAGTCGCACTCATGGGTCGCGACCTGAGCGATGCGGAGCTGGTCGCTCGTGCGGAGGCGGGCACAAAGGTCACCCATGCCCATCCGCGTGTAGTGGTGGCTTCCGCGATCTACGTGCTTGTGGCACGAGCGCTGCTTCGTGGTGAAGCCCCTCGCCCCGCGATCAACTGGGCGGTGGCAACGCTAGGCAGCCTGTATACCAATAATCCCGAGAAGCGCGATCTGATCGCAACCTGCCTCGCACACAAGTCAGGACTAGGTCACGCCTACGTGGCGGACAGCCTCCTCAGTGCCTTCACGGCACTGGAGCAGGGGAGCAGCTTCCGCGACGTCGTGGAACTGGCAATCTCATATGGGCACGACACAG
>Ga0222712_10007691_pt1 | contig 10350 bp, 6 predicted proteins | sample C33_657DmetaG_FD_165043 | JGI IMG/M metagenome (GOLD analysis project Ga0222712, IMG submission 165043) | Estuarine water microbial communities from San Francisco Bay, California, United States - C33_657D | ecosystem: Environmental > Aquatic > Marine > Unclassified | place: USA: California...
GCCGCCGCCACCACCAATACCACCATTTCCACCATTAATGCTATATCCAGCACCACCACCACCGCCGCCAAAATAATATGGACTCATCGTTGGATAAAGTATTCCAGGACCTCCATTTGGTGTATTTGGCCCTGAAGTACCAGGACCTCCTGCGCCACCGCCGCCACCAGAATAATATTGCCCACTACTTCCACCGCCATTAAATCCTTGTCCAGAAGTTCCAGCGCCAGCTCTTCCAGTATTTGTATCACTATATCCAGATGCGCCGCCACCACTTCCACCACTTCCGCCATATCCACTATTAGGAAGATATCCGAAATAAGAACTGCCTCCATATCCGCCGCCAGTAGCTGTAATTGATCCAAATACGCTATTACCACCTTGAGTTGCCGAGACAGTGTATTGATGACCTCCAGGTTGACCACTTGTTCCTGCTGCTGGCGCTCCTGTTCCTCCATTTCCAACAGTAACTGTGACTGCTGTTCCTTGAGTTACAGCATAAGATGAATTATAAACTACTCCGCCGCCTCCGCCGCCACCACCCATATCCATACCGCCGCCACCTCCGCCAGCGACGACGAGTACTTCTACAGTCGCGCCCATGATGCTATTTATATCTCCAGCGTCTAGAGATAATACTAATCCATCTTCTATTAAATTTGGTCCTAATGATGCAGCCATAAATTTTTATAATCCAAATCTACCTTTTAAAGCGTTGTAATTTTGTAATAACTCTGTAGTAGTTAATACTCTATTATACATTAATATTATAGCTATATTTCCAATCCAAGGATATGCATTATTGCCTTGAGGAGTTCCATTTGGTTCATTTCCTATTGTTAGTGCATAAGATGGATTAGATAATAACCCACTATTTAAGTTTGTAGCAGCATAAAAATGAAAACCAGCATTATACATAACAAATGTATCTTGTCCTACTTGAACACCATCTACATACAATGTTTCACCGCTTCCGTCTTGATGCCATGTATTTCCGACATTGTTTTGATATAAATCTATGTAATTTTCACTGTCACCATTTCCTATTAATTTTCTCCATACACCTGAAACTGTGCTTCTAGCAACTACAATAATAGTATATCCATTTCCTCCTTGACTTGTTTTTAAGTTTTGTGGAAAACTATTTCTATAAATTTTATTTCCACTTCCAGTAGAATTTCCATCAAAATTACTAAAACCATTAGTTGCATCCCAAGTAACATTTCCTTGAATTGTAAAATCATTTCCACTTCCACTAACGTCATACCAAGTAGTTCCTGATCCTGCATAACTATAATTATTTCCAGCATCAAGATTTAATATAAGACCATTTTGTACAATTGTATTTGTAAATCTAGATTTTTGCGCGTTATAATTTTGTAATACTTCGGCGGCTGATAATGCTCTATTGTATATTTGTAGAGCGTATAAATTACTATATAGATAATCTGCTGAATTAGTATCTCTTTTACCCGTAACAAATATTCCGCTATCATATTGCAAAGATATATCAGCATTTTGTTGTACAGCATAACTCACTTCAACTCCATTCACATATAATTTCATAAGATTACTTACTCCATTAACTACGGCAGTAACCATTTGTATTGTTCCTGTAGTAATTGCTCCAGTATTAGACTGAACTTGTTTTTGATCATTACCTAAAGATAAAAATATATCCGTAGCATTATTACCAGGACATACAAGAAAAAAACCTTTATTTGCTAAATATGGATATCCATTACTTATAATTGTTTGCCTAGTATTTGAAGTAGGCTTAATCCAAAAATTAATGGTAAATATGATACCAACATTTAATAAACTAGGATATTGTATAAAATCATTTGAGCCATCAAATTTTAATGCGCCTTTATTATAATAATCATAAACTGGCATATTCGCCGTAGTGCCATTTCCCAATAAACCATTATTATTATTTCCACTTAAATCAATTGCGCTTTTATCAGTATTTACAATTCCCCATTTTTGACCAAGATATGTGTGAACTTGTTTTATTTCAGTTAAAGATAAAGCTCTATTATAAACAAGAATTTCGCATATTTCTCCATTGTAAAATCTACCAGCACCCGCTCTCCAATATCCTATATTTAATCCAACGTAATTTGCTTGACGTATTTGTTGATCCGCTATAGCAACATCTCCGCTTGATGTGCCATTAGAAGATAATGTAAGAGTAGATGATCCTTTTCTTAATGTAACAATTTGAGGAGTATTATCAGTATATGAAATCGCATTAGTATTCAGCCAAGTAGTGTTTGCTTCATTCGCTAACCAAACCAACCATTGTGATGCGGTATTATTTCTTTGAATTACCCATCCATTATATCCATCCATTCCATGATCTTGGTCTAAAATATTTGCATAAGCATTATTTTGCGTACCCGGTTTTATAAAAACTATTGCAGTAACAGAGTTTGTGAACACCATTCCACTATTAACTCTCATAAAATCTGCATTTGTAGATGTAAAATTTACACTTTTTCTACCATTAACAACCGTACTTCTTGATGGTTGTTGCCCAGTCGTTGCTTGATTTGCATGAAAATTATTACCACTTTTATCTCTCCATTGACTTACTTCGGTGCCTGAACTATAAACAAATGAATCATCATCTGCTGCGTCGAGCCATAAAATCAAACCATTTTTAATTGGTAAATTTTGCGCGGCGAAACTATTATCATCAGAAGGATCTAATGCTAATACTAATCCATTTGTTACTAATTTTGGTCCTCTAGATATTGCCATAATTATAATCCAAATCTTGCTTTTGTTGCTTTATAAATTTGCTGTAATTCAGTTTCAGATAAATGTCTATTATAATAATAGAAATTAGATATTCTGCCCCAATTTTGATCATATGATGTAGGATCACTACTAACATTATGATATGCTCCTATGGAAGCCGTACCTAAAGTAAATTGAGCGTTAGCATTAGTTAAAGTTCCAGATGAAGTTGCTAAATTACCATCATAATAAAATTGATAATATGGACTAGATGACGAAAGCTTCCAAACATAAAAATGAAATTGAGTTGTATAATTTGATAACGTATTTACATCAAATCCAGTATCTATCCAACCTCCGCCATTAGCATCATACATTCCTAATGATACACCATCGGTTGCCCAAATAATCACTTGATGATCACCACTAACACTTCTCCATAATGTTTTCCAATTTCCATTAGCTGGTTTAATAGTAGAATACATGCATATTGTAACATTTGGATATACTGGCAAATCTGTTAATGTTCCACTTGGAAGATATTTAGCAATACCATTTTCAAAATCCATACAACGAACATTATTGTATGTCGTAAATACGCTAGGATGACTTAAAGTAAGATTATAATTATTGCCGCTAATATCTCTCCATTGAATAGGAGATCTACTTACTAATTCCGCTATACTTGGTTGTTTTCCATCTATTAAATCTACTCTTGGATCGTAAAACTGTAATCTTGTAGTATTATCTCCGCAATAATAATGATAAGTTCTATGTATTCCTTGAGTAGAATCACTTGACCATTTTAAATCTCCAGATCCAATATTACAACCATCAACTGATCCTTGCTTTACTGGATTATTGACAAAATAATATCCTGTATCAGGATGTTTTCCTGTATATGAAGTATTCCAAGGGTAAACATGACCAACATATAAATACCATACGTCTTGAGTTAAACTAGCTCCAGTATTACTACAATTCCAATAAGCATTTGTCTCAGCCACGCTATTATCCATTCTTCTTGATCCTGATCCATTAGCATACATACCAAGATAAAATGTGCCGCCGCCTGAAGAGCTTGTTCTTTTTACCCAAACACTAAATCTATATAATTTAGTATTATCTATATTAAACCAATCCGTATTCCATCCGCCATCTGCATAACCACTTCCATCAGGAAAAGTTCCCCAAACTATTCCTGTATGACCCCAAGGATTTGCGGCTGCAAATCTTTGATTTTCATTTGTTGCCCCATTTTGTCCGTAACCAGTTACACTGCCACTGGAAACCGTCCAATTATTCATGTTTATCAATGAATTAGGCAAACAGCTATTTCTATCACTAGCATCATATCCTAGCACTAAACCATTTGTTACTACTTTGGGGCCGTATTGCATGTATTATTGTTTACACTATTATAGTCCGAATCTGCCTTTTATGGGCTAATAATTTATTCTATAATTAATCCATCTAAAATTAATCCACAACAATGCGATTTGTGTTTTAATATATCTTGCAAATCTATATTTCCATCAATTGTTAACCGTTTTTCTGATAACACTAAATTATTATTTTCATCATAAAATGACAATAAAACTACAATATCATTTGGAAATTGTTCATCATTTATAATGCTTTTAATTATTTTTTTAACTTTATTCATAAATTTATTTTACATAATAAGCGCCATAATTGAAATAATCTGTGCTAGATCCTGACCAGAACGGACCATCTGCATAACTTCCGCTTGAACCGCCTCCCCAGAAATTACCATCCCAACAACTTCCATACCAAAATGGTGTATTTCCATAAAAAGTTGCACAATTACCAGGATTACCATCTTGATCCAAATCGTATGCGGTAAACGAATACCCACCCGCTATATGATACGAATATAAACCAGGATTATTTGCACCTAATTCCAAACTAAAATTTCCAACACCTTGCCATGCGTAAGTTCCACTCCATCCTGTCCAAGTCCATCTTGCTCTTTTTGAATGAAAACCTGTTTGCCCTAATTTTACGCCAATATTTGATGATACTATTTCAACAAACTTTCTTTGTCCAGATGCAGCCGCAATACTATTCCATTTATTTAATCCAACCCAAAGATTAAAATTTGATGGATTTGTACCTAAACCATAATTGCCTAAAGTAATAAAACCAGTAGTAGATGCCGCATATGTACCAGCAGTAGTTCCCATATTACCTGTATTTAATCTATTATTAGCAACAAGAACCCAGCCGCCGCCATCATAATCCATATCAATCCAATATAGATTTACAGAACCGTCAACAGTTAACCAATACCAACCAGTAGTTGCATATGGATATGCATCTTTAATAGCTTTACCACTTGTTGCTGGATTATTATATGATCCTAAGAAATTTGGCGTTTCTTTCACCCATATGCTGAATGCATGTGGCGCTCCTGTTATTGCATTTGGAGGATAGTCATTAGCATTTTGAGCAACAGGAACTATATCTCTATAATGAATTGTGCCGCCAAGATTTGTAAAACATCCCAATCCCCACGGAGTATCTACATTATCCGTGACATTATATCTGTGACCTGCAATCATTGTTCTATCTTTATTACCATCTTGAGCGCCATCATATTCACCAAATTTAAATAAAATTTTAGTTCTGTTAGCAGAATCTAATACAGGATCAGATATACCATTATTTGTTACATCTAGAGATTTTACTCTACCATTTGTATAAGCTTGAGCAGATGTATCAGAACCAGCAGCAGACCAATTTAATCCAGCAAAGAAACTTGCTAATGAAGTACATTGCAATTGACCTGTATTTGTATATAAAATATTTGTTTGACTTGCGCCATTATATTTTATCATCATTTGACTCATTGGCGCGTAAGCCCATAATGCATTTTTATAATCAGTTGTAAACGGAGTTCCAGCAGTAGTATTTAAAGTATTATAATCTTCCCATATGCCTGTTGATTGAAATGGGTTTAATGGTGCGCCCCAAGGATGATTTGTAGAATTATCATAAGCTTCATTATTATCATATATTGTTCCTACATGCATCCATCCACCAGACTCTGTTTCTAAATCACAAAAAGTAAGAACTGGATCACCTGTATAACCATCTGGTTTTATATAATAATATCCAGATTTTGCATTTGGAATGGTATTTTTTATTGCCAACGCTGATGTTGCAGGATTATTAAATGAACCAACGGCACTTCTTGTTTTAATTGTTTGATAATTTTGTAATATTTCTGCGTCAGTTAATAGCCTATTATAAACTCTTAATGACGACCAAATTAAATCACTATGAAAAGAAGATTCTGCGCTACCCCAACCATGAAAATTTCTTAAATAATATCCAGAATTAATTACTCTGCCTGTTTGCCATCCGCCACCAACACCATCAATATATAATTGTAATCTGCTATTTGGCTGATCATAAACTAATGTTAATTCATGAGTTCCATTTGATATATTAGACCAAGTAAAACCATAACTAGTAACATCTCCTCCTGTAGTAAATGAACCATTACCGCCAGCATTATTCATACTAGTTTTAAAAAGCCCATCCGTATCTAATGTTAATATATCTCCACTATTACCATCTGTAAATAAATGCCACCAATTATTAATTGTATTATTTATTTTTTCAACTGTAGTTGATACAGTCCAAGAATTTGCAGAATCTACAACTTTATCTGTACTTGATCCATATCTTACACCACTATCAATTGCTCCAGAAATTGGATCAACAAAAAATGCGCCTTGTGTCGATCTTTGGAATTTAACATCTGCGCCGATAGTTAAACCTGTTGTGATTGTATTTGTTAAATCAACTGCTGTTCTACCATTAATACTAATTCCCCACTTTTGAGAAAGATATGTATGAATCGAATTTCTTTCTACATTTGCTACTTTTCTATTGTAAATAATAATTTCAGCAATCGGACCTGAAGACCATATTGAATTTGCTCCCCTGCTTCCAATATATAATGTATTTGTTACATAGCTATTTGTAACTGCTGATCTATTATTTGTTGTTACAGCTTGTTGTGCGCCATTTTTATAAGTTAATAAATCTAATCCCGTTGAATTAACTGCTGAAGCAATACTGTAACCTCCAGATAACCAATTTAGATTTGAAATTAAAGTACCTGTCGCTCTGGTAATATATATCATTCCGTTTCCGCCGCCATAAAAATAAAAACCTTGATTACTATTTGTGTCAGTTGAATGTTCAATAAGCAATGTATTTCCACAATTTGAAACTACAAAAATACTCATTTCGGAATTACAAACAAAATTTGGAATAGTAACCGTATCATTTGTTCCATCAAAATTTACTGTTTTTCTACTATTTTGCGTAATATTTCTACTTGGTTGACTTGCAACTGTTCCTTGTGATGCGTGAAAATTATTACCGCTTTTATCTCTCCATTGATTAACGCTTGTTCCAGAACTATAACTAAAAGTAGTATCATCAGAAGCATCTAACCATAATGCTAATCCATTTTTTACTGGCAAATCTGCTAATGGTATTGATTTATTTTGTGATGCGTCTATGCACAAAACTAAACCGTCTTTTATTATTTTGGGTGAATATTGTAAAGCCATAAATTATAATCCGAATCTTGATTTATCTGCTTGAAAATTTTGAGATATTTCAGTTGCACTTAATACTCTATTATATAATTGAAATAAAGCTATATTACAATTTGCGAACAAAGTGCTGCTATACTGTGCGCCAAGATAAAGATTTCCTGACAAATTTACATAAGGAATTGCGTTCGAACCATTTGCTAATGAGCCATTAATATATATATATGCGAAAGTAGAAAGCGCACTAACAGTAACCGCTACATGGCACCAATTTCCTAATCCAACATTTACTCCAGAAGATATTGTAGTAGTTGAACCAGCAGCTTGATTATAATGAAATCCTACATTAGATGGAGTAAATATTGTATAAGTGCCAAATCCATCACATCCAAATATTCTACTACCATTAGCGGTATCAGTTATCCATTTACAAAAAAACATAAAAGTATATTCTGAATAACTGCCGCCAGAAGGGAATATAACATAATCATTAACGCCATCAAAAATAATATTTCCACCATTTGATGTATTAAATAAAGGGCCATTTGTAAGAGCGCCATTTCTAGCGTTACCACTAATATCTTTCCATACTGTATTTCCAAAATAATATGGATTAAAAGTTGTAGCACTAGACGCTCTTTCTAATTGAATACCATCCCACCAAATTGTTTTCCCAACCTGTCCACTTGATCCACCAAGCCTAATTTGAATATAAGCTGTAGAAGCATTACTAAGCGTAGTCGTAAATGTAAATCTTTGCCAACTTGTTGTTACGGTAAATGAAGTAGAAGGAGCTTCAACATAATTACCAGAAGAATTTGCTCCAAAAATAAAACAATTACCAGTTACTGTTTCACTAGCTTTAGCATAAAAACTGAGAGTCCAAGTTTGTCCAGAAGCTGCTGGAGCTAAATTCCAAGTAGAAACATTATAAGTTCCAGTATATGGATCTGTTCCTACCATTACCATTTTCAATGGAATTGAGCCATATTGTCTAGTAATTGTACTATCACCAGAAAGAGTACAATTATTATTACCCGTTCCAGACCAAGCAAAAATATTAGTAGGATTAGGCATAACATTTGGGCTATAACTTCTCATATAACCCGCATCCAAATCTAATATTAATCCATTTCTTATTATTTGCGGCCCATTATTTACTGTACTCATATTTTAGACTCCATATGTTTTACGGGTTGCATTGAAATTTTGCAATACTTCTGCGGCAGTTAATGCGCGATTATAAGCTCTTGCAGTTGAAACAATAGAGTTACTCGCATAATCCGTACTTGCCGCCCCAATATAATATGGAGTTGTAGATGCATATTGCCTTAACTGCTTTGTTAATGTCGCGCTATCCCGTAAAACTCCATTTATATATAGATATCTCATAGCATTTTCCACATCAGTTATAAAAACACCATGATACCAAATATTCAAACTCAAAGTGACGCCAAGAGACGTATTTGTTACATCATTATACCATGTAGTAGCATAAATAATATTTGGCGTTCCCTTATCATGATAAAATCCACTATGATACCCTTGTCTTCCGAAAAAATATCCACCATATAATCCCGGTGGAGTTCCTAATAATTTAAACCAACATTCATATGTATGAGTATTGTTGCTTAATCCATCTAATACAGAATTAGCAATCGGAGTCGTTATAGCTCCTTGAGCATTTGCATTAAAATAATATCCTCCACCATCAAATAAAATGGCAGAACTGGTAAGATTAATATTGTAATTATTACCACTTATATCTCTTAATCCGCCACCGCTAGTAATAGTATTTGCAGTTGAAACTGTTATTGGAGAAAAGGAAGTAGGTTCATTTCCAGATTCTAATTGAAATCCGGTAAAATAAACAGTAAACCCGCCTGTTAAACTTCCGCTATGAATTGGAAAAAAATGAAATGTGCCACTTGTAACTAAAGCAGTGGCTCTAAATCTTCTCCAATAAGTATAAATAGTTGGATTCCAATCTCCGTCTGGTGTTCTATCGCTGGCATTATCTCTCCATAATTGTGCATTATTTAAAGCCGATGGTCCGCCTGACGCTAATCTTGCATAATAACTCACTGTATAAGTTCCAGAAGCTAACCCAGTTTTAGTTAATGCAAAATATTGATAACCAGATGTTCCTGTATTATACTGTAATACAGTAGGTGCATTAATTGGATTATCTATTCCAGCGACAGCAGAAAAACTAGCGCCAGTACTTCCTTGATAACTATAAACAGTAACGAAATCAAATCCATCATATGGATCTGCGGAATATAAATTTGTAGCTACTTGATTTCTTATTGGATTTAAAGAATCAAGAAATGTGGTCGCATAAGATTTTCTTTCAGCTTGAAATCCCCAAAGATAAACAGTGCCTAAAGTTGCTCTATTAGCACCAACTGAAACGGTCATAGCACTAGTGGTAGCACCAGATGATCCGCTAGTATTGGTAGTTATACATCTCCACCAACCATTTCCATAATAAACCATCGAACAACTAGTTGATGCAGGACTCCCATTTGTTGCAACTCCTGTTGTTAAATTAAAACTAGCATTATTTTCTCCACCAGACATATTACTGATACCAATCCAAATTACATTATGAGTGCCAGCTTTAGCAAAAACTGAAGTTGTATAAACAGTACTACTTACTATAGGAAAATTTTTACTATAATAATTAAAAGCAGTACCATTCCATGCTACGCTCCATGCGTTATTACTTCCATCAGGAGCAACTGCTGCGTTAGGAGTGGCAGCGAAATTATAAAGCCCTTGATAATAATTAGCATCATTAGGATTCATTATAAGATTAGAAGTAGCTTCACCTCTAAAACTTTTTTGGAATTCACGATTATAATATAACTGTAAATTTTTTTTAACTACTCCTAGATTAGCATGTTGAATACTCATATTTTTTCCTCCACTATTAATTTAGGAACATCTTTTCTTTCAGCAGTAAAGTCCCAATAAAATTCAACATCTTTAGATTTTTCATACC
>Ga0222712_10007692_pt1 | contig 10350 bp, 7 predicted proteins | sample C33_657DmetaG_FD_165043 | JGI IMG/M metagenome (GOLD analysis project Ga0222712, IMG submission 165043) | Estuarine water microbial communities from San Francisco Bay, California, United States - C33_657D | ecosystem: Environmental > Aquatic > Marine > Unclassified | place: USA: California...
TAAACATTTCTGATACAGCAGGATTTTTTAGATTAAATTCATATAATTTTTCTGCCCAATTGAACACGAATATATATGGCACATTCTCCGATTTGAAGTTATTGGGCATTCGAGCCATTCGGCATACTATCACTCCGAGTATTACCCTCGGGTATCGCCCGGAAATTGATGGGATCAAGAAAGGTTGGGCCACCACATACCTAGATTCTCAAAACAAATCAATCACCTATAGTTTGTTCGAAAAATTCGGCGGTTCAGAATTTGGCCAGAGAAAATCCGGCTCAGTGGGCTTCTCCTTGGGCAATAACTTACAAGGAAAAAAGGTTGTGAGCAAGGACAGCACGGGTAAAGAAAAAACGGAAAAATTCAATTTGATTGACCAACTTTCACTCAGTAGTAGTTACGATTTGGCGGCAGATAGTTTCAATTGGTCCGATGTAAACTTGGGATTCAACACCGTCATCGCCAAACAAATCCGCGTAGGAATCAACAGCTCTTACAGCCCGTACGCCTACGAAAACGGAAGAAGATTGACCACTTTCAACTATCAAAAGAACCAAGGATTGTTGCGCCACCGGAACATTGATTTCAACATGAATTCAAGAATTACCCCTGAAATGTTTGGTGGTAAAAAATCCAAAGAAAACATGCCAGCGAGTGTAACCAACCCATTGGCCACCGATGAAATGGAACTTCGTCAAATACAGATGCAGCCTTGGAATTATTTCGACTTCAGTATTCCTTGGTCGCTGAACTTAACCTACGCGATGGGCTACAGCGCAGAAATCATGAATGCTGCCAACAGAGTGAGTAGAAACACCATCACCATTCGCGGCGATATCAGCATCACTCCAGAATGGAAAATCTCATACAATTCTGGCTATGATTTCAAAAAAAGAGCCCTGAGCGCCAGCGAATTTTCATTGGTTAGAAACCTACATTGTTGGCAGTTGGAGTTTATGTGGGTGCCCAATGGATTTGGAAAACAGTGGCTTTTCACCCTTCGACCCAAAAGCACGTTGCTGCAAGACTTGAAACTCACCAAGCGGGTTTACAGCAATCCAAGTTTGTTCTAATTGAATGATCAGCATCGCGAAAATTGATGAAGATCACCCAGCCAATGTGAAAATTCTCACACCCTTTGCAAATCCTTTCGCCTCTATCTTTGTTCCCTTTAAAAACATTCATACAAATACAAAATGAGCATACAAATTGGTTCCCCCGCCCCAGCATTTACGTTATTTAATAGCGAAAAAGCTGAAGTAAGTTTGTCACAATTCCTCGGTAAAAATGTGGTGATCCTTTTCTACCCACAAGCATTCACCAGCGTTTGCACCGAAGAACTTTGTTCGATGCGCGACAACCTGAAAGAATACGAAGCATTGAACGCCGAAATCTTGGCCATTTCAGTGGATTCTGTATTTACCCTTGACAATTGGAAAACCCAACAAGGCTATAACTTTCAGATGTTGAGCGATTTCAACAAAGAAGTGAGTACAGCCTATGACAGCATCTATGAGACATTCGCTTTCGGTATGAAAGGTGTTTCAAAAAGATCTGCTTTTGTAATAGACAAAGAAGGCATCGTACAGCACGCAGAAATCCTTGACAATGCCGGAGAGATGCCCAACCTTGAGCAAATCAAAGCGGTGTTGTCGACCTTAAACTAATCGCCTATTTTTGTTGAATGCGAAACCGCATTCTAATTTTAACGATAGCCCTATTGGTATTCAGGGCACTGAGCGCTCAAAAAACGCCACACCCTGAATACTTAATGAGGTATTATTTTACCGCTGCCGAAGGGGCAAAACAGTCAGTGATACCCTCAAAAGACCTACTCAAAATCAAGGGCATTGGTCAAAAACAATATTTTTCTTGTTTCCCGCAGGAGGGATTGAGGTTCAATCAATTCTTATCTCAAGTTCAAACCGGATACGACACCATTTATGCGATTGAGGAAATGGTTTCTTGTAGTCCTTTTTTGGCCCATCGCACAGAAACAACCAACGGCGAATACAAAGCGTTTTTAGCAGACAGCGTTTGGATCAAAGCGCATTTGGGATACCAACCGCGCCAACTTTTTCCTGACACCCATGTTTGGATACCCTTTGCGGCTACGGCCGAAAGTGCGCCAGTTCCCAACCCATATACCCGTTTGTATTTCCAAAATAGCACTTATAACAACTATCCCGTTGTGGGTGTAAGTCAATTACAAGCCACAGCCTATTGCGAATGGCTCACACACATTCTGAACGAATCGCCCCAGTACGGAGGCCTTCAAGCAGTCTTGAAAAAACAGGGGCTAAAAATCAAGGCCGAACTGCCCACAGTGGCTGAATGGTTGTACTTGTATGAAATGAGCATACAAGTGCCCAGTAGAACAGGAGTTGCAGAAGGCAAAATTCGCGGAAACTACTTTCGAAACAATCAACGCAAGGGTGGCGCCCTTTTCACCTTCTTGCAACATCAAGAATTAAAAAACAATCCAGTAATATTCAATGAAACAACCACAGCCAGAGGATTGAGCATCCAAAATGAGTTATCTGAAGCATTGCTTATGCCCTTGCCAAGCCAAATGCCACCCGCCAAGCCCTACCCCGCTGTTTCTCACCTTTTGGGCAATGTGGCTGAGTGGACCTCGACACCCGCTTACGGACATTTATTCAACAACAGAACCACGATTTTAAATACCAATGGACAGCTCATTGAGAACGCCTATCAGCAAGTGAATGTCTTTGATTTCAAAGGATATTTGGTGGAAGAGCCTGCCTTGCAGCAACACTATGCGATCAAAGGGGGATCTTGGAATCAAGATTTTCACTACCTAGACCCCATGGCCATCATGTTCATGCAAAGCAATCATTCTAACAATCACGTTGGTTTTAGGACTGTACTGCATTTTTACCCATCTACGGATACCACTACCACACCTTAATTCCACTGTATCTAGATCGGTGATAACGGATTGATTTGTACCGTCCACAAGCAAAATCGTCATGTTGACACTTTTTGTAATTGTATAATTGACACTTCTTTAAATTTTCTTTATCTTGCTACCCTAAAATTAGCCTATGTTTACATTCATACCCACGCGAAAAGTCATTCTAACTGCCCTCACCACCATTTTGGGTGCAGTTTCTACTTTTGCGCAAACCGGATCCTTGGCAGGTTTGGTGACGGACGAGTCTACCAAAAAGCCCATTGAAGGGGTGACCATCGAAGTGTACAAAACCGAACTCGTTGCCAAAACATCGGCCAACGGCTCTTATCTCATTTCAGGAATCACACCAGGAACTTACAACGTAATTTTCACCAAAGACCAAATGGAGGATATTTTGGTGAAAGTGGAAATCAAATCCAACGAAACCACGCCATTGATCGCTGCTATGAAAACAGCTATTTCAAGCATGGGCGATGTGGTTATTGTTGGTTATGGAAGACAGAGCAGACGAAACGTCGTTGGCTCAATTTCTACTGTTTCGGGCAAAGAGATCACTGATATGCCGGCGCCTTCATTTGAGGCTGCCTTACAAGGCAAAGCGGCCGGTGTTCAGGTAATTGTTGGTAGTGGGATGGCGGGATCCGCGTCTTTGATTCGCGTAAGGGGTGCATCTTCGATATCAGCAGCGGGTGACCCATTGTATGTCATCGATGGTATCCCTGTATCACAAGATTACTTCATGAATAGAACCAACGGATCAAATTGGGGCGGTGGTTTCAACAACAACCCTTTGGCGAGTATCAACCCAGACGATATCGAGAACATTGAAATCTTAAAAGATGCCGCAGCAACTAGCATTTACGGTTCTCGCGGTGCCAATGGTGTAATTTTGATTACCACCAAACGTGCACGCAAGCAAGGATTGAAATTCGATGTAAGCGCCCGTTGGGGTAGTTCAAGCCCTACGCGCAAACCGGATATGCTTTCTGCGCCTGAATGGCTTCAATTATACGAAGAAGCATGGTACAATGATGGTCGCACCGGCACGCCAGACCTTTCACTCAATGGCATCCGCATGAGTTGGGCACAGGCAAATGACCCAAAGAACCATACCAATTGGATCGACCAAGTCATTGGCCATGGATTTAAACAGAATTACAATCTTTCAGCCAATTATATGGGCAAGCATTTCGCCGTAAAAGGCATCGTTTCCATGGACGATAACGGAAGTTTCATCATTGGCAACAAATACAACCGTGTTTCTGAGCGTGTAAATTTGGATTATCGCCCCATCAAAGGATTGAACATTCAATTATCTCAGTCGTTGAGCCGCGGAACAAACACCCGAGTAGACGCTTCATGGGCCGGTGGATTGGGATCTGCCATGAGTACCATGTTGCCCATTTACCCCCTTACGCCACTTTATGATAGCGCAAGCAAATCTTACATCACGCCAGTGGGACTTCACACAATTCGTGATCTAAAAAATTGGAGAACAGTTGAAGTTCGCTCAATCAACAACGCCAATATTAGTTATGAGATCAACAAAAACTTGACTGTGAATTACAGCACAAGCATTGATTACATGGACTACAACGAATATTTGTACGAACCCGCGGAGTTGATCAAAATGTACAACGGCAACTATCAGCAAAATGGCAATGCCAAATGGTTCCCAAGCTGGACAATGAACCGCAACCAGTTTTTAACTGCCCAATGGAACAAGGAATTGAGCAAGAATCACACCGTAAGCGCAATGGCCGGAACTGAAACCCAAAGAAGCATCACCAAAAGCAAATACGTAGAGAATTTTGATGCCACAGGTCCAGTAGACCAAGTCGCTATCCCAGACACCGCACTTCAGGCATTCAGCAGAACCCCCTACGAGTGGGCCTTTATCAGCTACTTTGGCCGATTCAACTATAGCTACAAAAACAAACTCAACTTCCAATTAACCAGTCGTTGGGACGGAAGCTCCAGATTTGGTAGAAACAATCGCTATGGATTCTTCCCTGCCGCAGCCGTTGGATACATTCTGAGCGAAGAGCAATTCATGAAAAAATACAAATTCATCAACTTCATGAAGCTTCGTGCGGGTATGGGAAAATCGGGCAATGCCAACTTCGACAACTATGCACGCTGGGGCACCATTACACCGAGTGGCAACTTACCCAAATACAACGGACAGCCGCAGCTCGCGCCTTCACGTTTGGAAAACCCCAATTTGCGTTGGGAAAGCACGGTCAACTTCGATGCAGGTGTAGAAATGGCGTTTGCCAAAGGTCGAATCAGCACCGAAATCACCTATTACAACAAGGTAACGAGCGATGTAATCATGAATGTATCTATTCCAGTTTCAACGGGTTTTGGTAGCTTCTACGACAACGTGGGTGGCATCACCAACCAAGGTGTTGAATTCAGTTTGAAAACAGTAAACATTCGCACCAAGCGCACAAACTGGACAACCAACTTCAGCATTTCTCGAAACGTCAATGAAATCACAAGCATTGGTGTTTACACGCCGGATGCAATTAGTGGTGGAACGAACGATACCCGCGTAGTATTGAATCAACCGGTGGGTACAAACTTCTTGGTACGTTTCTCACACGTAGATCCAGCCACTGGCGCTCCGGTTTATTTTGACTTAAACGGAAACCAAACCACCAAATGGGATCCTGCCAACCGCGTTGCTGTTGGTAATGTATTGCCCAAAGCTTTCGGAAACTTAGCCAATACCATTTCATATAAAAACTGGGAATTGAACGCAAACATATACTTCAACTGGGGCGGTAGCATTTTCGAAAGCTCTGTAAAACGCCAGTTGAGCTTAATGACCGATTGGAACATGGACCGCAGGGTTTTGGATCGTTGGCAAAATCCTGGTGATGAAGCCTTGTACCCCAAAATGACCTTGAGTACTTTCAATCATGGATCTACCACCCCATGGATCAATACTGATTTGTGGTTGCAAGATGGTTCATACATTCGCTTGAGAAGCATCAACGTGAGTTATAAATTGCCTACAGCTTGGTTGAAAAAATCAAAGTTCGATGCCGCCCGCATCATGTTGGTTGGTACCAATTTGCTGACTTGGACAAAATACACTGGTATCGACCCTGAAATCGCCAGGGATTTTGAAAACCCAACCGACAGAAACATGAGCGGAAGTATCACTTACTTAACCACCCCTCAAGAAAAAAGCATCAGTTTGGCCCTTAATTTAAGCTTCTAATCATGAAAAAACCTCTATTCCATTCCTTCGCCCTATTCATTTCGATGACCCTCGTTGGTGTATCGTTTGTTTCGTGCGACAATATGATTGAAACGCCCCCACCCAATGAACTTTTGGTGGATGATGCAATCAAAACCACCGATGACCTGCAACGATTGCTCAATTCATCTTACAACGAAGTAGCCAACACATTTGGTGGCTTCTCTCAAATGATGAGCGAAATGCAGTCAGACAACCTATCTAACCCCAATAACAACGATTTGAGGGAGCTATATAGCCACAACGTTCTATTCTTCAATAGCACTTGCGGTGGCTACTACAGCATTTTGTATCGCGCAATATTCCGTGCCAATTTTGTACAAGACAACATGGACAAAGTATCGGATTTAAGTGCTGCCGACAAAGAGCGCATGACAGGTGAAATCAAGTTCATACGGGCATTGTGTCATTTTACTGCCGTTCGCATGTTTGCTCACCCCTATGGCTACACTGCCGGAAACGTGCATCCGGGTATCGCCATAGTAAAAACCGCATCAACCAAACCCAGTCCCCGATTAACAGTTGCTGAGGCCTACGATGCCATTTTGAGCGATTTGAAAGATGCTGAAACTGCATTACCAGAATCAAATGGCGACTATGCCGACAAAATGAGTGCGAAAGCGCTGTTGGCCCATGTATATTTCCAAATGGGCAAATACACCGACGCAGCTTCATATGCTGGTGCAATTATCGATTCAAAAAAATATACACTGAGCGATACTGTAAATGTATTTGCATCTGAATCTAGCAGTGAACACATTTTCAAAATCGTGAGTACTGGTGTGAACGACAAACGCAGCGGTGCGTTCTCTGATTACTATGCGCCAGGCAATCCAACCGGACAATTGTCACGCGAGTTATGGGCCAATTTAAATGCAGACTTGGCCATCGACAAGCGTTTGAAATTGTTAACCGTAGTAAATGCCGGAGCACAAAACGAATTTGTTAAAAGCGAATTGTTTAACGCCCCATTCTTCAACGTGCCCGTATTGCATTTGACGCAGATGCATTTAATCCGTGCCGAGGCATTGGCGAAAAGCGGCGGCGACTTAACCACTGCCACTGCCGATATCAACGCCATCATTCAAAGGGCCTACACAGACAATAGCAAAATTGTTCCTGCCGGTTCTACCGCTCAACAAATCATCGATGCCACGCGTGCGCAGAGAAGAATTGAACTGTTGTTCCAAGGCGATCGCACACCCGAAATCAAACGATTGGGTGCTGTAGAAAGCCAAAATATCTTTGTTCGTGGACATCGTTGGGACTGCCCTGGCTTCTTATTGCAGTTCCCAATCACAGAGAAAACCACCATTTTCGAAATTAATCCAACAGGAGGTTGCAACTAATGAAACAGATATGTAAACTGGCTATTGTAGCCACCATCATCGTCTCAAGCATTACCGCTTGTAGACCTGAAAAGAAAGAACTAGGCCCCAAAGCCAATCAAGTGGATGGCATTAGTAGCTCCACTTGGATTTTAAGCAAAGTAGATCAAATAGATGTGAATGTTCAATTGGCATTTGTAGAAAGCGATACGTTGTTAAACGTGACGGATGCCTACATCGATGGAGCACCAATGGAAATTGCCTTTGGCAAAGACGGGGCATACACCATAACGCCCGGCGCTGGAAGCAACTTATTCAAAAACACTGCAGGCAAATGGAATTTTGACAACAACGAATATCCGAGTTATATCACATTTGACGCTGCAAGCACAACTGAAAACAACATGAAATTGATCAGACCCGTTCGGCCTCAAGATAATTTCTTATCGTTGAAATACAACAAAATTTGCGGTGGTAAGCGCACCGTAAGTTATCACCTAACCTACACCCGCAAATAACAAGAACATGAAAAAGTTCATTTTTACACTTTTCGCTATCTGCTTGTTGACTTCTAAACTGTCTGCACAAAAAGCATGGGCCACACCAGACCCCATTAACCCCAACGATTCTATTACCATTTGGGTTGATATCAAAAAATGTGACCGTCAACAGCTAGCCGGTACCACTGATCCTTTATACATGTGGACTTGGACTCCAAAAGAACACCCAAAGGGACATCCACTGCACAACGGCACATGGCAGGCCAGTACAGATGCATTGCAAATGAGATCTGCCGGCAATGACTTGTACTTCTACAGAATGATACCCACACAATTCTACGAAGTAACCGCTGCGGAATTGTACAACAACGACATCAGCTTACTTTTGAAAAAGAAAGATGGAACTGGTGGCGCTGCAGGCGAAGACAAAACGGAGGATTTGAAAATAGACTTGGCACCCCCAGTAACTGGTCCACAAAAAATTTCTCCATTCCCCCGCTTGGCCCAAAAAGATACATTGTCAATTGGTGCTAACGATGTATTAACGATCCAGTACGATCGCAATTTGGAAACCAAGGATACCTTGAAAGACAAAGAAGATTTCTATGTGTTCGCCAAGGCAAGAATTGGTGCCGGGGCGGCAGATTTCTTGCAAATTGTTCCAATCACCAAAGTAGCTACCGCGCCACAACTGGCGATGAAGAACATGGGTAATGGCAAATTTGCATTGAGCATGATTCCAAACAAGTTCTTTGCTTCGGTAAATCCAGGCGGACAGAAAATCTTGAGTGTACAATTCCAAATCGTTCGTGGCAAGATTCGCAATTCAAACGATACGGTTGATGGCACTTATGAGTATTTCTTGAATCAAAATTGCGAGTAAGATCGTTCAAGATCATCGCATAGTTGCGCACGCAATGCTTGCGTAATACAAACAGAAAGGGCGCCTAGTTAACTAGGCGCCCTTTCTGTTTGTATCATTTAGAACATCAAATCAAGCCTTCTAGTTCTATTTCGTTGCGAATCAAATCATCCAAAACTTCGCGCCTTCTGATGAGATGTGCTTCACCATTCCTCACCAAAACCTCCGCTGGCCTCAATCGCGCATTGTAATTGTTACTCATACTAAATCCATAAGCCCCAGCATTGTGAATGCGCAACACATCCCCTTCCCTCACCTCTTGCAATTTGCGATCATACCCCAGAGTATCAGTCTCACAGATATACCCCACAACGCTGTATAAACGCATCGCTCCATCTGCATGTGATATGTTTTCGATGTGATGGTAGGCATCATAGAACATCGGGCGAATCAAGTGATTTTGTCCAGAATCAACCCCAACAAACACTGTTGAAGTGGTCTGCTTGATCACATTGGCCTTCACCAACAATGAACCCGATTCACTCACAATGAATTTGCCTGGTTCAAACCAAAGTTCCAACTTGCGTCCGTACTCTTCACAAAATGTCACAAACGCTGCAGAAATCTTCTCTCCAATTTCTTCTATGTCTGTAACGATATCATTGGGCTTATAGCCAACCTTAAATCCTGATCCAAAATCCATGAATTCCAAATCTTTGAAGCTCCGAGCCGCATCGAACAACAATTCTGCACCCCTCAAAAACACTTCCGCATCCAAAATATCACTGCCCGTATGCATGTGCAGCCCATTTACCTTGATTTTCAATGACTCAACCACCCTCAAAACATGTCTCAACTGGTAGATAGAAATACCAAATTTTGAGTCGATGTGTCCCACAGAAATGTGGGAATGTCCCCCCGCCATGATATGGGGATTCAAACGGATGCAACAAGGAACTGTGGCCCCAAATTCATGGCCAAAATGTTCCAAAATAGAGATATTATCGATATTAATGTGAACTCCCAATGCCACCGCTTCTTTGATCTCAGCAAAATCCACACAATTGGGGGTATACATGATCTCAGAGGGAGCAAAACCCGCACGAAGCCCCAACTGCACTTCCTGTATCGAAACGGCGTCTAAGCCGGCTCCTTGCGCTTTTAGAATGCGCAAAACATTGATATTGTTCAACGCTTTCAACGCATAATGCAATTTCACATTTACCGAAGGAAATGCATTGAGCAACCGTTGGTATTGATGCTCTATGGATTCAGCATGATAAACATACAATGGGGTCCCAAATTCATGGGCAATTTTCTCATATTCTGAGTCGGAGATTTTTACTAATTCCATGTTTGATATTGTGATTGAATTCTATAAATGGTACATATAAAAAAAGGCGGGGTGAATATCACCCCGCCTTTTCAAAAGTTCGAAGTGATATTAA
>Ga0222712_10007694_pt1 | contig 10350 bp, 10 predicted proteins | sample C33_657DmetaG_FD_165043 | JGI IMG/M metagenome (GOLD analysis project Ga0222712, IMG submission 165043) | Estuarine water microbial communities from San Francisco Bay, California, United States - C33_657D | ecosystem: Environmental > Aquatic > Marine > Unclassified | place: USA: California...
CTCGCCTCCGAGGACCGCAAGTGGCACGACGACCGGCTGCTGCGCATGGCCGCGCCCTACATCCTGCGCCGCTCCAAGGTCGCGGTCGCGCCCGAGCTGCCGCCCAAGATCGAGCAGGTCGTGTACTGCGACTTCGAGACCAACCAGAAGGACTTCTACGCGGAGACGCTGGAGACGACCCGTCAGTCGATCTTCGAGCTCGAGATGAAGGGCGGCAACAAGCAGAACCTGCAGATGGCGGCCTTCAACCAGCTGCTCCGCCTGCGCCAGGTCTGCGCCGACCCGCGCATCCTGAACCCGAAACTGGAAGAGGCGGATTCCGCCAAGCTGCAGACGCTGCTCGAGCTCCTCGAGGAATCCAAGGACGCCGGCCATCGCCTGCTGGTGTTCTCGACCTTCGTCTCCGCACTGCAGCTGATCAAGGAGTCGCTCGAGGAACGCGGCATCCCCTACTGCTACCTCGACGGCTCCACCAAGGACCGCCAGGGTGTCTGCGACACCTTCAACTCGACGCCCGCGATACCCGTGATGCTGATGTCCCTCAAGGCCGGCGGGACCGGCCTGAACCTGACCGGGGCCGACACGGTCGTCCACTACGACCCCTGGTGGAACCCCGCCGCCGAAGCCCAGGCCACGGACCGGGCCCACCGTATCGGCCAGACGCGGACCGTGACCAGCATCAAGCTCATCGCGGCGGGGACCATCGAGGAACGCGTGATGGACCTCCAGAAATCCAAGTCTGAGATGTTGCGAAAGCTCCTGACCGAGTCAGATTCGGTCTCCTCGGCCATCAGCCTCGACCTCGAGGACATCAAGGCCCTCCTGCAGGACTGACCCCCATGCTCTCCAACATCATCCGACGAAACCGCCCCCGGAGCGAAATGACGTTCCTGGAGCACATCGACGACCTGCGGGTGTCCGCTATCAGGGTCGTGACCGTCTTTGCTCTCGGGATGTTGGCCGCCTTGGTATTCTACCGCGAAACCCCGGAAATCCTCGGCCTTCCACTGGAATGGGCGAAGCACCCCGAACGCTCGCCCCTTGCCTTCGCCCTGAGCGAACCCGGACCGGGCCTCCTTTCCATGGGGGAACTGAAGGAGTTCACCTTCATGGGAGTCTGGAAGGTGCTGATGTACTCGGCTTTCGGCGTTGGCGTGGCCGTAGCCTCTCCGGTCTTTCTCTACGAAACCGCGCGATTCGTCGGCCCGGCGCTCACCGACCGCGAAAAAAAGGGGCTCATCCCGTTCTGCACCGCCGCGCTCCTGCTTTTCTTGGTCGGGGCGGCTTTGGCTTTTCTCTGGCTGAGTCCGATGTCGATTCAGATTTGGCAACATTTTGCCGAAGGCATGAAGATGGAAGTCACCTGGCAGGCGTCGGATTACTACTCCTTCGTCGTGATGATGAGCCTGCTGACCGGCCTCACCTTCCAATTCCCCCTTGCGCTGATCATCCTGATGTGGCTCGAACTTGTTCGCCCGCGGACCTTGCTCAAGTCATGGCGCGGAATGCTGGTCGGCATCATGGTGCTGGTGGCGCTCATCACGCCCATTGCCGAGCCCATTTCCCTGCTCGTGATGACGGGGGTGCTTTTTGGATTCTACCTCGCCGCCGTCGCGGTCGGCTACTATGTCGTCCGGCGTAAGCGTGTGGCCCGTGGCGACAAGCCCAACCCCGAGGATGACGACCTGCCGGACGACGATGAGGACGGCGACGCGGTCGACGTCGACGAGGATCGCCCGCGCCGTCCCTCCGGCGGATCCTCTTCCCCGGCCCCCTCCGCCGATCCCAAGCCGACGGACTCCAAGCCCGCCGCTCCCAAGTCGACCCCGCCGCCGGCCGAGGGCGACCTGAGCTCCCTCGACTGACCTTCCCCATGAGCCCCCACCTAGCCCGCTGTCTCCTGTCGTCCCTCCTGTTGACCGCGGCCGCGGTCGGAGTCGAGCCGGAGGCCCCGATGAAGAAGGAGGTCGAGCCGACCCCGCGGACGCCGGCGACGGTCGACGCGGCCAAACCGGCGACCGAGGCCGCGCCCGCCAAGCCCGCCATGACGGAGAAAGCCGCCGAGGCCACGCCCGCCAAGCCCGTGGCCGAGGGCGAGATGAAGAAGGAAACCGAGAAGGACCCCAAGGAGGAGGACCCGGAGGCCGTGACCATCACGCCCTTCCGGTCCGCCCGCCTGCCGGTCGCCAAGGAGACGCGCACCTTCCATCTCGCCAAGTTGAACAAGCCGCTCGCCTTCGAGACGACCCGGGAACTCCAGCGGCTGTTCGTCGCTTTCGCCTCGCAGCACGTCATCGATACCGCGACCGGCGGTTTCGCCAAGGCCCCCGGTTCGATGACCGCGATCAGCTACACCATCGTGCAGGACCTGGGCGAGAACCGCTTCCTCGCCAAGGGCAACTGGCCCGCGCTCAACGGCGACCCGCTCCTCGAAGGCAAGGACTCCTTCGTCGTGCTTCTGCTCGATAAGCCCGCCGAGGTCGGCGCCACGGGGCGCTGCACCGGCCTGCACGTGGGCATGGTCGCCCTGGGCTTCACCGCCAAGTTCGCCCCGCTCGAAGGCAAGAAGCTGACCCTTCGTAGGGAGGCCTTTCTCCAGTGCACGCCCGTGGACGAATCCAACGCGGCCCTGCAGAAGTTCGTCGAAAGCATCCAGAAAGGTGCGGAACTCAGCGTCATCACCTCGGAGCGAATCGCCTGCAAACCGTGCGGCGGCCTCGGTTTCACGCGCGAGGCTCAGAAAGGCAAGATCGAGGACAAGCGGATGCCTTGCAAGGACTGCGAAGGCACCGGCAAGGTCCCGCTGGTGACCGAGACCAAGTTCGCCCCCTGAGAACGGTCATCCTGCGCTTGCGCCGGACGGAAGCGGGCGACACAGTCCGCCCGTGACCTCCCCGCTGCATGCCGGACTCGACGCCCACTTCGCGGCGCTGGAGCGTTTCCTGCGCGAGCAGGTCGACGCTTTCGAGCCCGAGGTGCGCCCGATGGTGACGGAGGTCCTCGCCCACCCCGGCAAGCGCCTCCGCCCGCTGCTCGCCTTCTCCGCCGGGGCCGGCGGGGAACCCACCCTCTCCTTGGTCCGCGGCGCGGCGATCGTCGAACTGGTCCACCTCGCCACGCTGGTACACGATGACGTGCTGGACGGGGCCGACACTCGCCACGGGGCCGACACACCGAACCGCACACATGGTGCGCACGCCGCCGTGCTTTTCGGCGACGCCCTTTTCGCCCATGCCCTGATGCTGGCCGCGGAGCATGCGACCCCCGAGCTTTGCCGGATCGTCGCCCGTGCTTCCCGCGAGGTCTGCTCCGGGGAAGTCTGCCAGACCTTTTCGCGTGGCAACGACCGGCTGAGCCTGGACGATTATTACCGTCATATCCGGCTCAAGACGGCGGAGCTGTTCGAAGGCGCCTGCCGCGTCGGCGCCCTGCTGGCCGGCCGCCCGCCGGAGCACATCACCGCCTGCGCGACCTTCGGCCGCCACCTCGGAATCGCCTACCAGATCTACGACGACCTCGTCGACCTCCTGCAGGACGACGCCAAGGCGGGAAAGACGCTCGGGACCGACGCGGCCAGCGGCAAGCTGACCCTACCGATGCTCCTCGAGCGCGAGCGTTCCGGCCCGGCCGTCCTGGCCGCGCTCCGCCGCGGCGAGGATCCCCGCACCTGCGTTTCCGCCGAGACCTGGCGCGAATCGTTCCGGCTGCTCGACGCCGAGATTGCGGCGGCCGAGGCGGCCCTGACGCCGATCGCCGGCAGTTCGTCGCCGTTCTTCCTCCTGCGTCTCACGGCCTTCCTGCGCGAAGCGGCGGCCCGGCTCGCCCCGCGCGCATGAAACTCTTCCGCACGACGCGTTCGGAGCGACTCGCCTTGGTCCTGCTGCTGGCCCTCCTGGCCGCCGCGACCGCCCTGCGTCTGCTCTGGCTCAGCCTCTGAGGCTCAGGGCAGGTAGTGGCTCGCGATGAAACCGCGGGCGGCGAGACCGGCCCTCAGCCCAGGTAAGTCGACCTTGTCACCGGCCTTGACGCCGCGACGGGCAAACCAACCGGCGGCCATCTCGACGGCGAAGCGGGCGCGCTCCGAGGCCGAGGAGGTCGTGTTCGTGTCGCCGGCCTGCATCGTGCGGATCTCCAGGATCGTGCCGTCGGCGGCCACGAAGGCGATGTCGAGGTCGAGCAAGGTGCCTTTCATCCAGAAGCTCATGCGCGTATCGTCCCGGTAGAGGAACGCCATGCCCTCGTCCTCCGGCAAACTGGCCGTGGCCATGAGCCCGCGGGCCTTCTCCAGATCGGTCACGGCCAGACGCTGGCGGGTGGCGACCGGTCCGATGCGGACCGGGAAACGGACCTCGATGCCGGCCTCCTCGGTCACGGTCGTGGCCGGGCGGGAGGGACGGTTGTCGCAGGCCGTCAGGCCGAACACGCAGAGGAGGACGAGGAGATGCCGGGACATGGCGCGGAGTTTCCCGAGGATTGCCTTGCTGGCAAGTTTCGCTTGCCTCCGAGCCGCATGGCGCGCGACCCACGAGCCCACTGGCAGGAACTGGCGACCGCCCTCGAATACGGACGAGCCGCCCTGCGCGTCGGCCTGTGGAATTCGGAGGAACTGCTCATCGCGCGCTACTTCACGTCGGCTAACCGCCTGCTGGAAGTAGGCTGCGGTGGCGGCCGGGTCGCGTTAGGGCTCCTCCAAAGGGGCTATCAGGACGTCACGGCGACCGACTTCTCCCCGGCCATGGTCGAGGTGAGCCGCGGAGTCCTGGAGGATGCGCGGACGGGCTGGGGCGCGCGGGTCGAACAGCAGGACGCCACCGCCCTCACCTACCCCGACGCGAGTTTCGACGGCGTGATCTACGCCTTCAACGGCCTGATGTGCCTGCCCGATGCGGCGCACCGGGCCCGGGCCCTGCGGTCGATCCACCGGGTTCTCCGCCCCGGCGGACTCTTCCTCGGCTCCGGCGCCGACCGCGAGAAAGGGGCTCTGGCCGGACACTGGGCGCGGCAGGCCGACGGCGAGATACCGGGCGACCGGTGGCATGAGACATCGACCTCCCCCGTGTTCATGCACAGCAGCACCGCGGCCGAGACCTACGCCGAGCTCCACGCCGCGGGGTTCGAGGTGCTGACCTCGCCGCTCAGTACCGAACTCGCCACGGAGTCCGCGGAGGTGCGCGCTTTCTGCGGCGAAACGCGCTTCTACGTCGCCCGCAAGGTCAGCGGCTCTGGCGGACCTGCGCTTTGAAGAAACGGGCGATGAGCTCGGAGGCTCCCTTCGGGTATTCGTGCGCGCCGGCGTGCAAGGCGGTGACCAAAGGCGCCCCGCGGTCCGATTCATAGATGGAGGCGGTCAGCACACCCTCCTTGGCCCAGGGCTTGGGGATGTCCGCGCAATGGTTGAAACGGCGGACCGCGACGAAGGTGGCCTGCTGCCAGGCGAACTTCACCAAAGGATCGTTCTCGCCGGCGACATGGATGACCGGCAGCGGCGGCAGTTCCTTGACGTCGCCGCGCAGCGAACCGGCGACGGACCCGATCGCCGCGAGGACGGTCGGGCGGGCCTGCCAGAGGAGGTAACTGAAGGCGGCGCCGTTCGAGTGGCCCATGGAATAGATCCGTCGCTCGTCGATGGACTGCGTCTTACGGAGATCAGCCAGGATGGCATCGAACAACCGGATATCCCGGTCGCCCTCGCCGCCGACGGCGGTCTGCCATCCCGGCATGCGGCCTTCTTTGTCCACCAGCGGCGAGACCGTCGGCAGCCCCTGCGGGAAGACCAGGATCGAGGCGGCGTCCGCCTGATCGTAGCCCCATCGACCGGCGGCCTGGGCGGAGCGACCGCCGTGCCCATGCCAGCAGAAGACCACGGCCAGCGGTCCCTTGGCCTCCTTAGGGACGCGGACCCAGGCGGTGCGCTTCACGCCGTCCAAGGTCCACGACTGCTCCACAAACCCGTCGGGCGCCCGGGCGGCCAGCAGTTCCCGGAGCTTACCTTGGGCTGGAAGGGAAACCGCCCCTAGGAAAGAAAGGATAAGCAAAAGAAGAGGTCGCATAAACAAAAGAGGCTCCCCGATGGAACACCGCGGAGCCTCTCAAAGTTACCGCCGGACGAGGTCAGTCTCGGCGACCGGCGAAGAGGCGGATGACGTAGAACAGCAAGGTGACGAAGGCCGAGAAGAGGATGAAGGCGGCGAGCACGTGCTGGTCGGTCTCGCAGCTATCCTTGATGACCTGCGTCTGGTAGAGGATGACGGTGGCCATCAGCAGGATCATGATGATCGAGAACCAATTGCCGAGCTGGCTGTCGGTGAAGGCGGCCACGAGGATGATGCCGAGGGCGCAGATGCTGCCGATGACGATGGCCACGCGCAGGAAGGAGAAGTCGATGCCCATCGTGAAGACGGCGACGGTCAGGCCGACGACCAAGGCGGCGGTGACGGCGCAGGCCGGGATGAGGACTTCGCCGGGGTTGCCGCCCGTCTTGATGGCGACCATCACGATCAGGGGCACGAAGATGATGGCCTCGAGCACGACGTAGAGACCAAGACCGAGGTACTGGGAGGGGCGAGAGGCGCGGTTCTCCGCCATCTTCTGGGCGACGTAGGTGCCGCCCCAGAACATGAGCATGACGACCAAGATGCCGAACCCACCCATGGAGCTCAGGATGGAGCCGAAGCCCTGCATGATGGAGCGGGCGACGTCGGTCACGAAGAACGCGTAGAGCAACGCGCCGAAGGCGGCGAAGGCGCCCGCGACGTGCAGGTAGGTACGCTTGAAGAAGGCGACGCGGTCGGAGGCCGGGGCCTCGGAGACGATGAACGGGTTGGATTCCATACCCATACCTTTGCGAAAATCCTCCGACAGTCAAGTTCCCGACCAAGCTCCTTGGTTACAAGAAGCGCACTTGCAACACGCGCCAGACCCGCCCCCAGCGTCCGTCCGGACGCAAGGCGGCGGTGCGTTGCAGGATTGCCTCGACACCTTGGGCCCCGCGCTGGCGCGGGTCGATGAAGGAAACCTGCCCCACCAGGCGCAGGGTATCGCCGCGTACCGTCAAGTGCGGGGCCCACTGTTCCAGCAAGTCGTCCTCCGTGACCGCGAGCCAGCCCTCGGCGACCGCACCAGGGACGTCGTTACACTGGGCGGCGACCAAGGCTCGCTTCAGCAAGCCCGACCGGGCGAAGGCCTCGAGCGAAGCGAACGGCGCACCGACCTCCGACCGAAGCCGCACCAGTTCGCGAGCCAGAGCGGCAAGCCTGCGATCGTCGGGGAATCGCACCGGTTGCCGGGCGGAAAGCGCGGCCGCCGCCGCGGAGTCGAGGCGCGACAGCTCCTCATCCGTCCAAGCGGGGGCGCTCGCCGCCGCCCACTGCGCGAGTTGGGCGCCTGCCGGTTGCAGCGGCCAGAAGGGCCGATGGAGCGTCGCGGAGGCGAAGGGGCCGCCGGACTGCGCCTGCCACGGCGAAGAGGAAGACCGCAGCCAGCTTAACCAAGCCTCGGAGTCGGAGCAGTTCACGTTGAACGGCCCAGCCACCATCCAACCCTCCCCCTCCCCTGAGCCCCCGCTGCTCGGGAGCAGACGGGGATTCTCCGAGTATCGACCAGGCTCGGCGATCCGCAAGGGGGCTGAACCGAAGGAGTCGTCGAGACGCGCCCAATCCATCTCGCGACGCAGATGGCGCAACGCGCCGACCGAGACGACCGGGAGGCCGGGCACCCCGCGTAGCCGGAGGTCGGCGTAAGCCCCGGGGGTATTGGCCAGATGGAGATTCAGGGCGGCATCACTCAAGACCCCGACCGCCAAAGCGTCGGCCCCCTCGAAAGGCGCCACGGCGGCCGCCACTGGTTCACGCACCTCCCAAAGCGAGGCCTCCTCGGGTCGGGACAGATCCCAACGGTCACGCAGCAGCCCGTCGCGTCGCACCGCTTCCCGCACTTCCGCCCAACCCCGCGGGAGCCACGACAAGCGCAGACAAGCCCGACGCTCCGCCAACGTATAACCGGCGCTATCTGGTCGCGAATAATCGCGCCCGGACAACTCACACTTGAAGTCCGCAAACCAGACCTGTCCGATTTCCTGTACGACCGCCCCGGCATAGTCACCAATCGGCAGGTCCCGGGCCGGCTCCCCCACGACCCGACGCAGGCGAAAAGTCAGCGGCGAGACAAAGCGAACGGAAATCTCGATCCGGTCATCAGGCAAGAAGACCTGCGGCGAGGGCCGACGCCAACCAGCACCCCGGGGATCGGCCTCGTAGCGCCAGGTTTCGGCGGTGAGCACCCGCGAAAGACCCTGCGGCTGATCCGCGGGCGACGGCCCCAGGAAAGCATAGCACTCGCCGGGGAGCAGGCCGCGGCGCGACATCCCATAGCGCGCCACATCGCCCACTTCGATCCAGGCCCAGAGACCCGCTTCGCGCGGGTACTGGTTGAAGATGCCGAAATCCCCGACCGGACAATCGTCAAGGTCGGTGGTAAAGCCGGCGCCACTGTCGAGATTACGCACGGTCACCTCCGGAGCGCCGACGACTTCCAGCAGGTAGAGCCGGCCTTCCGCCTCGGCCAACAGGGGCGCCGACGAAGGATTCCAAAGCAGGCCCGCGACATGGAAACGCATCCGATGCCGACCATCCGTCCGCGCATTGAAAAAACCGAGGCTCAGCCGCAGGTCCACCAACGAGGCGAAATGGCTTAAGGCGTGGTCCGAACCCGTCGCCTGCATGACCGGTAGCCCCGCGGCGCGATTATCGCGTAGGTCCGCCTGGGCCAAGGCCATCGCGACCTTCGGGCCGACCGTGGCGGCTAAGACCGCCGGCGACCCGAGGTCCCGCTTCCAACCACCCAGGACCGGATTGGTGAGCAAGCCCCAGCCGCCCCAACTCCTGCCGGGCTGCGCCGGGAGATTGGTCACGGAACGGTAGATGCCCTCATCACCCCACTCCCCTGCCAAGGCTTCGGTGTCGCCCGGCTGCGAAGCCGCCGCCCCGGAAGCGACCGCCTGACGTGCCACCTGACCCCGCGCCCATGGGCTCGCCCGGCGGGAGGCCGTCGCCTCGCCGCCGAGGTCATGACCGCAGGAGATATCCTCGCACCGCCAACGCCAGAGCGTGCCATCGAGCGTCCTTTCACCGGACAGGCGAACCTCCTCGCGCCCAGCGGGCGTGCGACGCGAAGCGACCGCGACCTCGCCGTCCATCCAGGTGGCGACCTGATCCGCACCGGCGGCGGCTTGCACTTCGGCGAGCGCGAGGCGCAAAAGCGCCGAGGCTTCCTGCCGCAGACGCGTCCGCTTCGCCGCCACCGCCTGCTCGGCAACCGCGACCGGCAACAGCGCGACAAGCAACGTGACGAAGGCTGCGAGTCCGCTCAAAAGCACCAGTACCAGCAATAAGGAGAAGGCGCGTGAGTGTCGCATGGATGATGAACCCCAGACCCTTTCCATTGCATCGAAGTTGGCAAAACCAGAGACACCTCACGCATCACCATGAGCCCTCGTCGCGTGAAGATCCGTGTCAGCCGCCCCACCCCACGGCACACCGCACCGCCCATGGCGCGACCGTCGGCGGCGCCCCGGCTCGTGGTCGTCGAGGATCAGGCGGCCATCCGCGAGATGATCGTCGAGCTGCTCGGCCGGACACCCGGACCGATGGTCGTCGGCGCCGCCGCCTCCGGACCGGAAGGACTCGAGCTGGTCGCGCGACTGGAACCGGATATCGTGGTCCTCGACATCCAGATGCCGGGCATGGGCGGGATCGAGTTCCTGCGGCGGTTGCGGCGGACCTCGCCCCGGACGAAGGTGCTCGTCTTCTCCGCGCGGCAGGAGGCTCACGTGATCCGGAACCTCGTGCAGGAGGGTATCCAAGGCTACGTCAACAAGTCGCAGACCCTCACGGAGCTCCGCCAAGCCGTGGCTAAGGTCGGCCAAGGCGGCAACTGGTTCGACGACGCCTTCGGCCAGACCGTCCGCGACGCGCTCGCGAACCCGCGCATCCAGTCCGACCGCCTGATCGAGCAGCTGACCCCGCGGGAGCGCGAGATCGCCCTGCTCATCGCGGGCAGCCACAGCAGCAAGGAAGTGGCCCATCGGCTCGGGCTGAGCATCAAGACGGCGGAGAACCACCGTTCGAACCTCATGCGCAAACTCGGGGTGCATGACGTCGCGGGTTTGGTACGCTACTTGATACGTCAAGGCCTCGTTGACCCTACGAACGAGTGAGGCAAAGGCTGGCAGTACGCTTAGGTTAAAAACCCTACTAATAAAGCATTCTATTCAAAGGCATCTCGGGGTTAAGGTTCGACCCGCACCACCCAACCTCCAACATCGTATGAACATGAAGAGCCCGGCCCAGAAAA
>Ga0222712_10007695_pt1 | contig 10346 bp, 20 predicted proteins | sample C33_657DmetaG_FD_165043 | JGI IMG/M metagenome (GOLD analysis project Ga0222712, IMG submission 165043) | Estuarine water microbial communities from San Francisco Bay, California, United States - C33_657D | ecosystem: Environmental > Aquatic > Marine > Unclassified | place: USA: California...
TAAAACAGGCTGAGGACAGTCACGCTGTACATATGTACGGCTCATTGATGGATAAGAAACGCCTTGAAAATGTAGACAAGTACAGTTTCGTGGGTGTTATGCAACAAAAATATAATTGCCTATAACCTCTATGAAAGGAGACAAGATGCAAACGCTATCAATACAGGCAAAGATAACCAAGCAAGAGATAACACAGCAAGATAGATACAACCTATGTATGCACATTATCAAACAGATAATGTTTCCAACACAAACAATCGAGGCGCCCTATGTTCCGCAAATCACCCAACAAAGACAGAGTCAAGCGAGTACAGCAGTTACGACGCTCCAACGCAGCGGGTTCCTTACCCAACAAGAAACGCTGGTCTAAGCGTATGCGCAATCTATGGAAAAAGGAGATACAGAATGACTAGTAATGTTACAACACTCAAGGTAGGTATCGTATTACAGGGCGATGGTGGTGCATCCACAGGCGCTATGATACTTGCACATAAACCATCCGATGAGTTCACAGATATTATCCTGTGCTACGCATCTAATAGTCCTCACGATCCGTTTGTTGTATGGACATATGAACACTCAACAGGTATTTGCCGTAGGGGTGAATACTTTAACAACATCTTACACGCGGTCTTTGCCTATGATGAAAGGGAATGGTAATGGGTAAAAGAAACAAGCGTCCAAAAGACTGGACAGATGAAGACAGAAGAGAGCACGGATATATGACCATAGATGAGTTCGTTGATAAGTTTGCCTTTGGTCTCAAAGAGGCTCTACATACTAATTGGAAGGGTGCCAGCAAAGATGATGTGTTTCATCCTGAAGACTTGACATCTAATATGCTTTCTTATGCAGAGTCAGTATACATAGTTACTGGAATCTTTGGAGTAGGGAGCACAAATGTCAAAGAGTGATAATCCACCTGTGTATTTAGCAACAAGTGAGTTTCTTGCAGAGATACGAGAGTTAGGTTATCGCGACAACATAGGGTTAGATGACCTGCTTGATTTACTAGAGGAAGACCCATCATACATATTCCAGATGCGTGCAACTGTTCTGTGTATAGATGAGATGAACTTTGTCAGTCGTACTGTTGCACAGTGGTATTACAACAGACGCTTCCCAACATAAACATTCCCCGCCCGCCTATACCGCTTGTATCTTAACCACAGATTGTGGCTAAGGTGCTGGTTGTATAGACAACCAATGAAAGGACTATCAAGCACCTAAACGTTGAGTAGTTCGGAAAGGCAAGCTGCTAAGGCTTCGAACGCTAACCCTATGAGAATAGGTGTCGCTAATAGATTGCTAACCCCCTTGATCTGAGTACCTCTCCTGTTTCCCATAGACTTCGTGGGCTATGGAACAGATTGGCTAAACCAACACTTGCATAGACCTGGATATAAACGACAGCGTGGGGGTTGCATAGCAGCCCCCACCTGTATTAGTATTCCCACACCGAGTGGGATGTACCTACTAAAAGGAGGTACGTGCATGGCTCCCAAAGCCCTGCATTACTGCGGCAATTGCGGCAGACGCATACAAGATAACCAACCCAAATTAGAAATCAGTGTCAAACGTGGCACAGAGTTCTACCACGAAACTTGGCAAGGTTGCTATGAGTCTACACGTGAGAGTGGCAAACATACAATGACTGATCTAGAGCGTGAGTTAGTAAAGATAACTCCTATCTATTAGTCAGTTGGTCTGGCGAGACCTGAGGTAAAACACGACTCCTGAGTAAAGAGGTAAAACTGCTCACACTATTGGTATGACACGGAGGCGGAATCCAATAAGTTGGTGCAAACCTCCCTCGTCTACACCAAATGTCCTGAGTATGACAACTAAAACTGCTCACATAACAGAAAGGATAGTCAGTGCCAACACAAACAATCCCCGACACCTTCATCACCAAGCATTTATTCTTATTAGAAGCACAGTTGTTTCACGGCTGTACTCGCAAAGAAGCATTGATGCTATGGGATGACGGCATCGATACGTTATACAGTGTAGTGGAAAGTATCCACACACAATCTACGCCGGAAGGATAGATAAATGGCAACAAAATCAAAGGGCAATCGTAATGATAATCGCCCCAATGGCAAAGCAGCAAAGAAAAACCCGGGCCCTGCCCAACCACCGAAGACTAACTTCGAGCACATCAATGGACGCAGTCCAGCCAATGATGCCAAGCGCGAGGCTTGGAAAGCAAAAGGTGGTCGTTGGAACCACAAATCAATTCCCCACTGGAAAACCGGAAAGGTTTACCAGCCATCAACTATTGCTCCAGCTTTTGATCCAGAAAAGCTAGAGGCAATCCTTAATGGATAGTCTTAAAGTCTATTCCCTAGACTACCTTAAGGAAAAGAAATACTCAGATAACACCACCGAAGATGCCACTCGTTTAGAGTGTGCTGGTCTTGTTATTGAGATGACCAATCAATTAGTAAATAAACGGCTCTTGCACCTTACCGAAGATGAGCTTCAGAGTTTGAAGAGCGCCTTAGTTTACGCAGTGATTGGTGAAACACCTGTTGGTGAAGCATACGCCAACGACACACTCTTGGTTATTGATAGCCAAGAGAATGAATATGTTGCAGGTATTCCTGTAACACCACCGACTACATAAAAGGAGGGCTGGCCTATGGCTAGCACTAAAGTAATCGCAACAACTTGGGCTAAGAAAGACTTGCTCAAGAAGTTAAACGACACACTCAAGCGTATGGACGCAGAGATAGTTGCATGGGAAAAAGATAATGCAACTCTTGAAAAACGTCAACAAGCTTGGGATAAAAAAGCAGCTACTTGGGCTAAAGCAAATCTGTCCAAAGCAAATGATATGGATACAAATACATATCATAACCGATTCCAATTGAACTTCTCTTTTGATCCTCAATTGGCATTGGATGCTTTAGGTGAGCGACCATCAAATGATCGCAGACCTGATTACAAAAACACTAGTTATAACAATGTAATTAGTGACTATGAGCAAGTGCAAAATGCTCTTGCCCTAATTGAAGGCGCAACTGATACTGAGTTCAAGATTAGTTCTTCTTCAACTTGGGCTCAGTTCATCCGCTAACCAACACAAACAAATCGGCCCCCGTCAGCAATGGCGGGGGCCTTACCTATAAGGAGACAGTATGCGAAAGCTTCTGTTAAGTCGTAAGAAACTCACAGATAAGATAAACCGTATCATGTGGGAAGAACATCGTGACAATCAGTTCGAAGAGAGCCAAGTCATGCGCTCTTATAGTTCTGGTCTCATTGATGGTTTAGGTATGGTGCTACATCTCATGCACGATAACCCAGCTAAGGAAGCCCCAATGTTTCCTATTAGCCTATCGTTCTATGAGGAAGACGACGAGTCATGCACAATTGCTCGTAAACAACAAACAGTCGAAGCCATGCGTGAGCGTGTCTTTGACTTACAACAGGCCAACAAGCTATCATTATTCTATGAGGAGGTTGACTAATGTTTTATGACTGGGACTGGGCAGATAGATTCCTCAAAGCCGGGCGCAAAAAGTATGAGCGTCCGTTGTATGACAGAGGTTTACGTATCTGGAAGAAAAACAAATGGGATGCTGACAGTGACATCAACATAGGCTATACGTGGAATGGAATTATGCCGTTTGTAACCTATCACAAAGACGGCACAACAACCATTTTTGGGCCTAGCTATCCACACGGTTGGTCAGCCCTACGTGGATACAGTACGCGTTTCACAATACAACGTTACGCAGGTATCACAGTGTTACAGCGTAACTTTAAATTCTATCTACAAGAAGATGACGCCCCATTATCTCCTCCCAAGATACAAGGTTGCAGAACCTGCTCTCAAGGTGGGTTGGTAGATGGTTGGTGTTTTTCCCGTACCTGTTATGACGGCAAGCAGGATCAAGATGGCCGCATGCATTGCGAGACCCACCCTGAAGCAAACTACATTGGTCAATTGCACCAATATCGTTGGCACACAGTTCCATGTCCTCACGGACTAAGTGATGGCCATCCAGTAACAAAAAGCATAGTCTGTGGTACCTGCAACGGTACTAAGAAGCATGACTATGGCAGTAAGCCTGAGCGTATGTTGTGGACTGGAACTCCACTTCGTTTACGTGACGGCAAGGTAATAAAATCCGCAGCAAGTCAACTAGAAAGGATGATCGCAGATAATGTCGAATTCGTTATCGGTTAAGTATAATCCAGAAGCACGCTTCCCACAGATAGTAGGTAGTGTTGATAACCCTGAGTTAGTATGTATGTATATTGCCTCAGGTGCTTTCCCAGACAATATGGGTATGCTCTCAACACAAACATCCACATTCAAAGAAGCGCTCTTCGCACACATGGCAAAGACAGATACGATTGAGGGCATGCTTGATACGTTAGCAAAGCGTATGCAATGCATTACTGAAATCAACTCACAAGAAGAACTTCTCATTTGTGAGTTAACAGCAACAGCAGCGTACTTCGCTCAAGACTACGACCTAGTTAAGCAGACGTTAATACGTGTTAACCCTGCTGAAACATCTCAATATCTACGCACATTGTACAAAGCGCTTGTAGTGAACAGCTGGTCTGGAGATAAATTCAAAGCAGCCGTTTATCAAGCACACTCTGGTGCAATTGACACTTGGGAGCACGAGAAGCTGTCGTTAAACATCTAGGTTTGGTAGACCATATGGCTATCAAATAGCAGGAGGCTAACTAAGCCAACCTCAAATATACTTAATCGATTCAGATCCGAGTAATTTATAGGCTCACACACTTGGGGGAAATGAGAACCTTGTGTATGCGAGATGAGAAGATAAGGTGCGATGGGTATTCAGTCCCTAGGCGCAACGGGGGTAAGTTAGCTTCCTGCTAATTAACAGAAAGGAACATCATGTGCCATGCATGTGAGCACGAAGATGAGGGAGACAACACACAGTTTGACTCTCATTACGTAGATGAACTACAATCAATGCCTCCTGATCTTAAGGATGAATTGATTGGTCAGATAACTGGCTTGATGAGTCATGTTATCGAACGAGCAGAAGCGCAAGGCTTCCTGTTCGAAATGATTACAGAATGGCCTAGACAAAAGGTCGCTATGTATGAAGCAGCAATAGTCATGGAGAAAAATATTCTCGATGACAATGATTACTAGGAAGGCAACACATGGAGATAGCAGTATTCACCGAGTCTTACGAACCAACTATGGGGAATAAGCGCCGTCAGGTTCTTATGGCTCCTCATGAAGGTGGCGTCAAGATATGGTCGCGTCTTACTGATGGTAGCAAGGGTCCTCACAATAAGTGGGAGGAAATCTTTCTCGATCAGGTTTCTCACATCGTTGAGGATAATGAGACGCTGACTCGTACTCCTGTAGGTGTGTACGTTACACCTACTGACGAGAAAGCGATCAGTGATAAAGGTTATTCACCAGTGTTAGGTACCAAGGCATGTAACTCACATACCAAGGCAACACCTAATACTGATACAACTCCTTTCGTAGAAAAGCTCTACGAAATTCACGATCTAATTCTAATAGGAGATGATTCATTGGACGCATACGTAATCGATAACCGTCGTCAGTCTGGCTCTACAGTTCCACTCGTAGTGCCTGTACCAACACAAACAATGGACGACGCACCAATCACTACAACATCTGCCGGCAAGATTCTTCAAGTTAATCTTGCTACAGTGCCGCCAATCAAATTGGCTGAACGTTATGTTCATCGTAAGATTTGGGGTCAGGAAGACTTTGCAGTCTATGACCACGCACGTGCTAATGGCACAAACGTTCTTATCTACGGCCCAACAGGTCCAGGTAAGACCACATCTGTAGAAGCGTGGGCTGCTGAACGCGGCTTACGCATGGCGTCTATCTCAGGTAACGCATCAATGGAACCTAGCCAAATGACCGGCAAGTTCGTCTCCGATGGAGATGGCTCGTTCATGTGGATCGATGGTCCAGTTACTGACGTAGTTCGCAATGGTGGTGTTCTTCTGCTTGACGAGGTTAACTTCATCAATCCTAAGATCTACACCAACTTGTATTCATTGACTGATGGTCGTCGCAATATTACATTGCTCGATCACCACGGCGAGACAATTGAGGCTCATCCAGACCTCACTATCTTTGCCACAATGAATCCAGAGTACATCGGCACCACACCGCTCAACTTTGCATTCCGCAATCGTTTCGACATTCAAATCCCATGGGATTATGATGACTCGGTAGAGGAGAAGTTGATTGCATCCAAGGCTCTTCGTATTCTCATGAAGCAACTTCGTGTAGAAGCTGCCAAGGGTCAATACGAGACACCAATCTCTACCAACATGGGTATGGAGTTTGTAGATCTTGTAGCCGCTCTCGGTTACGAGTTCGCATCCGAAAACTTTATCGCACACTTTAGCTACGATGAGCAAGCTAGCGTGCGTATGGTGTTTCAAACTCATGAGCACAATATCAAGTCAGACTTTGGTATTGCAACCAACATAAACATCGAGAACGACTTAGAAGTCAGCCTTGATGATCAGCTTGCAGCATGGGCAGCAAGCATTCCATCTAACGTCTAAGGGGGTAAGATGTTAATCGATGACTTCAACGACAACCCGTGGTATGGCGAATCTCGTACAGAAGATGATCAAGAGCGCATAGTTCAACTAGGCTCTCTTTGTCGTGTGTATGAGCAAGCTGACCGTGTGTTAACGGGTGATCCAATCATAGTCAACGTGATGCCAAACGGTCCTGCACCAGCATGGTCTGATGGCGCTGCAATCTATATCAATCAGGAAGAAATTACTGATATGGATCTAGAGACATTGACGCAAGTTACCGGCCTAAACTATCATGAGCTAGCCCACCACTTCTATACTCCTCGTAAAGGTACAGAGTTAATCAAGTGGGTTCTAGCCAATGGTTATATGGAGGCTACAAATATATTGGAGGATCAGCGCATCGAAACATTGCTATGCGCAAGATATCCAGCAGTTGTTCCGTATCTAACCGGCACAGTTGCTCGTTGGCTCGGTAGTAGTCCGGAGGAAATAGCTGGTGGTTACGTACTTATTCGTGGCCGTCGTTATCTACCTGTAGAAATTCGTCAAGCTTATCGTGATGAGTTTGCACTACCCGAACTAATACCTGCAATCATGGACATCGTAGATCAATACCGTTTACTTGCATTCCCACGGGATTACAAGCTGGCGCAGGTATTGATTCAACGATTCAATGACGAAGTCCTTAAGCCTATAAAGGGTGATGACATTCCTTTATCTGGTGGACCTAATGGATGTGGTGCTCGTGACCCAATGTCTAAGGGACGCCCTGAGCCTGGCAAAATGCAAGAGCGTGACTCTAAAGCAGCCAGTGGTATGGGTAAGCCAGAATCAATCTATGTTCCTAAGCCTAAGGTTGCGCCCAACACAAACAACCAGCCATCAAGTAACAAAGACACGCAATCCAATATCCCAGTACCACAGAGTGCTGCGGATGCTCTTACAATGCGTGAAATGAATCAGGAAGCCAATAAGGCAGCACCACCATCTATGACTCCTGGTACAGGCCATCACGACAGCAAAGGTGGTATCCCAGACGATATCAAAACCATGCTCAATGATGCTATGGACGATGTGCTAAATAACAAAGCGGTTCAACAAGATATCAAATCTAAGCAACGAGTAATCGTTGGTGGTGATGGTAAGTTTGAGGAATCCACAAAGAATGGTAAGTTCGACAATACAACTGTTCCACACGACATCATTATGGCGTATCGCAAGTTTGCTAAAGAACTTGAACGATTACGTGATGAATGTGAACCAGCGTGGGTCAAAGAGACTCCAACCGGTAAGCTTAACGTTCAGCGTGTAATCAATGGCTGTGAGATTGATCAAGCCTTTGATCGCTGGGAAGAGGGCACCGATGGTGCGGATGTAGAAGCTGTGATCTTAGTTGATCGTTCTGGCTCTATGTCTAGTGGCCGTAACGATATGCATGCATCTCAAGCATGTTGGACAATTAAACGTGCGCTGGAGGCTATTGATGCTCCAGTTACCGTATATGCGTTCGATGACCGCAATGAGATTGCATACAAGCGTAATGAGAAAGCCAACCGCACAAACTACAAGTTCATCTATGGCAATGGTGGTACCAATCCATACGGTGCGCTTGTATCAGCAGAGCAGTTGTTGATGTCTTCTCGTAAGAAGAATAAGATGCTGTTCATCATCACTGACGGTGTGTTTAATAACGAGAAGAACGATGAAGTTATTAAGCGCATCGGTAATCGTGGCATCTTGACAGCCATGACCCTTATCTGCACTGATAGGGACTTTGAGTACTACAACAACAACGGCTACAGCCAAGATCAACTTCGTCATGAGTCAGAGATCTTTGGCCGTATTAGTTCAGCCAAGGACTTACTGCCGTTTGCAAAGTCAGTTGTAGTAGCAGCAATCAAGAAGCGCCGTAGAGGCTAACCAACACAAACAAAGGAGGCAACATGTACACAATATGGGACACATTAACAGAGACGTTGATTGAAGTATTCAATGACTACGAATCTGCACAAATGTTCTTACTTCAGATATCAGACTTAGTTCCAGATGGTGGAGCTAACCTAACTATAGAGGCAATATCTACAGTCCAAGACTGGGCTATGGATAATGGCTTAGTATTGGATGCGGTGATGTAATGGGAGAGTTGATCAATTTCATGGAGTACTGGGAAGCAAAGCAAAACGGCATATCTGTAAAAGAGTGGCGTGCTGCGGATAAAAAGTTAGATAGTTTCCTAAAAGAAATGAAAGCTTATGAGCCAATTGATCAGTTTGGAGAGTATATGGAACAAGACAGTGACGAATACAACTGGCCTGCAGGTTACCAGTATGTATTGCAAGAAGATATTGAGAGCGGATATCACGATGACTGTGACCACAAGGAATGGGAAATCGTGGAAGAAGGCTATCAAGCAAGCTGTAAGAGCTGTGCTCTTAGTGCTTGGAGTGCGCCATGGTAAATACATTCTTGCCATGGCCTGATTACAACAAGACAGCTAAATCCTTAGACGATAAGAGACTTGGTAAGCAACGTGTAGAAGCGTTGCAAATACTGAGGGCTAACTTAGGTCTAACTAAAGGATGGCGCAACCACCCAGCTGCAGTTATGTGGCGTGGACATGAGGGTAGCCTCATAGAGTACATCTACGCTATCTGCAATGAGTGGGGTGACCGCGGCTTTAAAGACAGCGTAAAAGAACAAGTAGATGAAATCTACTATGCGTATAACTTTCCACCTAAAAGCTTTGATAAGCCTTGGTGGTTAGGTAAACGTAAGCTTCACCAGTCTCATAAGTCAAATCTAAAACGCAAGAACCCGGAGCATTATATGTTTAATGTTCCAGACAACCTACCGTATCAATGGCCAACGCCTGAGAATACATTCCGAACAACAGAGGGGAAAACCAGTGTCACAAGAAAAGAAAATGTACAAGGTAACAATTCATGAGCATAAAATATATGACTCGTTTATTCAAGCGTTCTCTGAAGCAGATGCAGAAGACCTCGCTGAAGACCAAATCATCAACGAAGAAAACACCACATGGCGTGAGGATTTCAATGCCGGATGGATTGAAGTAGGGGATATATCTGAGGAAGATGACATAGATGATATCTAAAAGACCTGCCAACACAAACATATGAAGGGAGCACAATGCCTAATGACAGTCCAAACTACAAGCTAAGAATACTATACGAAGTTAGTGTAGCCAAGTGGCGTATCGATGATCAACGACTACCAGATAACCGCGAGTGGTGTATGTATGTCTACGACAGAAACACACAAGACTGGCGTCCTGTTTCTCAACTAGGCGGTCCTGGTGAGGGGGCAGTTATCAAACATATGCAAATAGTAGAAGAGTAGCCCCGGGCGCATCCGGGGCTTCTCGATGACGAAAGCCTACGTGGTACATAGAGCTAACACAGTAAGTATACATCACAAACTAGAAAGGATAACCAGTGCTAGAATTCGCAGCTATGCGTCTAAAAGACAAGCAAATGAAGAAGCTGGTATCTGCTCTAGAGGAAGCTGGCATGGAGATATCAATGACTCCAGGCAAGCATCACATCAAAGTAGTAAATCCAAATACTAACAAGATGGTCTTCTTTGGCGCCCAGTCACTAGGAGACTTTAGAGCAGGCCGTAATATACTCAGAGACCTTAAGAAAATAGGCTTTGAGTCGGACATAAAACTATAAGGAGAAATAAATGGCTAAAGTAACAAAGACACTAAATGCAGTACTAACTAAGAACATATCAGTAGAAAAAGGTGGGGCATGGTTACTAACAGTAACTGAAGG
>Ga0222712_10007697_pt1 | contig 10345 bp, 9 predicted proteins | sample C33_657DmetaG_FD_165043 | JGI IMG/M metagenome (GOLD analysis project Ga0222712, IMG submission 165043) | Estuarine water microbial communities from San Francisco Bay, California, United States - C33_657D | ecosystem: Environmental > Aquatic > Marine > Unclassified | place: USA: California...
GCGCCTTTATGGAATTTCTGGTGCAAGGCGCGGATGCCAAATTGCTCCGCGCCAAGGGGTTGGAACCGGTTTAGGCGGTAAGCGCAAAACCCTCATACCCCTTATCCGCCACTTCATCGCAAATGCGCCGATACCGCGCCATGCCGCCGATATAAGGCATAAACACACGCGGCTTGCCCGGCACATTGGCGCCGAGATACCAGGAATGCGGGGTTTTCGGGAAAAGCGTGCGGTCGGCCACTTCCTGCACCTGCACCATCCAATCATCCACCGCGTCTTGCTTGGCTTCGATGCGGGTCTGGCCAGACTTACGCATATCCGCGATGCAGCGCGTGATCCATTCCACATGCTGTTCAATCGCCACCGGCATATTGGTCAGCACTGAAGGGCTGCCAGGCCCCGTCACGGTGAACAAATTGGGGAAGCCCACCACTTGCAGCCCCAGATAACTGCGCGGGCCTTCGCGCCAGACATCGCGCAAAGCAACGCCTCCGCGCCCGGCGATATTCAGGTTGAACAAAGGCCCGGTCATGGCATCAAAGCCGGTGGCAAACACAATGATATCCAGCTTGTATTCGCCCTTGCTGGTCTTCACGCCGGTTGCGGTAATGCGTTCAATCGGTTCGGCGCGCAAATTCACCAGCGCGACATTGTCGCGGTTATAGGCCTCAAAATAGCCCGTATCGATCGGCGGGCGCTTGGTGCCGAAGCCGTGATCAATATCGGAAAGGATCGCCGCCTTGGCGGGGTCCTTCACCACTTGGCCGATTTTCTTCTTGAGGAAGTCAGAGATGATCCTATTCGCTTCCTCATTGGTCAGCACATCGCGGAATTCGGCACGCAGGCGCAGCCCGCCCTTTTCCCAGGCTTTTTCGAAAATCTCATTCCGTTCTTCGTCTGACACTTCCAGCACGGAACGATCAGCGATGCGCCACGGGTGGCCATTGACGGTGGAACGCATCACATCGCGGATTTCGGCGAAGTTTTCGCGCACATATTTCTTGAAATCATCGGAAAGCGGGCCGTTGCGCGCCGGGATGGAATAATTCGCGGTGCGCTGAAACACCGTCAGATGCTTGGCGGCGGCGGCAATCACCGGAATGGCCTGAATGCCGGTGGAACCCGTGCCAATCACGCCAACGCGCTTGCCGGAAAAATCCACACCTTCATGCGGCCATTCGCCGGTGTGATACCATTTGCCCTGGAAATCCGGGATGCCATCAATCTTCGGCAGATTGGCCGAAGAAAGGCAGCCCACCGCCGTGATCAGGTAGCGCGCGGCGTAATGCTGGCCTTGTTCGGTTTGCACATGCCAAAGATTTTCGCCTGCATCATAACGCGCCGAAACAACCCGCGCCTTGAAGGTAATGTCACGCTTCAAATCAAGCTTATCCGCGGCGTAATTCAGATAACGCAGGATTTCCGGCTGGGTCGGGTAGCGTTCCGTCCATTCCCAGCCCTGCACCAGCTCATCCGAAAAATGATAGCAATAGCTATGGCTTTCGGAATCGCAGCGCGCGCCGGGGTAGCGGTTCCAATACCAGGTGCCGCCCACGCCATCGCCCGCTTCCAGCACATGGGCGGAAATCCCCAAGCGGTCCCGCAGGGAATGGAGCTGATACATACCCGCAAAGCCGGCGCCGATGATCAGCGCGTCATACAGCTTCGCCTCGGTTGAGGTGGCGGCAAGGGGGCTTACGGCATCAAGCATGGCGGGATCTTCTTGGTTGTTCCTGAGGGGGACAAGCTAACCCGCACCAGCCCCGGGCGCCAAGCGGGGGGCAAATCCTTGCCATTCCGCGGATACCGCCCACATAGGGGGTCGAAGGCGCCTCCAAGCCCCCTGCCCAGCGGCGCCATGTCTTCGTTTTGGAAAGACCATCACCGTGAATATTCAAACCCCTGCCTCTGGCCTCACCACGGCCAATGCCACCTTGGAACCGCGCCCCTCCCGCGCGGAAGCCGAAGCCGCGGTGCGCACCCTGCTGCGCTGGGCCGGCGATGATCCGGACCGTGAAGGCCTGGTGGATACCCCCGCGCGCGTCGCCCGCGCTTATGAGGAATTCTTCGCCGGCTATGAAACGGACCCGGTGGATTTGCTCGCGCGGTCCTTCGAAGAAACCGATGGCTATGATGAAATGGTGATCCTGCGGGACATCCGCATGGAAAGCCATTGCGAACATCACATGGTGCCGATCATTGGCCGCGCGCATATCGCCTATTTGCCGCAAGGCCGCGTGGTGGGGATCAGCAAGCTTGCCCGCGTGCTGGAAGTTTATGCCAAGCGCTTGCAGATTCAGGAAAAACTGACGGCGCAAGTCGCGAATACAATTGAACAGGTGCTGAAGCCCAAAGGGGTCGCGGTGGTGATTGAAGCCGCGCATCAATGCATGACCACGCGCGGCATCCATAAGCCGGGTGTCACCATGGTCACCAGCCGCATGCTTGGCGCCTTCCGTGATGACCCCAGCACGCGGCGTGAATTCCTGTCGATTATCGGTGGCCAGCGTTCCAATGTGATTGAAGGCTGAAGCCTAACCGTTTCAGCTTTTCAGTGCGGGGATAAGTGACGCCAGCATCAACAGCGCCATGGCAATGTTGAAGGCGCGCAATCCCCGCCCCTGCCGCAGCACCCGCCGCGCCCCCGCACCGATCAGCCCCCAAAGCCCGGCCGAAGGCACGCCTACCGCGGCAAAAACCAGCGCAATCAGACTCACCTGAGGCAGCAAATCCGCCCCCGGCCGCGTGAAGGCCGGGATGGCAGCCAGGATGATCATCCAGGCTTTTGGGTTCACCCATTGGAACAGCACCGCGCCCAAAAAGCCGAGCGGCGGGCGCGCTGGCCCTTCCCCCGGCGCGCCGGCGCGGGCGATTTTCCAGGCGAGCCAAGCAAGCCAGGCCGCGCCAGCCCATTTCACCACCTCATGCAACAGCGGGCTCGCCATCAGTGGCAGGGCCAGGCCAAGCCCGGCCAGCCAGATCATGGCGGCAAAGCCAAAGGCAATGCCCAACACATGCGGCACCACCGCGCGCAGCCCGTGATTGGCAGCGGATGCCGCCACCATCAGCGTATTCGGCCCCGGCGTGGCCGAAGTGGCGATGGCGAAGCCAAGCAAGGGCAGCAGCGTTTCCATGGCGCGATATTGAGTCAGTATTTCTGACCTGTCACGCCCTGCGCGGAAAACCTGACTTGACCCCAAGGCAGCCCGGCGCGCATGAGGATGCCATGCGCTTTTCCACCCCGCCCAGCCCTGAAGACATGGTCGAATTGGCCGAAGATGCGCTCGCCGCCATCCCGAAGCCGCTGCGCGACCTGCTGCAGGGCATCGCCATATTGGTTGAGGATATGGCCGATGAGGAGTTGCTGCGGGAATTGGATATCGAAAATCCCTATGAATTGACCGGCCTTTACCTTGGCGTCCCGCTTACCGACAAAAGCCACGCCATGGCGCCCCAGGAACCGGACCGCATCCTGCTATTCCGGGAACCCATTCTGCTGGAATGGATCGAAACCGGGGAGGATTTGTTCCGCTTGGTGCGCAACGTGCTGATCCACGAAATCGGCCATCATTTCGGCTTTTCGGATGAGGATATCGCCCGGCTGGAGGGGGACGAGTAGCGGACCCCTCGCCAGCGCCGCCTGGCTTTCCTAAATAAAGTTTCATGTCCATCACCTTCACCCTGAATGGTGCCTTGCGGTCCCTGCCGGCGGAAACGCCCCCGGCCATGACCATGCTCGATTGGCTGCGCGCGGCGGGGCTGACCGGCACCAAGGAAGGCTGCGCGGAAGGCGATTGCGGCGCCTGCACGGTGGTGATCGAAGCGCCGGATGGCGCGCGTCAGCCCGTGAATGCCTGTTTGATGACCCTCGGTCAGGCGCATGGCCTTGCGATCCGCACCGTGGAAGGGCTGGCGGGCACCGATGGCGCGCCACATCCCGTCCAGGCGGCCATGCTGGCGGCTGAGGCAACGCAATGCGGCTTCTGCACGCCGGGCATTGTTATGTCGCTCTACGCCCATGCGCGCATGGGTGGCGATGCGCATGAGGCTTTGGCGGGGAATCTATGCCGCTGCACCGGCTATCGCCCGATTTTGGACGCGGCTGCGGCCTTGCCGGCGGCCAATGAGGCTCCGCCCGCCTACCCAGCGCCGGATGGCACGGCCTTCGGCCCAACAGAGCATCGGTTTTTCCTGCCGCGCAGCCTGGATGAAGCCCTGGCGCTGCGGCGCGCGCATCCTGGCGCCTGGCTTCTGGCCGGCGGCACGGATCTGGGCCTCCGCTTTTCCGAACATCGGGAAAACCCCGCCGCCATCATTTGCCTGCGCGATGTCGCCGAATTGCGCGGCATTGAAGCGGGGCCTGAAGGCATTTCGGTGGGTGCCGCGGAACCCTATGCCGCTTTGCTCGATCACATGGAAAGCGATGCGGCTTTCGCGGCGTTTGCCGGGTTGCTGCGGCGCTTGGGCTCCCGGCAAATACGCGCCATGGGCACGCTGGGCGGGAATTTGGGCACGGCCAGCCCGATTGGCGATGCGCTGCCGCCCTTGCTGGCACTCGGCGCGCGTGTGTCACTCGCGGGGCCGGATGGGGCGCGGGATTTGGCGGTTGAGGATTTCCTGCTGGGCTATCGGCGCAATGCGCTCGGCGCAGATGAGGTGATTGCGCGGGTTTTCATCCCCCGCCCGGCGCCGGGCGCGATTTTCGCCGCCGAGAAACTTTCGCGTCGGCATGATCAGGACATCAGCGCCATTGGTCTTTCGGTGCTGCTGGAACGCGATGGTGATGTGATTACGCGCGCGCGGATCGCCCATGGTGGTTGCGGCCCCATGGCGGCACGGGCGCCGGAAGCCGAAGCCGTGCTTGCAGGTGCGCCCTTCACCGAAGCGCAAGCCCGCGCGGCGGGGGATGCTTTGGCGCGGGCGATCTCACCCATGGATGATTTGCGTGGCAGCGCGGAATATCGCCGCGCGGCGGTGCGTAACCTATTGCTGCGGCTTTACTGGCGTGTGGCGCAGCCCGAAGCGGCAGCGGAAATTATGGCGATGGCCACACCCCATGCGCCGCGGTTCATCGCGCCATGAATGCGCCGTTATCCCAGGGCGCAGCGCTGGCGCATGATTCGGCGCTTGGTCATGTGACAGGCCAGGCACCTTTCGCGGATGATGTGCCGGAAGCGCCAGGCCTGCTGCATGGCGCGCTTTTGCTCTCGCCCGTCGCGCATGGGCGGCTTGGCGATTTGGATGTGGCGGCGGCGCGCGCCATGCCGGGGATTGTTGCGGTGCTCACGGCGCGGGATGTGCTAGGGGCGAATGATATCTCGCCTTCGGGCCGGGAAGTTGAACCGCTTTTCGCGGAAGCCGAGCTTCGCCATCACGGCCAGCCCATCGCCTTGGTGGTGGGTGAGACGCGCGATGCGGCGCTTGCCGCGCTTGGCGCGCTGAAGCCGGAAATTGAGGCACTGCCGGCGATTCTTTCCATCGAAGATGCGCTTGCGGCGGAAGCCTATCTGTTGCCGCCGCAGGAAATTGCCGTGGGTGACGCGGCGGGCGCGATTGCCGCGGCGCCGCTGACCACATCTGGTGAATTTCGTGTGGGCGGGCAGGAACACTTTTACTTGGAAGGCCAGATTGCGATCGCCATGCCGGGTGAAGATGGGGAGATTTCCATCACCTCATCAACCCAGCACCCGACGGAAGTGCAGCACATCGCAGCGCGCGTCCTGGGTTGCGATTTCAACCGTATCACCGTGCGCTGCCGGCGTATGGGCGGCGGTTTTGGTGGCAAGGAAAGCAATGCTTCCTGGGTGGCGGCAGCAGCAGCGCTTGCCACGCGCATCACCGGGCGGCCGGTAAAGCTCAGACTCTCACGCAAGGCGGATATGGCGGCCACCGGCAAGCGGCATCCGTTTTTGTATCGCTGGCGCGCGGGGTTTGACGCGACGGGGCGGATTGCGGGGCTTGAAGCAATGCTCGCCGCCGATGGTGGACATAGTCTTGATCTGACCGGCGGCGTGGTGTTTCGCGCGCTGACCCATGCGCTGAATTGCTACGATGTGCCCGCGGTCAAGCTGCGCGCGCTGTCGCTGCGCACAAATATGGTGAGCCACACGGCGTTTCGCGGCTTTGGTGGGCCGCAAGGCGTGCTGCTGATGGATGATGTGCTGCGCCATGTCGCCGCCGCCACGGGGCAGGATATGGAAGCGGTGCGCGCGCGCAATTTCGCGGGCGGAGATAATGGCGCCAAGGCGCCCTATGGCCAGGCGCTTGAGGGCGATTTGATCCGCCGCGTTTACGCCGAAGCCATGGAAGATGCCGGCTGGGCAGCGCGGCGCGCGGAGATTGCGGCCTTCAATGCGCAGCACCCATTTCTGCGCCGAGGGCTTGGGAGTTTTGTGCTGGCCTTTGGCATTTCCTTCGGCCTCATGCATCTCAATCAGGCCGGCGCCTTGGTGCATGTTTATGCGGATGGGTCCATCCGGCTCAATCACGGCGGCACGGAAATGGGCCAGGGGCTCAATATCAAAATCGCGCAGGTGGTGGCGGATGCCTTTGGTGTGCCGATTGCGCGCATTCGCATCACGCCCACCAGCACGGCAGAAGTGCCCAATACCGCGCCCACCGCCGCTTCCACCGGTTCTGATTTGAATGGCTGGGCGGCGCATTTGGCCGCAAGCGCCATCCGTGAACGCATGGCCGCCGAAGCAGCAAGGCTTTGGGATGTGCCGGTGGAAGCGATTGGCTTTGGCGAAGGGCGCGTCTTCGTAGCAAAGCCCGGCGACAATCGCGCAATGGGCTTTGGTGATTTGGCGCATCGCTGCTGGGTGCAACGCATTTCGCTTTCCGCCACAGGGTTTTATCGCACGCCCGACATCCACTGGGATGCGAAGGCCATGCGGGGCGAGCCTTTCTTCTACTTCTCCTACGGCGCCGCCGTGGTGGAAGTGGTAGTGGATACCCTGACGGGAGAACACCGCGTCTTGCGCGCCGATCTGGTGCAGGATTGCGGGCGGTCGCTCAATCCCGCCATTGATCGCGGGCAGATTGAAGGCGGCTTCGTGCAGGGGCTTGGCTGGCTGACAACGGAAAGCCTTTATTGGGACAAGGAAGGCCGGCAGAGAACCCTAGGGCCTTCCACCTATAAAATCCCGGGCAGCCGCGATGCGCCGCCGGATTTCAGACTGCGGCTGCTCGCCAATGCGCCAGCGCGGGCGGAGACGATTTTTCGCTCCAAAGGCGTTGGTGAACCGCCGCTGATGCTGGCGAGTGCGGTTTGGAATGCGCTTTGTGACGCGACAGGGCTCGCCAGCCTTGATCTGCCAGCAACGCCTGAACGGGTGCTGATGGCGCTGGAGGCGCGGAGGGGTTAGGCCAGCTTGAAGCGCCGATAAAGCGGCAACAGCAGAAAGGGCGTCAGAAACAGCGGGAATTGGCCAAGCGCGAAGAACAGCAAAATGCGCTGATCGGTCGCCGCCGGCAGCACCGCCAGGAATAGCGCCATATTGCGGTTACCGCCGAGCAAACCCGCCGTCAGCGCCAGCTTCTGGCCTGTTGGCGCAAAGACCAGCGCGGTTGCGGCATTCAGGCCGAAATTGGCCGCGAAAGCCAAGGCAAGCCCCGCCAGCACCCAGGCGGGGTCTGAGATGATTTTCGCCAGCATCCCATCCATGACACCAAAGCCAAAAACCACCACCAGCCAGACCACCGCGCCATCCAAGGCGCCGGCATAGCGTTGCAGTCGCGCCGGGCCAGCCAGGCGCCGCAGCAGCACGGCAATCAGCAGCGGCAGGCCCACCACCAGCATCAGCCTTCCCATCAGCGCGGAAAGCGAAATGGCAAGGTCTATGCCCATCAGCCCCAGCGCCAAGGGCGGCGCGGTAAAGGGAACAATCAAGGTGGTCAGGATGGCGACCACCAAAGAAATCTCCCCATCCAACCCCACCATGCGCGCGAATGCGGGGGAGGAGGTGGCCGCGCAGCCCATGGCGCTGATCACCAGGCCCGCCACCAGCGGCCCTTCAAAGCCCAAGCCGCGCAGCACCAGAAACAGCAAAACGGGGCAGACCAGCATCATCCAACCGACCAGCAGCGCCACCAACACGGGCCGGCGCAAATACGCCACCACCTGCGCCAAATCCACGCGCAGCAGCACAATTGTCATCAGCGTGGCCACGCTGAAGGTCACCACATCCCGGAACAGCGCGGCCAAGGGTGGGATGAAAAGCCCGGCGAAAATGCCAAGCGCCAGCAGCAAGCCACCACGGCGGGCAGACCATTCCAGGAAGCCAAGGGCCATCAGCTTGGGTGTTTGCGTGCTATCATGCTGGCAGCATTCCAATTCAGGGCGCGCGACACAAGCTATGGCATCTATTGGGAAGGAGATTTCCGGCCATGCTGGCCCATGAACCACTGATCCGGCTTGCGGTATTCCTGGGCGTGCTGGCGGCCATGCTGCTGCTGGAACACGCCTTTCCGCGCCGGGCGCAGCGGCTTTCCTGGCGGCGCTGGCCGGGGAATTTCGGGCTGGTGGTGATTTCTTCCCTGTTGGTGCGGCTAATTGCGCCGGCGGCAGCCATGGGTGCCGCGCTTTACGCTGAAGCGGCTGGGATTGGGGTGCTGCGCTGGCTTGGCCTTAATGGCCTGGCGGGCGGTATTGTGGCGGTGCTGCTGCTGGATCTGCTGATTTATTTCCAGCATCGCGTCTTTCACGCCGTGCCGGTTTTGTGGCGCTTGCACCGCGTCCACCACGCTGACCCTGAATTGGATGCATCTTCCGGGCTGCGCTTTCACCCGGTGGAAATTCTGCTGTCCATGGCGATCAAAATGGCGGCGGTGGTGGCGCTGGGCGCGCCGGCAGAAGCGGTGCTGGTGTTTGAAGTGCTGCTGAACGCCACCAGCCTGTTCAACCACGCGAACCTTGCGCTGCCTGCCTGGCTTGATGGCGCGCTGCGCCTTGTGCTGGTGACGCCCGATATGCACCGCATCCATCATTCCGAAGTGCCAGCAGAAACCGATAGTGATTTCGGCTTTTGCCTTTCCTGCTGGGACAGGTTGTTCGGCACCTATCGCGCCGAACCAGCGGCCGGGCAGCTTGGCATGGTGATTGGCGTTGCGGAATTTCGCGCGGATCCAGAACAGCGTTTGGATCGGTTATTGGTGCAGCCGTTCAGAAAAGCAGGCTAAGCGCCTTGGCCGCGCAATCAGCGCGGACAGCAGCAGCAATGTGGCGGCCACAGCCGCCCATACGAAATAAAGCGTGACCCGTTTTGGCTGGATCACGCCATCAGCGAAAAATCTTTTCGCAACAGCCAGGGTGGTTTCCGGGGGCAGCGCCCCCGGTGCAACCTCAGCCGGCCGCTTCTTCCGCTGCCATTTCGGCGGCGAGTTCCGCTTCCAGGCTTTCGGCTTCCGCCGCTTGGCCCACGGCTTCGCCACGCGCCTGCTTTTCCGCTTCTTCGCGGCTGCGCGCCACATTCACCGTGACGGGGATCTGCACTTCCGGGTGGAGTTCCACCTGGACCGAGCTGACGCCAATGGCCTTGATGGGCTCACCCAGCAGAACCTGCTCACGCGCAACGGTCAGGCCAGCTTCGGTGCAAGCCACGGCGATGTCGCGCGAAACAACGGAGCCATAAAGGCTGCCGCTTTCACCCGCCTGGCGGATGATGATCACGGAAAGCCCGGCCACGCGTTCGGCCACACGTTCGGCTTCCCCACGGCGCTTGATGTTATCCGCTTCAAGCTGGACGCGTTCGCGTTCGAAGCGCTCAAGATTTGCCTTGCTGGCGCGGATCGCTTTGCCGGTGGGCAGCAGGTAATTCCGCGCATAGCCAGGGCGCACCTTCACGCGTTCACCCATTTGGCCAAGCTTATCGACGCGCTGCATCAGGATCAGGTCAATCATGTCTTGCCTCCGGGCGGCTCATGGCGCCGCCCCCATTGTTCGAAAAAGCCGAAAGCCGTTACCGCGATGGCGGCCGGCACGCTCAAAATCACAAGCCCGGCGTAGAACACGCCAAGCATTAAGGGCCGGGCGGTGCGGCCGGCAGAACGCCGATGCACCGCGGCAAGCCCCAGCAGGAAAAAGGGCAGCAACAGCACCAGGAAAAGCGCGAAGGGCAGGCTGCTATCGCCGCCCATACCGCTCAACCAAACCAGCGCCGCCCCAGCGGGCAGAAAGCCATACCAAATGGGCAGGCGCGTTTCACACCAGCGCGGCGTTGCGGCCAAAGCCATGCCACGACGCGTGAGGGTGGTTTGCGCGCCAATGCCGCAGATGATCAGCGCCGCCACCATCCAGCCCGCCATTGCGGGGGCCATGATACGGGCCAATTGCTCCACCGGCATA
>Ga0222712_10007698_pt1 | contig 10343 bp, 5 predicted proteins | sample C33_657DmetaG_FD_165043 | JGI IMG/M metagenome (GOLD analysis project Ga0222712, IMG submission 165043) | Estuarine water microbial communities from San Francisco Bay, California, United States - C33_657D | ecosystem: Environmental > Aquatic > Marine > Unclassified | place: USA: California...
CTGCTCGATGAAAAACGCGCGGTTGTGTGGAGCACCACGCTCGCCTCGGCCCCGGCGGCCAGTGCCGAATTTGCGGTCAGTGGCCTGCAACCGATTCGCCTCGCAATCGTGCAGGCGGATGTGACCGAGGACGGATTTGCGGCGGATTCGATTTTGAGTCCCACGCGCGGCCGCGAACGCGGTTGGGCCGTCGGTGCGCAAAGCGACAAGACGCATGCGCTGGTGGTCTTGCCCGAGACTCCCGTCGCGTTGCCCGCTGGCGCGCGCCTCACGGTGACCATTGAGCAGAATTCCAAAAAGAAAAACCACACGCTCGGAAAATTCCGCGTTGCCACGAGCGTCGACGATCGCGCTTCCACGATTATCCGGATGCCTGAGCCGGTGCTCGCGGCTTTGAAATTACCAGCCGCGCAACGTTCTGAAACTGAGCGCGAACTCGTGACGGCGCACTACATGACCGTGGCGCCCGCCCTCGAAACCGAGCGCCAACGCCTCGCCACCGTCACCAAGTTGCGCGACAAGATCGAGCCCTTCACGACGGTGCCGATCATGCACGAAGTCGCCGCCGACAAGACGCGTAAGACTCACGTCCAACGTCGTGGTAATTACCTCGATCTCGATGCCGAGGTTACGCCCGGTGTGCCGACCGCGTTGCATCCGTTGCCGCCCGGCGTGAGCGCGAATCGCTTGGGTTTGGCGCGCTGGATCGTGGATGAAAAAAATCCGCTCACCTCGCGCGTGATCACCAACTTGTTTTGGGAATCGGTTTTCGGCATGGGCCTCGTGCGCACGAGTGAAGATTTCGGCAGTCAAGGTGACGCGCCGTCGCACCCTGAGTTGCTCGACTGGCTCGCGGTTGATTTCCGCGAAAGCGGTTGGGATATGAAACGTCTCCTGCGCTTGATGGTCACGTCGGCGACGTATCGCCAATCCTCGCGCATCACCCCGGACGCGCTTGAGCGCGATGCGGACAATCGACTCTTTGCGCGCGGTCCGCGTTTCCGGCTTTCCGCCGAAATGATCCGCGACCAGTCGCTCGCGGTCAGCGGCCTACTCAGCGCGAAGATGTACGGCCCGCCCGTGAATCCGCCTAAGCCGAAGTCGGGCCTCTCCGCCGGATTCGGCTCCACGCTTGATTGGGAAGACAGCGTGGGTGAAGACCGTTTCCGGCGCGGCCTCTACACGTCCTGGCGCCGCAGCAATCCTTATCCCTCCATGGCGACCTTTGATGCGCCCAGCCGCGAAGTCTGCACGGTGCGGCGCGAGCGTTCTAACACGCCTTTGCAGGCCCTCGTGACGCTCAACGACCCCGTTTACATCGAGGCCGCGCAAAAACTCTCGCGTCGCATCGCCGCCGTGGCGGGTTCGCCCGAGGAAAAACTCGCGCAAGGTTTCCGTTGGACCCTCGTGCGGGCGCCGAAGGCCGACGAGATGAAGCCGTTGCTGGCGCTTTACACGAAGTCGCTGGAGCGCTTCTCGCGCGATGCGAAGCAGGCCATCACGGTGGCGACGGTACCGCTCGGAGCGCTCGCGCCGGATGCTAATCCAGCAGAGTTAGCGGCGTGGACTGTCGTGGGCAACGTGTTGCTCAACCTCGATGAATTTTTGATGAAACCCTAAACGGCGCCGCCCTATGAATCCTTACCTCGACTCTCTGGTTCACACGACGCGCCGGCATTTTCTCAAAGAATCCGCCGTGGGGCTGGGCGCCATCGCGCTCAGCTCCTTGCTCGGGCGCAACGCCATGGGTGCACCGCTGGCTGCGACCAATCCCCTCGCGGCGCGCCTCCCGCATTTCGCGCCGAAGGCCAAGCGCGTCATCTACCTGCATCTCACGGGCTCACCGCCCAATCTCGACCTTTTCGACTACAAGCCCGAGTTGGTGAAACGCGACGGGCAGGATTGCCCGGATGATTTTCTCAAGGGCCGCAAATTCGCGTTCACGGCCGGCAAGCCGAAGCTCATGGGCAGCCCGCGCACCTTCGGCCAGTATGGCCGTAGCGGTCAGTGGATGTCGGACGCGATCCCGCACCTGCACGGCGTGGCCGACGATCTTTGCATCGTGCATTCGATGTACACGGATCAATTTAATCATGCGCCGGCGGAGCTGTTGCTCTTCAGTGGTTCGCCTCGGCCGGGTCGGCCTTCGATGGGCTCGTGGGTCACTTACGGACTCGGGACCGAAAATCAAAATCTGCCCGGCTACGTCGTATTGATCTCGAGCGGCACGCAGCCCAACGGCGGGAAAAATTCCTACGGCAGCGGCTTTCTCCCTTCGGTTTACCAAGGCGTGCAATGTCGCTCGAAGGGCGATCCGGTGTTGTACGCTTCCGATCCGGCCGGCTTCACGCGTGACTTGCGCCGCGACAGCCTCGATGCGCTGCATGAGCTCAACGAACTCCAAGCCAGCGAACTCGGCCACCCCGAAACGCGCACGCGCATCGCTCAATACGAACTCGCGTACCGCATGCAGATGTCGGTGCCCGAGGTGATGGATATCTCGCGCGAGTCGCCGGCGACGATTGCTGCTTACGGCGCGCAGCCGGGCGATTCGAGTTTCGCGAATAACTGCCTCCTTGCGCGGCGTCTCGTCGAGCAAGGCGTGCGCTTTGTGCAACTCTTCGACTGGGGTTGGGATTTCCACGGCACGAGCGAAAAAGAAGATATTCGCGGCGGCCTCACCAAGAAGTGCGGCACGATGGATCAACCCGTCGCTGCGCTCATCAACGATCTCCGTCAACGCGGTCTGTTGGAAGATACGCTGATCGTGCTCGGCGGCGAATTTGGTCGCACGCCCTTCCGCGAAGGCCGCACGGCGACCGGCGAAATTCTCGGCCGCGATCATTATCCGGATTGCTACACCATGGTGCTCGCCGGCGGCGGCATCAAAGGCGGCTTGTCCTACGGTGAGACGGACGAACTCGGCTTCAACATCACGCGCGATCCCGTGCACGTGCACGATTTACAAGCGACGCTCATGAACCAACTCGGCTTCAATCACGAACGCCTCACTTATCGCTTCGAGGGCCGCGACTACCGCCTCACCGACGTGCACGGCAAAGTCGTGAAGGGAATTTTGGCCTGACGCGCGCCGTCGCGCGTTTGCGCGGGCTCGACTGCGCGCGCGTGAGTGCGCGTGCTTGAGCGCGGTTTAATAACCGACGTCGGCGAGCTGGGCGCGGAGCGCCGCGACGGCGGCGGCCGCCTCGGGTGCCGGGCCCGTTTTCCAGAAACACTCGATCGTAAAACGGTCGTGGTAGCCGATTTTTTTCAACGCGCGCAGGAACGGGCGGAAATCTTCGCCGTTCACGCCGGGCGCTGCGCGGTCTTTGTTTTCGGCGAGATGCACGTGGTGCACGGGTCCGACGCGGAGAATGTCATCGGCTGATTCGCCGTTGCGCAGCATGTGGAAAATATCGACGAGCATTTTCACTGCCGGGTGATTCGCGCGGGCGACAGCCTCGGCGCCTTCGATGATCGTGTTGACGAGGTTGCACTCGCCGCGGTTGAGCGGTTCGACGACCAGCGTGACGCCCTGAGCTTGAGCGAGCGGGGCGAAGAGGCGGAGCGTCTCGACGTATTGCTCGAATGCGCGCGCGGCGGACCAGCCCTCGGGAATCATGCGGGCACCGGCACTGCCCACGACCATGATCGTCATGCCGACTTGGTGGGCGCGGCGAAAAATGGTCTCGGCGTACTGCGTGAGCGCGGCGGTATCGACGGCGGGGCCGACGATTTTGAGGCGCGCAGGCAACAAGCAGTTGGCGGCGGGCATCGCCAGCGGACTCGCGCGGAGCGCGGCGGCGTGTCCGGCGAAGGCGGCATCGTCGGCAAACGGCAGGAGGAACTCTTGTACGTGGCCCTCGATGAAATCGAAACCGTGCGGAGCGGGCAGGGTGGCGAGCGTGGCGGGGTCGAGGCAGAGGCCGATTTGCATGGGAGGTAATTTAGCCGAAGATTCTGCGGCAGGGCAGACACACATTTACGCTGACGGTCCGTTCGTCGAGTGGCGTCGAAAAGAAACGGACCGCGCCGGCCCGCGATTTATGCGGGTGCGGCGCAGCGCGGAAACAAGACGGATTAACGCGCGAACGATTTGGAGAAATCGGCGGCGGGGGCGGAGGCGACGACCTTCTTAGGTTTACGGCGGGCGGAGGCGGCGGCCTTTTGGTTGAGCAATTTCGCGTAGCGTGCGCCGTTTAGCGGGAGCGAGATCGTTTCATCGGTCCAGGCGGAGAGGAGCATCGCGTTGGCGAGTTCGATGGAGTGAATGCCCTCGGCCGCAGGAGAGAGTAGGGTGGCGCCGTCGAGAATGGCGGCGGTGAAATTCTGGAGGATTTCGTTGTGCTGGCCGCCGTGGTTGGGCGCGCTGATGGCGACGTCCCAAGTGTCGGGCTGCGCGAAACCGGCGGTGGTTTTGCGCGAGAATTCCGACATCGGGGTCTCATTGCGCGTGAAGGTGATCCTGTCGTTTTCGTAAACGACTTTGCCGCGTTCGCCGGTGATTTCGAGGCGGTTGGTGCCGGGGGCTTCGCCGGTGGAGGTGATGAACACGCCCGTGGCGCCGTTGGCGAATTCCATGTACGCGGTGACGTCGTCTTCGACCTCGATTTTGTGGTATTTACCGAAACCGCAATGGGCGCGGATGCGCACGGGCATGCCGAAAATCCATTGGAAAAGATCGAGGTTATGCGGGCACTGGTTGAGAAGGACACCGCCGCCTTCGCCGGCCCAGGTGGCGCGCCAGCCGCCGGAGGCGTAGTAGGCCTCGGTGCGAAACCAGTTGGTGATGATCCAATTCACGCGGCGGATTTGGCCGAGTTCGCTGGAGCGGATGAGGTTGCGGATTTTTTGGTAATACGGGTCGGTGCGCTGGTTGAACATCGCCGCGAAGATCTGTTTTTTATTTTTATGCGCGGCGAGGAGGCGTTCGCCGTCGGCTTTGTGAACCGAGACTGGCTTCTCGACCATGACGTGCAAACCGGCCTTGAGGGCGTAGATGCCGAGCGAGGTGTGCTGGTAATGAGGGGTGGCGATGATGATGGCGTCGATGAGACCAGAATCGATCATCTCCTCGGCGGTGGCGAAGGTCGCGACTTGCGTGAACTTCGCGCGCCGAGCGGCGTCGGGTTCAGCGATGGCGGCGAGAGTGAGGCGTGGAATTTTGCCGGCGAGGATGCTGTTGGCGTGGGCGGTGCCCATGTTGCCCATGCCGACGATACCGATGCGAACGTTGCTCATAATGGATGAAGGGTAAGTTGAAAACGCGGGAGAGGGGTCTCCACGGCGCTCGTTTACACCGGAGGCGTGCGGGCGGGTCGGCAAACATTTTTCCCGTAGAAAACGCGGGTTTGAGGCAGATTTTTGAAAAAGTTGTACTTTAGGAAAAGACCCGAAAAAGCACTTGCTTAAGACCGGAGCATCCAGCTTGCTGACCCTTCATCTGTTCGGGCTGTAGCGTAGCCTGGTAGCGCGCTTGCATGGGGTGCAAGAGGTCGTGAGTTCGAATCTCACCAGCCCGACCATTTCCCCGGTTAAGTTTAACTCGTTTCCCTGCGATGGTACGGGGCCGGAGAAAGTCCTAGAGCATTTGATTTGTTGGGATTCCCGCTTGGTTTTAGACTCACTGCGCTCACTCTTTTACCTGTGACTTCAAGCGCATCTCACCGCCGCCGCCGTTGGATCTTTGCCGCGGCGTTGGCTGGCCTGATCGTAATCGCTTCGAGCCGCAGCGCGGTCGAAGGACCGTCGGTTCGCAATTTCGACAAAGTCGCCCATTTCTCCGTCTACGGACTTCTCGCCACGCTCGTGGTGCGGGCCTTGATCAGCGCGCGGGCTTTTTGGGCGATCCTGATCGTTTCAATTTTCGGCCTGAGCGACGAACTCCATCAGCATTTCACGCCTGGGCGCTCGATGGAGTTCATGGATTGGGTGGCGGATACGCTCGGGGCCACGCTGGCGGTCGGACTTTACACGTATTGGGCTTGGTATCGAAAATTGCTGGAAGCACCGCTTTGGGGGCGTCGTAATTCCGACCCAGCGGATAACACCGCCCAACGTCCATGACGCCCGAATCCGCCGCCCAACGCATCGCGACCCTCACCGCCGACATCCGGCGGCACGATGAACTTTACCGTAACCGCGCGCGGCCCGAGATCGGCGATTTCGAATACGACGCGCTCAAGCGCGAGCTGGAAGAACTCGAACGCCAGTTCCCCGCGTTGATGGTGCCCGATTCGCCGACGCAACGCGTGGGCGACGACCGCGCCGACGGTTTCGTGCGCACCAAGCATCGCCTCGCGATGACCACGCTCGATAACACCTACGACGAGGGCGAACTCCGCGATTTCCACGCGCGCCTCGCCAAACTGTTTGGTCGCGACGACCTCGTTTATTCCGTCGAGCCCAAGATCGACGGCGCTTCGATCAGCGTGACGTACGAAAACGGCAAACTCGTCCGCGCTGTCACGCGCGGTGATGGCGAGGAAGGCGACGACGTCACGGCCAACGTGAAAACCATCGCGCATCTGCCGCACACGCTGCGCGCGCCCGCCGATCTCACGACGGCGCCCGCGCCGGCGCTGGTCGAAATCCGTGGCGAAATTTTTCTGCGGTTTTCCGAATTTGCCCGCATCAACCAGACGCAGGAAGAAGCCGGACTCGAACCCTACGCGAATCCCCGCAACCTCGCGGCCGGCACGCTCAAACTCCTCGACGCCGCTGAAGTCCGCGCGCGCGGTCTCGAAATTGTACTCTACGGTTTTGGCGCGCTGGAGCCGCAAGGTTTGTTGGCCTCGCAATCTGATGGGCACGCGGCTCTCGCGCACTGGGGCCTGCCGACGCTCGAACACCGTCGCACCGTGCGCGGAATCGAAGCCGTGGTCGCGGCGATTCGCGAACTCGATGCGCACCGCGCGACGTTGCCCTACGCGACGGACGGCGCCGTGGTGAAACTCGATGATTTCGCGCTGCAACAACAGGCCGGTTTTCGCGGTGAAGGTCAGAGTGCGCGAAAACTTTCTCCCCGCTGGGCGTGCGCGTATAAATTTGCCCCAGAGCGCGCCGAGACGCGGCTGAAGGCGATCACGATTCAAGTCGGCCGCACGGGCGTGTTGACGCCGGTCGCCGAGCTCGAGCCCGTGCAACTCGCGGGCACGACCGTGGCGCGGGCGACGTTGCACAACCGCGATGAAATCGCCCGCAAAGACATCCGCGTCGGCGACACCGTTTACGTGGAGAAAGCCGGCGAGATTATCCCCGTCGTGATCGCGGTGAATCTGGCGCGCCGTCCGCTGGAGTGCGCAGCGTATGTTTTTCCTGAAACGTGTCCGGTGTGCGCGACAGCCACCGTGCACGTCGCCGGCGAAGTTGCGATCCGTTGCCCGAATCCCGATTGCGCGGCGCAACTCGTCGGCCGGCTCGACTACGTCGCTGGTCGCGGCGTGCTCGACCTTGAAGGCCTCGGCGGCGTCGTCGCTGAAAAACTCGTCACCACGGGAGCCGTGCGGGAAATGTTTGAACTATTCGCGCTCGAGGCGGATTCGCTCGGCGCGATGAATCTCGGGACGGCGGAAGCGCCGCGCATTTTGGGGGTGAAGAACGCGACCAAGATCGTCGATGCGATTGCGCGGGCGCGGAGCTTTGACTTGGGGCGCTGGTTGTTGGCGCTACAGATCCGCGACGTGGGCGGAGCGACGGCGCAGGATATTGCGGCCGCGCATGGGACGCTCGAAGCGGTGGCGCAGTCGGAGATTTTACCCCGACTCGCGCGCATGGCCGATGTCGTCGAAGCCATGAGCGAGGTGAGTCCGCGCTCGCGGCTGAATCCGCCGAAGGATGAAGCCGAGCGGCAGGCGCGGGCGGAACGCTACGCGGCGCTCGCCGGCGAAAAAGCGGAGCTCGAAGCGATCCGTGAGCGCACGCCGGGTGCCGAAAAAATCGGCGCCGAAGTGGCGCGGCACACCGTGACGTTTTTTCGCTCGGACCGCGGTCAGCGCGCGTTGCGACGTTTGGCCGAGTTGGGTATCGCGCCCGTGGCGGCCCGTCTGGCGACGGCGCCGGTGGTGGGCGTTTTCTCGGGCCAAACCTTTGTCCTCACGGGGACGTTGCCGACGCTCTCGCGGGAAGCGGCGGCGGCGAAGATCGAAGCGGCCGGCGGAAAAGTGAGCGGCAGCGTCAGCAAAAAAACGAGCTTCGTGCTGGCCGGCGAAGAAGCGGGTTCGAAGCTGGAAAAAGCGCAGGCGCTCGGCGTGGCCGTGATCGACGAGGCGGAGTTCCTCCGCTTGCTCGGACCGGTTTAACCGCCGAGTTTGAAGCTGGCGCTGACTTGGAAGACGGCGCTCACGATCGCGAAGGCGATGAATCCGACAAAGGTGAACACGCCGCCGAGCACCACGCCGGCGACCATTTTGGTGAACACGTTAAGCTGGCCGCTGATGATTTTTTGGTAGGCCTGCGCGATTTGTTTTAGGCTGGGGACGACGTTGCCGGTGTTTTCTCCGATCGCGAGGCGGTCGAGGACGAGGTCGGGGAAACAGCCGGTGCGCATCATGGCGACCGAGAGCGATTCGCCCTCGAGCACGCGGCCGGTGGCGGTCTTGAAGGCTTCGCGGTGAACTTCGTTGCCGATTTGTTTTTCCGTCATGCGCAGCGCTTCGGAGGCGGTGATGCCGTTTTCCAAGAGCACGGAAAGCGTTTGGCTAAAGGAGAGCACCGTCTGCGCCACGATGAACGGGCCGATGAGAGGGAGTTTGAGGAGCCACGCGTCTGTCTGCGCGCGACCGGCGGGCGTCTGGCGCCACGCGAGGAACGAAGTGATCCCGATGACGACGGCGACGACGGCCATGATGCCCCAGATACTGAGGGCGAAGTTGGAGGCGCCGATGAGCAGCTTGGTGGACGTGGGCATCTTGCCGCCGAGCGAGCTGAGGAGTGTCTGCAAGCGCGGCAGGAGAAACGTGAGGAAAAATAAAATTACGCCGCCGGACACGAAGACCATGAACACCGGATAAGCGAGGGCCGACATGAGCTGGCTGCGCAGTTCGCGTTGCTCGACCAAGTGCGCGATGAGGCGGGCGAGGGTGTCGTTGAGCGAGCCGGTGGCTTCGCCGGCCTGGATCAAGTTGACCGTGGCGCTATCGAAAACTTCGGGGTAATTGCCGAGGGCGCGGGAAAGCGGGGCGCCTTCGCTGATGCGTTCCCAGACGCCGGCGCAGAGGGTGCGCAGGCGAGGTTCTTTGATGCGTGTCGAAAGGAGGCGGACGGCTTCGCCGGCGGAAAGGCCGCTGCTCGTGAGATCGTGGAGCGATTCGAGAAACGGCAGGCGCTCGGCGCGGCGCGGGGCTTGAGCCGCGATGCGGGCGGAGGATTTGGGCGCGCGCTTGGCGGTGGCTTTGCCGCCTTTGCCGACGGGGCCGGCTTGGAGCTCGGTGACGGTGGCCACTTGCAGGCCGCGGGCGGTGAGGAGGCGCAGGGCGTCTTTGCGGCTCGGAGCGTCGAGCTCGGCGGAGACGGATTGGCCGGCGCGATCGCGGGCGCTGTAGGCGAAGCGGGCCATGTTACTTTTCCACCACGGTCACGACGCGGAGGACTTCCTCGAGCGTGGTGTGGCCGGCTTTGACTTTTTCCCAGCCGCTCTGGCCGAGGGTGCGCATGCCTTGCTTGCGGGCGGCCTGCGTGAGGGTGCGCGTGCTCTCTCGTTTGAGGATGAGCTCGTGGAGCTCGTCGTTGAGCCGGAAAATTTCGAAGAGACCGATGCGGCCGCGGTAGCCCGTGCCGCGGCAACGGTCGCAGCCGACGGGGTGTTTGAGCGCGGTGATGAGTTCGGCTTCGGCGGCGTCGCACTCGAGGATGGCGAGGGTCTCGAGGAGTTTGACTTTGCTGATGGGCTCGGGCGCGCAGCAGTTGGGGCAGAGGCGGCGGACGAGGCGCTGGGCGATGACGAGCTCGATGGCGGAGGCGACGAGAAACGGCTCGATCCCCATGTCGACGAGACGCGTGATGGCGCCGGGGGCATCGTTGGTGTGGAGGGTCGAGAACACCAAGTGACCGGTCAGCGACGCGCGGATGGCGATCTCGGCGGTGTCTTTGTCGCGGATTTCGCCGACCATGATCACGTCGGGGTCTTGCCGGAGAATGGAGCGGAGGGCGCTGGCGAAGGTGAGGCCAATCTCGGAGCGGATCTGCATCTGATTCACGCCGGGGACTTCGTATTCGATCGGGTCTTCGACGGTGATGATGCGCAGATCGGTGGAATTAATTTTGCGCAGGAACGCGTTGAGCGAGGTGCTCTTGCCGGAGCCGGTGGGGCCGGTGACGAGGATGATCCCGTGCGGATAATCGAG
>Ga0222712_10007700_pt1 | contig 10340 bp, 10 predicted proteins | sample C33_657DmetaG_FD_165043 | JGI IMG/M metagenome (GOLD analysis project Ga0222712, IMG submission 165043) | Estuarine water microbial communities from San Francisco Bay, California, United States - C33_657D | ecosystem: Environmental > Aquatic > Marine > Unclassified | place: USA: California...
TAATGGAGCAAATTTTTGGTGAAATTCAAGATGAGTTTGATGATACTGAAGATTGGGTGGAAAAGCGAATAGATGATCATACATTTCTTCTATCGGGGCGTCATGAAATTGATTATTTAAATGAAAGTATAATTGGAATCTCCCAGAAGGTGATTATGAAACGTTGGGTGGTATGCTAATCCATCTCTACGAAGATATTCCTGCGGTGAATGAAATGATAACTCTAGGTGCCTTTCAGTTTCAGATTATAACCATTACGGATGCCCGAATAGATACAGTTAAATTAATCATTTCAGGAAAGCCCATCGCAAAATAATTAGTAGAATCTTGTGTTACACCGATAAAATTCGTTGGAGCGTCTGACACTTCATTTCCGTTTCTTCCCATTCTTTTTCTGGATCAGAGTCTTCTGTAATTCCACAACCAGCGTAATAGGTCGCTAAATACCCATTTGAATTCTTTGTTATTTTCAGCGTCCTTAAGTTGACAAATAAATAAATTTCATCCTGCACATTTACGGGACCTAAATACCCGCTATAAAACGCACGATCATGCGTCTCTGCCTGTTTAATCCAATCGATAGCCGCTTCCTTGGGAGTGCCACAAACAGCTGAAGTTGGATGCAATAAAGACAACATAATTCCAGGGAGTTGGGGGAAATCCAATGCTTTTGTGTCCACTTGAAACGCAGTTTTTAAATGGAGTAAGTTACCGGCTTGAATCGTTTTAGGTCCATTTTCAGTATATTCACGTAACCTGATTTTCTTAAAACATTCTATAATATATCGACTGACAAAGGCCTGCTCTTCGATTTCCTTTTGTGACCAACGAGCATCTTGAGATTTTGTAATTTGGCCCTCCTTCGTTTTAACGGATTGAGTACCCGCTAAAGAAATCGTAGTAAATATTCCTTCATTGTTTAAGGAGACCAAGACTTCAGGTGTAGCACATACCCAAGTTTGTTGGAGCGAGGGAACATAAAAAGCAGACACAAAAGCATGAGGATATACTTGACATAAAGATTCAAAAAAATGCATTATGGAATAATTTGAATCCAATGCCGCCTCATCGGTCCTCGAAAGTACCACTTTTTGAAAATTTCCTGCCTTAATTTCTTGGATGCTAGCATTGACCCAATAAAGAAAATTTTCTTTTTGGGGAGACCCAAGCTTTGAAGGAAAAGCCTCTTGAACACTTACATGTACCGGGGGTACTTCCGAAACAAACAAGTATTCAGCCTTGAAAAAATAGGGATTCCCTTCGAAAGGGGCAGCCATAAATCCAGGCTCAAAAGACTGTAAATCAAGGGAATCAATTTCGGTTCCACCGAGTGTGTCAATTAAAAGAAAACGTTTATCAGCGTTGGGTAAGCGCCACAATGCGATTGCCGAGTCTTGCTGTTGTGCTTGTTTCCACAATTGGCTCCACTGTTCTTCCTGGCTATATAAACGCGAATGCTTAGACATTTTTAATAGGATAAAATTGCGACCGTTAATCGGCTTACGCAAACCAGATTTCCTGATTCATCATGAATTTTGATGTCATACACATGAAGCGTTTTACCAATTTTCAATGCGGTGCAAGTCCCTATGACAAATCCCTCTTTGACTGATTTCATGTGATTGGCATTTATTTCAACCCCTACACCTCGTTGAGACGTAGGGTCAGCCACGGCCAGTGATGAAGCTATACTTCCCAAAGTTTCAGCTAAAACCACCGATGCTCCCCCGTGTAACAAGCCATAAGGCTGTTTTGTTCGAGAATCCACTGGCATTTTTGCTTTAATAAAATCCGGCTGCAAATCGATAAACTCGATTCCTAAAACATCAATCATGTTTCCATGACCCCATGAATTAAGTGTGTCTAATGAGATGGATGTATTAAACATAATATTCGTATTTTTGCACGTAAAATTCGGAATAATTTAACGAATTAAACTCCTTTTGACCCAATTTATATGCATGCTATAAAAGACATTTACCTCATTCGACATGGTGAAACAGATTACAACCGAATGGGTGTCGTTCAAGGAAGCGGAATCGATGCAGATCTAAACGAATTGGGGAATAGGCAAGCAAAGGCATTTTTTGAACATTACCAACATTTAGCCCTTGATAAAATTTACACTTCTGCTTTACGCAGAACGCATCAGTCAGTTAAAGGCTTCATCGATAAAGGACTGCCTTGGGAGCAATACGAAGGGTTAAATGAAATTTCATGGGGCATTCGCGAAGGCAGGACTCCCTCCAATGAAGACGATGCCTATTATAGGAATCTAGTAAAAACTTGGAGGAAGGGAGATGTGCATATCCCATCAGAAGAGGGGGAAAGCCCGATCGATGTATTGGAAAGGCAAAAGCCTGTTATTGAGCTAATTTTAGCTCGAAAGGAAGAAAAATCCATCTTAATTGCTATGCATGGAAGAGCCATGCGGGTATTATTAACGCATCTTTTCAATCAACCTTTGCAAAATATGGACCATTTTGCGCATCAAAACTTGTGCTTATATCATTTGCAATATGATTACGAAAAAGGAATTTTTATCTCCTTAAAAGCAAATCATTCCGATCATTTACAGACATTACCGGATTCCATATAAGTTCCAACCGCATGAACCGAAGCAATTTATATTGGAAATTTCAATGTTCTGGATGGTTCATTTGGGCGTTGAATGAAGCATTATTGTATACCAATCAGTATGGGTGGAAATGGGAATGGATTTTTTCATCCTTGGTGAATATTTCATTAGCCATCTTGCTAACGCACATCTATCGAAAAATTTCGCATACCTATCGTTGGCAAGATTTTCCCTTATTTACCTTAATTCAGGTAAATTTGGCCGCATTAATTGTCATGTCAGCCTGTCTTGTAGCACTTAATGTCCCACTGGATTATCTTTTTCTATCTGAAAATTATGCCGTTGAATTAAGCCCATTTATCATCTTACAGATTTTTTTAAATTTTGCCAAACCGATTGCCATCTGGCAACTGATCTATTTCTTTTTTCAATATTCCAATAAAAAATTAGAAATGGAGAGAGAAAATGATCAATTAGAAAGGACTATTTTGGAAACTGAAAGTAAAGTTTTACGGGCACAAATGAATCCCCATTTCGTTTTCAATGCACTGAATAGCGTAAGAGCATTAATTACGGAGGACCCTCAAAAAGCAAAAAAAGGGATCAACCAATTATCCAAATTACTTCGAAGCTCCTTGCTGACTGAACGCAAAAAAACAATCTCTCTTTCAGAGGAACTAGACACGGTCATTGATTATTTATCTTTGGAAAAAATCAGGTATGAGGACCGTTTAACCTGGGAAATCACAACAGACAAAAATTGCCTGAAAGCGCAAATCCCACCAATGCTCTTGCAAACACTCATTGAAAATGCCATTAAGCATGGGATTTCAAAAAAAATTACGGGTGGAACTATTGCCATAGACGCACAAAATAACCATGGATTTTTAACAATAAAAGTGATCAATCCTGGACATTTCAAGAGTCCGATCGTCACAAAAGATCCAGGAGTGGGACTCATTAATTCAAAGAATCGACTCCAAATTTTGTTTGGGGAAACCGCTCAAATTAGCCTTAAACCTTTGGACAAAAATCATGTAATTGCCGAAGTAAATTTACCTTACCTTGAATATTAAATCAGCCACACATGAAAGCAATCATTGTCGACGATGAACGTCTAGCTCGAAACGAACTGAAAAGATTATTGGAAAATTTTCCTACCATCGAAATTATTGGGGAGGCCTCAAATACAGAGGAAGCAGGTCCTCTCGTGGAAGAATTAAAACCCGATGTACTTTTTTTAGATATTCAAATGCCTGGAAAAACGGGATTTGAGTGGCTTGAGGAATGGGAGGGATATTTACCTGAAATTATATTTACAACGGCCTTTGATGAGTTTGCCCTCAAAGCATTTGAGGTAAATGCCTTGGATTATGTATTAAAACCCATTGAGCTAAGTAGACTCTCGGATAGCGTTCAAAAACTTGAGACTAAGTTCCAAGCTACCCAGCACAAAACGGCTATGCAAGGCCAAGATAGAGGCCAACATCTATTAGGTGCCAATGACCAAATATTTGTCAAAGACGGTGAAAAATGTTGGTTTGTTCGACTCGACCGAGTACGTCTTTGTGAATCCATGGGAAATTATGTTCGCTTATTTTTTGACGATCAAAAACCTTTAGTTCTTAAATCATTAAATGCGTTGGAAGACCGACTTGATCCTAAAGTGTTTTTTAGGGCGAATCGAAAGCACATCATCAACTTAAATTACATCGAAAAAATTGAGCCCTGGTTTTCAGGTGGATTGCAAGTTACGCTGACAGGCAAAGGGGAAAAAATAGAAATTTCTCGCCGACAATCCATCCGGTTTAAGGAGCTTTTGTCTCTTTAGCTCGCTTAGGGGCTTCTCCCAAGATAAATCCATAGGGTTGCAAGGAAGGCACATGATCAAAAATCACTTTGATGATTGCCGTAAAGGGCAAAGCTAAAATCAAACCAGGTATGCCCCAAAGCATTTCGCCCCCCAAAAGAGCGACCATAGCAACCATTGGATTAATGCTTACTTTAGATCCTATCACTAGCGGGGTAATAAAATTTGCTTCAATAAATTGGACCGCCGCAATCCAAGCAATTACAGCTAAAGCATGTGAGGGACTTAAGGTAGCTAAGGATAAAATGATAGGTAAACTTGCTCCAATCCATATTCCAATGTAAGGGATCAGAAGTAAAAGTCCGGTGATGATCCCAAAGAAAATGGGATAATCCACCCCAATCCACCAAAAACCAATGCTATTTGCACAGGCTACAATAAACATAACAACTAATAAGCCTACGAGGTAACTCTGAACCACAGAACCTGTTTTGGCCATAATCCCTTTTAACGTACCCTCATCTGTGGTCGGGAAAACCTTAGATAAAAAAGAAGAGAAAAAACTCCGATAGAAAAGCATAAAAAACATGAAAATCGGAATTAAAATCAGAATAGTAATGGAATGCATGATGGTCGAAAAAGTGGCCGTGATGATGGTTCCTGAGTTTTTCAATAATCCTATAGTCTGATTACTAAGTTCAAGCATTTGCTTTTTCCTTGAAATATTTAAATTTCGAGATAAAAATGTTTGTAATCCAGAAATCCACTTTTCAGCTTTTTTTATGAATAAAGGCCATTCATTTGAAAATTCAATGATCTGAAAGGCCAACAAAGAGAATAAACCAATAATGATGGCGATGGAAAAAAGTAAACAAATGGTTATGGCAATGGATCTGGGTAAGCCTTTATTTTCGAGCCCTCGGCAAATTGGCAAAAGAACCATAGCTAAAATCAGCGCAAAGGCAATTAGAATCAACAAATCCTGTAAATAATATAAGCCCAGTAACACCAAATAGATGGATATTAAAACAGAAGCCAGGCGTACAGAATAAGGTGAATCTTTAAACATAATATGTATATTTGATCTTATAAATGTCGATAAAAATTAACAATTTGGTAACATATAGCTGTCTATATTTGTGTCATAATTTTATCAAAAGCTGTCACTTCTATCCATGAGTCAAGTAAAGCAAAATACCAAAATCTTATTGGTTGACGATGATCCTGATATTCTTGAGTTATTGGAATACAATTTAGCAAAAGAAAATTATGTTTTAGCTAAAGCGGTGAATGGCCAACAAGCTTTGGAATTAGCAAAGACTTTCAAGCCCAATTTAGTCATTTTGGATGTCATGATGCCTATTTTAGATGGAATTGAGACAGCCCGACAAATGAAATTGATGCCCGAATTAAAGTCGACCATCATTTTATTTTTAACAGCTCGCGGGGAAGAGTATACTGAAATAGCTGCTTTTGAGGCAGGAGGAGCTGATTATGTGGTAAAACCCATTAAGCCAAGGGCCTTAGTGAGTCGGATCAAATCCATGCTCAATAGAGAAGGAGGTGCTTCAGAAAATTCTCAAGAAATCATTCAAATTGGTGACTTGACCATTAACAGAACTCAATATTCAGCCAGCTTTCAAGGTAGACTTTTGGTTTTGCCTAAAAAGGAATTTGAATTACTTTCATTTTTAGCAAGAAATCCCAACAAAGTTTTTAATCGAGATGAGCTCTTGGAGAAAGTCTGGGGGACCGATGTCTATGTGGTTGAGCGGACAGTAGATGTGCATATTCGAAAATTAAGGGAGAAAATTCCTGAGTATTATATTAAAACGCTCAAGGGTGTGGGATATTTATTTTCCATCGATCCGCTTTAAAATTCTAAATTTTCGGTCATATTAGGTAAATTGCGCCTTCAATGAGGCTAATCTACGTATTTCTATTTTTCATTTTATTTCACTTTAATCTTTTCCCATCGGGGCCTAAAAGAGAATTGAGGGGTGTTTGGGTGGCTACGGTCTCCAACATTGATTGGCCCAGTGCCAGAAATTACAATGGAATTAAGCAAAAGAATGAGTTTGTAGATCTTTTAAATTCTCACCAAAAAACAGGAATCAACGCAGTTTTTGTTCAAATAAGGACTGCGGCGGATGCTTTATATGCAAAAAGTCCAGAACCTTGGTCTACTTTTTTATCGGGTTTACAAGGCCAGCCTCCTAGCCCTTATTATGATCCATTAGCCTTCATGATTGAGGAAAGTCATTCCAGAGGAATCGAATTTCATGCTTGGCTAAATCTAAATCGGGCCAGCATATCCACCACTTCGCTGCTTGACGCAAACCATTTAGTCCGAAAACACCCTGATTGGATTATCAAATACCATGGACAGTTTATCCTGAATTTTGGCCTACCAGAAGTCCGCCTCTATCTAGTGAATTTGGTCAAAAATCTCATCGAAGAATATGACGTAGACGGAATTCATTTTGATGATTATTTCTACCCCTACCCGATGAAAGGGGAGGAAATTAATGATTTGTTGGCCTATGAAAAATATAAACTACCAGAAGAAAGCCTGGGAGATTGGCGAAGAAGAAATACCAATAACCTCATTAAAGATATTTCTGAGGTCATCAAAACAACTAAACCGAAAGTGAAATTTGGCATTAGTCCATTTGGAATATGGAGACATCAAAGTGAATCTGTGTCAGATGGATCTCCCACTCGCCGAGGGTTACAATCTTACGATGACCTTTTTGCGGATACAGAAAAATGGATGAAAGAGGGCTTAGTTGATTATTTGGCGCCCCAGTTATATTGGGAAACGAATCATAAAGTGGCAGCTTTCGAACCCTTGGCCAAATGGTGGAGTGCCCATAATTATGGTCGGCCTATTTATATCGGCCACGCGGTATATCACCTAACGGATACCTGGGCCACTAGTGAATTGAACAAACAATTAAAGGTCGCTCGTAGTTTACCTAATGTGCAGGGATCCATTTATTTTAGTTCGAATTTACTTATTCGAAATGTCAAAGGCTGGAGAGATACCTTAAGGCTCAACCATTATGCATCGTTGGCCTTAATTCCCCCTATGCTTTGGAAAGATAGCATAGCTCCTACCCCACCACACCAAGTAAGTTTACTAAAAAAAGGGGAAGAATGGTTGTTGGCCTGGAAACCAGGTGAGCCTAGTGAAGACCGTGACCCACCGGCTTATTACGTAGTTTATAGGATCAAAAAAGGCGAAATTGATCCTTTGGAAAATGCAGAAAATATCATTTTCAAAGGCAAAATGAATCAATTAATTTTAGATAAAAATTGGATACGATCAGGATATGGATTTGCGGTTACAGCACTTGACCGATTACATAATGAATCCCTGCCGGGGACAATCCAATGGCTAGTACCGACAAAAAAGGAATAACATGAATCAGCGATTACATTTGACCATTAAGGAAATTACCGAAGAGACGGTCGACACAAAAACCATCCATTTTTGGCATCCTATACACAATACCATTTCGTATAAATCGGGTCAGTTTTTCACACTCATTCCCGAAATTGACGGTCAAAAAATCCGGCGAAGTTATTCCCTTTCCTCTTCTCCTAAAACGGACACATCTCCAGCGGTCACCGTGAAAAGAATTGAAGGAGGACTTGTGTCCAACTATCTATGTGACCATGTAAAAGTAGGAGATAGCTTAGAAGTCATGGAGCCTATGGGCAATTTCTTCATTGAGCCTCAAGCAGATGGGTGCAAAACCTATGTCTTCATCGCCGCAGGATCTGGAATTACTCCCTTATTTTCCATGATCAAAACGGTGTTGCATGCTGAACCTAAATCTCAAATCTATCTAATTTACGGGTCAAGAAATGAGCAACAAATTATCTTCAAAAAAGCATTAGAATCACTTGAATCAGAATATACGTCTCGCTTTAAACTGATTCATGTCATCAGTCAGCCTAGCCATACATGGCCTGGTTTTAAAGGACGCATCAATCAAGCTTCTGTGGTATTTTATTTAAAACAAGAGTTTGGCATTGATATACCTAAGGCCTTTTATTATTTGTGTGGGCCCGGGGGAATGATGAGTGAAGTAGAAAAATCTTTGGCCATGTTTGATGTCCCCAATGAACACATTTTGAAAGAGCTTTTTTTATCGACGCCTAGTGAGGAAATAGAAAAAGCTGAAGAAGATGGAAGTTTAAAGGCCCAAGATGTGACCTTAATTTTTGAAGGAAAAACGCATACGGTAACTGTCCTGCCTAGCGAAACCATTTTAGAGGCTGCCTTAGAGGCAGACATCGACATCCCCTATTCATGCCAAGCAGGGATGTGTACCGCCTGCATGGGTTTATGTACTAGTGGAAAAGTGATTATGGATGAAGAAGATGGACTTACAGATAACGAAATTAAAAAAGGATATATTTTAACGTGTGTGGCACATCCGATGAGTGAAGGGGTAGTCATTAATTTAGATTAAAACAGAAAAACCAATGATAAAACGTACGGTCGCCCCACAAATAATAAATCGCACATTGCTCCCCCAAGATTTTTCATTAAGTACTTGGGAAAGTGTTTTGCCTTATTTTGAACAATTAAGTGCGCAAAAAATTAGTGATTTGCCTTCCTTAGAAGATTTTTGCAAAAATCGATCTGAGCTTGAAAGTTATCTATCCGAGAATTTTGCTTGGCGATACATCAAAATGTCTTGCGATAATCAAAACGAAAATTTACAAAAAAGCTATCAGCAATTTGTCAATGAAATCGTGCCCAATGCTTCCATGTTTGATGATGCTTGGAATAAAAAAGTCATTGATTCAGGATTGTCAGACCAAGTAACAACAAAGGGCTTTTCGATCATGTTGAGAAGTTTAAAAAAATCCATCGAAATTTTTAGAGAAGAAAATATCCCTCTATTTACCGAATTACAAAACCTAGAGTCAAAATATGGCGCATTAACCGGAGGACTGATGGTGGAAATTGATGGAGTTGAGAAGACGCTCCAACAAGCTAGCGCCTATTTGGAGTCGAACGACAGGGATTTAAGAGAAAGTGTTTATCGGAAAATTGCTTCCAAAAGGCTTAGCATTAAAGAAGATTTACACGCGCTTTACAATGAATTAATAGGCAAAAGAAATAAGGTTGCTTTACAAGCTGGATTTGATAATTTCCGCGATTACTCCTTTGCAAGTCTAGGCAGATTCGACTACACCCCAGCAGATTGTTTTGAATTTCATGCGGCCGTTGAAAAAACAATCAAGCCTATCTTAAATAATTTAGCCTCCAAAAGAAAAAAAGCTTTAGGTTTAGATTCACTTAGACCTTGGGATAAATCCGTCGATCCCCTGGGACGTAAACCATTGAAACCCTTTAAAACAGGAGAGGAGTTATTGGAAAAAACGATTCGTGTTTTTGATAATTTAGATCCATTTTTAGGCGATTGTTTAAAAGAAATGGTAAAATTAGATCGCTTTGATTTAGACTCGAGAAAGGGAAAAAATCCGGGGGGATATAATTACCCATTAGAAGAAACTGGTTTCCCGTTTATATTTATGAATGCCGCAGGCCAAGTTCGAGACATGGTCACTTTGTTGCATGAAGGTGGACATGCCGTTCATTCGATATTAACCAAAGAACTTTCATTGAATGCATTCCGAAATTTCCCTTCTGAAGTAGCGGAACTTGCCTCGATGAGCATGGAGTTAATCACAATGGATGAGTGGGATATTTACTTTGAAAATCCTGAAGATGCCAAAAGAGCCAAAATTAAGCACTTGGAAGATATTTTAGAGACCTTGCCATGGGTGGCGACAATCGATGCATTCCAACATTGGATCTATGAAAATCCAGAACATACGTTAAGCCAAAGAGAAGAAAAATGGAATGAAATATTGGACAGATTTGCGGATCAAATGACGGATTGGTCTGGATTGGAAGAAGTTAAATCG
>Ga0222712_10007702_pt1 | contig 10339 bp, 11 predicted proteins | sample C33_657DmetaG_FD_165043 | JGI IMG/M metagenome (GOLD analysis project Ga0222712, IMG submission 165043) | Estuarine water microbial communities from San Francisco Bay, California, United States - C33_657D | ecosystem: Environmental > Aquatic > Marine > Unclassified | place: USA: California...
AGGCGAAGGCTTTCATGCCCTGCTGCTCGCAACTGGCACGCAACTGCGTTGCCAGATCATGGGCCTGCAGGTTGCAGAGGTTGCCCTCAAGCAACGGCGTGGCGATGCCAATCTGAGCTTTGTGAAAGTCCTCCGGAGTAAAGCCAAGGCCCCAATAGAACGCCTTGACGCCGCGCTGCCAGCCTTGGGTCAGGGCGGAAGAATTCCAATTCAGAACAGATGCCGTTGCCATGCCTGCCTTTCAACGCTGACCGGTAGTGATGGCAAGCAGAATTGCGCCTGCTTGGTGCGGCACTCTGCGGGCCTTCCAGCCCAAAAAAAACCACCGGCTGCCCGCATCACGGGAGCTGGTGGTTCATTGAAGCGGGACTAGTCCCGGGGAGGAAATCACGCCTGCAATGCAGCCTCGTCAACATTGACGCGACGGCCGTCCTGATCAAAGCGAACTCGGCCGTCAACCAAGGAGAAGAGAGTATGGTCCTTGCCGATGCCAACATTGCGACCCGGGACCCACTTGGTGCCACGCTGACGAATGATGATGTTGCCGGCGATGACGACTTCGCCACCGTATTTCTTCACGCCGAGACGCTTGCTGTTGCTGTCGCGTCCGTTCTTGACGGAACCTTGTCCTTTCTTATGAGCCATGGCGGTGTCGGGAGGGAGGTTGAGAAAATGCGGGGTGATCAGGCCTGGATGGCAGTGACCTGCACACGGGTCAGGGGCTGGCGATGGCCCTTGGTCTTGTGATAGCCCTTGCGCTTGCGGAATTTGAAGGCGGTGACCTTCTCGGCCTTGAATTGGCGAATCACCTTGGCCTGCACGCTGGCTCCGGCGAGGGTGGGAGCTCCGACCTTGAGGCTGGAGCCTTCTCCAGCAGCCAACACCTGATCGAAGGTGGCGACTTCACCTTCGGCCACTTCGAGCTTTTCGACATTGATCTTGTCGCCAACAGACACCTTGTACTGTTTGCCACCGGTCTTGATGATTGCGTAAGCCATAAAACTCTGAAATGCAGGGATTTGGGTGCCCTCGAGCCGCAGGCACGGCGTGCCAAAACGGGAGTAAGGGGTAGGTAACATGACATGAATGTCAGTGGAATCAACCGGTTTTTCGATCCGTTGGCTGCAGTCTGGCCTTGCCAGCCCCGATCAGGCAGTCCAAAGCAGGGCCAATGCTGCGCGGTGCCAAACAGTGGCTTGTTCCCTATCTCCGATCCTCGGCGCGCCGCCTCGAGGTTCATCCAGATCGGCCTTTGCAGGTTTTCATCGCTCTCTGCGATCACTTTGAACCCCTGCACCACACCGATCTTCAGGGGGCAAAACGGAGGGTGCAGACCTGGTGCGAGCAATGGCCAGCTCAGGTGAATGGCTTTCACGATCACAGCGGTCGAGGGCCGAGGCACAGTTTTTTTTATCCCATCGAGAAGTATCACGCCGAGCTGCTCGCCCCGCTGGCGGATCTCTGCGCACGCACTGGCAGCGAAGTTGAGGTTCATCTTCACCACGACAACGACAATGCCCAGAGCCTGCGCGCCAAACTGCAGCAAGGCATCGACGAGCTGCGCAGCCACGGGCTTTTGGGACAAGACGCGCAGGGCAAGACGCGCTTCGCCTTCATTCATGGCAACTGGGCCTTGGACAACTCCCACCCCTCTGGCCGCCGCTGTGGCGTCAATGACGAACTGGCAGTGCTGCGACAAGCTGGCTGCTACGCAGACATGACCATGCCCGCGGCACCTGATCCCTGCCAAAGCCACCAGGTCAATCGGCTCTATTACGCCAGGGAGGATGGGCGCGCGCGCTCGCAGGATGAAGGCTTTCCCTGCCTCCGCGGTGCTCAGCAGAACCTGCGCCACCACCCCGAGCATCTGCTCATGGTTCAAGGGCCGCTGGCCCTGAACTGGCGCTGGCGAAAATGGGGGCTGTTGCCCCGGCTTGAAAACGCGGAAATCTGCGCCAGCAATCCGCCATCACTGCAACGCTTCCAACTCTGGCTCAAGCACGCGCCGGGCATCCTCAATGGGCCGCCTTGGATTTTCATCAAGCTGCACAGTCACGGCGGCATTGAGCCCAATTTTCAAGTGCTTTTGGGAGAGGCAATGCGCCGGTTTTACCGCGAGCTTGAGCAATTCAGCACCGAGCATCCCGGCCTTGGCATTCATTTCGTGACTGCGCGTGAGATGGTGAACCTCATTCATGCGGCAGAAGACGGCCACGACGGACCACCTTCGGCAGCGCTCAATCATCACATTGCCGCACCCCCTGTGCTGGCGGGTTCCAGCAGCCGCTGAACCAACTGCAGATCAAGCCAACGATCAAACTTGCGCCCGGCCTCACGAATGCTGCCGCAGGGGGAAAAGCCCAGGCGATGATGCAAACGCAGGCTGGCTTCATTGCTGGCATCAATCACGCCGATCATGTTGTGGAAACCCCGTTGCCTCGCGTCTTCAATCAATGCGCTCAACAGCCTTCTGCCCAGGCCCGCGCCCCGCTGACTGACTTCAATGTACAGCGAGTGCTCCACCGTGAATTGATAGGCGGCATGAGGACGAAAAGGACCATAGGTCGCAAAGCCCAGCAATTCGCCCTGCTCATTCTCGAGCCCCAACACCGGCCAGTTGCCCTCTCGTTTGGCTTGCCACCACTGGCGCATGAAGGCCTCGTCACGAGGGTGCAGATCATAGAGTGCCGTGCTGTTGACAATGGCCTCGTTGAAGATTGCCCGCACGGCCTCATGGTGGCGCTCGACACAGGGGATGCAGCGCAGATCGCGCCCGGGGCTGGTTGAGGGTGAGTTCATAAATCCAGGGCCCGTTGCAAGGGCCGCGAGGCAGGGGAGAGGTCCAGAGAGGCGACCCCAGAGGGCGCCCTGGGGCCATCATGCACGGGGCTGGCAGCAAAGGCAACTGCACTGAGAAAGGCAGCCCAGGAGCCAGTCAAAGGCCGCAGGTTCCGTCTTGCCCCCGGGCGGCGCCACTGCCAAGCTCAACACCATGACTCTGCGCCCCTGTGATCTTGCCGCGTTGCTTTGCGCCTGCCTGCTCTGTTCATGCGGCCCTTCGAAACCGCCGGCAACCTCTTTGGAGCAACCCCCTCAACCGCCAGCCCCAAAGGCCTCCGAAGTTGGGACCGCCGCCAAACCTGCAGAGGTCATGCCCAGCGCGCCTGTGGATATCGGTGACTTCGGAAGCGATCAACCCGTGGAGCGGGATGATTTGCCGTCTCGTGGCGTGATTCGTTTCGGTCCAAAGGAGCATGTTCACAGCAATCAGGCGCACTGGGAGTCCTATGTCTGGGACAAATTCAATGCCAAGCGAACCGGGGATTATCAAGTGCGCCTGACCTACACGCTGCGCCGAGCCAGTCTGGGGATGCAATTTCGCATGGGCGACTTGGTGGCTAAAAAGCCGCTGAAGAACACTGGCATTCCCAAGAAAATTTACCTTGGTGATGTGCAGATCAAGCAGACCGGACCCATGCCCTTTTCGATGATCACTGCGCCTTCTGAGGATGGTGGCTTCCAACTGTTGGAAGTGGCTCTCATTCCCAAGCCCGCAGCGCCTCCTCCGGCAGCCGCCAAGGATGGCAGCCTGGTACTTGAAGCCAGACACGCCACCACTTGGTCGGAGCTCATGCGCTATGAGCCTCAGGCACAGAAAAACTGCCTTGGATACTGGACCCAGGTGGAGGACTTTGCGGATTGGTCTCTCCCCGCGCTACCGGCAGGAAAGTATGAGGTCACTGTCCATTACGGCTGCGGCAAGGGTCAGGGCGGAAGCGAATTGCAACTCCGCCTTGGTCAACAGGCTTTGGCGTGGAAGACTGAGGACACCGGTGGATTCCAAAATTGGAAGGCGCTAAACCTCGGCGAAATTCATCTGCAGACTCAGGCCTCAGCCCGTCTTTCCCTGCAGCCCCGCAGCAAGGCGGGCAATGCCATCGTGGACATTCAAAAGATTGTGCTGACTCCCAAAAGCTGAGGCCGGCGATGACTCGGCTTCTGCCTTGGATTCGCCGCTTCGGCTGGCTGGTGCTTGCAACAGGGCTGCTGCTGCGCTGGTGGCTGCGCGATCTCCACCCGTCGTGGGCTCCTCTCTTTTACGCACTCGCTCCCGGGGTGTTGGTCATTGGCTGGGGAATGCTCGCCCTGTTGGAGAAGGGCCTTCGTCGGCGCCTCGTTGCGCTACTCATGGCGCAGGCAGTATGGTTTTGGCCGACGGCTTCCCCGCGGGAGTCGCCGCCGCAGAAACCCTTTCACGAAGCATCCAAGCGCTGGTCAATCTTGTTCTGGAACCTTGCTCGGCCTCAGGGATTGCATCAGGGGGCCTTGGACCTGATTCGCCAGCGCAAACCGGATCTTGCCGCCTTTGTGGAACCCGGGGTATTTTCGCCAGCGCTTCTGGAAGCCTACCGCAAAGAGCTGCCCGATCACTTCGTGGAATGGATGCCTCGCGGGATTTTGTGGGTCAGCCGCGCCCTGTCCCGACGCGGACAACGCGACCGGCTCGCTGCCCAGGGCGCTTGGGCATCATTTCGGGTAGAGGATGAGCAGGGAGGCTTTCCGGTTTTGGTTTGCGATCTGCGCATTGTTGATGGCTGGAATGGGCATCGGGCAGAGCAGTTCTCACAATTGCAACAGCTGCTGCCCAGACACCCCGCCTTCATCGTCATGGGGGATTTCAACACGCCCGTGGATTCCTGTTTTTTTGATTCCTGGATGCCGCACGGTTTCCACGCCTTGAGTCCGGAGCGATTGCCGATGGCGACTTGGCCGGCACTTTTACCGCTCTGGAACCTCGATCAAGTTTGGCTGGGCAGGGCATGGCAGGTGCACAGCGCGAATCGTCTGTGGGCACCGCAGTGCAGCGATCACGCTGCATTGTGGCTGGAGATTCAGCGCTGAATTCAAGCCGCTGAATCACGACAGTGCCTCGAAGATCAGGCAATGCGCCAGTCAACTTCCAGAGTTTGCACTGTCCCGCGTCGGTCGTGGTACTTGATCTGCCCGTGCTCGACTCCGTATTCGTGGAGACACTTCGTCGCCCGAACATCGTGGGCACAGTACTCTGCGATCTCCAACAACCGACCCTGCTGCCACCAGCTCAATGCCTTGAGCCCATCTGCGGTTTTGCCAACGCCAAGCGTGGCCGCGGCGGCATCCTCCAGTTTGATGCGGTGGCCGAGGCGTTTTTCGATGTCTTCGAGCAGGTCAAAGCTGCGCACTTGATCGCGAAAATCCAGCACGGTCTGGCCCATGAGCACTTCGTAGTCAAAGCTGATGTGATTGAAGCCAATCACACAGTCGGCTCGCTTGAGTTGTTCAATGAGCTCTTGGCTGTCATCTTGTTCGTAAATGCGATATTCCGACAGCCGTGTGCTGTAGGTGACGGCAATGGAAATGCCCATCTGGTGCTTATTGCCCCAACCGCCCACATCATTGGCGGTACGACGCGTTTCCAGATCAAAATAGACCAGGTCTTTGGACATGCCGCGAACGGAGCCTCAGAGGCGGTACACAATGCGGGCCTTGTCCATGTCGTAGGGAGACATTTCCAATTTGACCTGATCTCCAATGACCAGACGAATCCACTTTTTGCGCATCTTGCCAGAAATGTGCGCCAAGACCTCGTGACCGTTGCGCAGCTTGACCTTGAACATCGTGCCTGCAAGGACGGCAGTAATGGTACCCTCGAGCTCAATGGCCTCCTCCTTCTGGTGTGCATCAGGCTCAGGCGGCTTAGGCGCGGGACGGCTGACTGGGCGGGACGGTGGGCGTTTGCCACCCATGGGACCGCCATTGGGGCGCCCTCCTGGTCCCCTGCGATTTTGATTTGGAGCACCCGCGGGCTGGCCGGGACGAGTGGCGCCAGGAGCAGAACCGGGTGCACTGGCAGGGGGTCGGGCCGGCGCAGGTTGCGAACTCACTGGGCGAACGAATCCAGCAGGTCTGGAGGAAAATTGGCTGCGCTGGGGAGGGGAACTCATGAACACGCAGATTGTGGCCAAGGCACCCCCTTGACAACCAAAAAAAGCGCTGGCGTCGAGGAAGGATCTGACTAGATTCGCCAACCCAAGATGGTGGTCGTAGCTCAAAGGTAGAGCCCCAGATTGTGATTCTGGTTGTTGCGGGTTCGAATCCCGTCGATCACCCCACCTCGCAGCGACATGGAGGCACTCGAATCCCGGCTCGGCCATCCTTTCCGCCAACCGGAGCTACTCTTGGAGGCGCTGACGCACCCCAGTTGGTCGCATGAGGCCGGGCGGCACCATCGCCACAATCAGCGCTTGGAATTCCTGGGCGACGCCGTGCTTCAACTGGTGTGTTCCCAGTGGGCTTTGGAATTGTTTCCCGCAGCACCGGAAGGCGTTCTGACTCAATGGAGGGCACAATTTGTGTCCACTGACTTTCTTTGCGAGGTTGCCCATGCCCTGGAGTTGCCACGCCACCTACGAATGGGTCGCGGAGAAATCGCTCAAGGCGGGTTGCAAAAGGCCAACGCGTTGGCTGACGCCTTTGAGGCTGTGGTGGGTGCCTTGTTCATGGATGCGGGCTATGGTGCAGTCGAAGCCTGTCTCCGCTGCTTGATGTTGCCATTGATGCAGTCCCGGCAAGTACCCGCAGAAACCCAAAACCCGAAGGGTCAATTGCAGGAGCAACTGCAGCGCCTGGCACCGGAATCGCCCGTTTACCAGGTGACCATGCTTCAAAATGCTCCCTTGCCACCACGCTTCAGAGCCTCGGTTTACTGGCAATCCCATTTGCTAGGAGAGGGAGAGGGGCCATCCAAAAAGCGGGCAGAGATGGCGGCGGCAAGCTCTGCCTTACGCGATCTGAACAACCATGTGAATGACTTGGAAAAGGGCCGCTCGAGCTGTGCATAATCCCCTTTGCTCAAGGATTGCTCCCTGTTATTCGCGATTCATTCACAATCTCTGCTCAACACAATCCCTGCCCAATGACATGGTTTCCAGTGGCTTGGAACAATCCCTGAGTTGTGCACCGCCCCTATGACTGAGAAGATGGTGTGTGTTTTATAAACCCATACCCTTAGCGCTGTGAATTGCTTTGGTGTTTTGCAAGACGGTTTGCTTTTTGAAGATCTGTCCCTAAGCTTGCACAACTCATGGGAAGTTCTTTGGGAACCTTGTTTAGCATTCACACCTGGGGTGAATCCCATGGCCCTGGAATTGGGGTGGTCATCAACGGAGTGCCTCCACGGCTTTCCTTGACGGTCGAGGACATTCAACGGGAACTGGATCGTCGCCGTCCCGGGCAAAGCAAGATTGTTACTCCTCGTGCAGAGTTGGATCAGGTCGAAATTCTTTCTGGGGTGGAACAAGGCCAGACGACAGGAGCAGCGCTAGGTTTATGGGTGCGCAATACGGATCAGCGGCCATCGGCATATCAGGAGATGCAAGAGGCATACCGGCCAAGTCATGCCGATTACACCTATGATGCGAAGTTTGGCATTCGCAGTGTTTCTGGAGGAGGAAGATCCTCAGCACGCGAAACCATCGGAAGGGTGGCAGCAGGAGCAGTCGCACAAAAGGCGCTGACGCAGTTGAGCCCTGGCTACCGTTGCGTGGCCTATGTGAAATCCGTGCAACATTTGCAGGCTGAGGTTCCAGCATTGGTGACCAGAGAGTTGGTGGATGGCAACATGGTGCGCACCTGCGATCCAGCAAAGGCCGTGGAGATGATCGCGGCCATCGAGGCGATCAGAACTCAGGGCAACAGCCTGGGCGGGGTCATTGAATGCCAGATTCATGGAGTGCCTGCCGGTTTGGGAGAGCCAGTGTTTGACAAGCTGGAGGCAGATCTGGCCAAGGCCATGATGAGTCTGCCTGCGTCCAAAGGTTTTGAGATCGGCAGCGGCTTTGCAGGAACCCTCATGACAGGCCTTGAGCATAACGATGCCTTTTACATGGATCAGGGCAAGGTACGGACCCGCAGCAATCATAGCGGTGGCATTCAAGGCGGTATCAGCAATGGAGAGACCATTGTATTTCGAGTTGCCTTCAAGCCTGTGGCAACGGTGTTGCGTGAGCAACAGACAGTAAATCGCGAAGGCGAAGACTGCACTCTCAAAGCTCGTGGCAGACATGACCCCTGTGTGTTGCCCCGCGCCGTACCCATGGTTGAGGCCATGGCGCATTTGGTGGTGGTGGATCATTTGCTGCGTCAGCGTGGCCAATGCGGGTCCTGGTCGCAGAAATAGGTGATCATGGACCTCTGTCGTCAGCCGCTATGGCAGGAACAATCTCTGGGCACACCCTTGCCGTGCAGCGCTGAGGGAATCAGTGTCAGTCTGCCGCTATGGCGGCATGTGATTGGCTATGAGGAAAAAGATCCGGAGGTGATTGGTAAATTTCGCTCCGGCTATCCAAGGTTCTGTGTGCCCCCGGTGATTTCAGCCGTTTTCCGGCTGGCCATTGGCGAGTGTGCCTCGCAGGGTGAGTCTGCCTTGGTCTTTCCCTCAATGGGGGCAGCGTTGCGTTGTGTGGACTTCATGCAGAAGCGAGGACACATCGCGCAGGCACGGTCCTGGAAACAAAACCTTGGCGTTTGTGTCTTTCCTGAGTCTGGACAGGACTGTGCGCGCAGGTTTTGGCGTTTTACCGGAGAGATTCTCAGCGCCAGACAAGCGCAGCAGTTGCTTTGTCCTGAGAGCAAACAGGCCGTTGAGCAAATATCGGCGACAGAGGCGATTGCTCGAATCCAAGGGCGTCTGGCGCAGTGGTCAGGTCAGGCAGCAGAGGATGTTTTCCTGTTTCCCTCTGGCATGGCGGCTCACTACGCGTTGCATCGAGCCTTGGTGCAGATGAATCCCGGGCGCAAAACCTTGCAGGTGGAGTTTCCCTATGTTGATAGCCTGAAACAACAGCAGGAGTTTGGCAGCGGCGCACACTTCATTCATGGGCCAGAGACCGGTGCAGAGTTTGAGGCGCTGCTCAGGCAGGAAAGCTTGGCGGCGGTCTTTAGTGAGGTCCCCAGCAATCCCTTGTTGAGGACGGCAGACTGGCAACAGCTCAAGACAATTCGGGATCGTTTGGCTCCTGAGTTGCCCTTGGTGATTGATGATACGGTGGGCACCTTGTTGCATGTGGATGCCATGCGCGTCGCCGATGCGGTGACCACCAGTTTGAGCAAGGCCTTCTCAGGCCGAGGCGATGTGCTGGCCGGCAGCGTCATCCTCAATCGTCAGTCGCCTCATCATGCGAGGCTGCAGCAGTTGTTGCGCCAGGATCCGGTGGCCGAACTCTGGGGCGGTGACGCAATCGCCTTGGAGAACAACAGCCGGGACTTTGAGGCCAGAGTCCAGCGCATGAGCCGCAGCGCGGTGGAGATTGCCGCCTTCCTTGCCGAACATCCCAAGGTTGAACAGGTGTGGCACCCGAGTTTGCAGGTCAGTGCAGGCTATGAGTACCTGCGAAGGAACCCAGGAGGGTACGGGGGCTTGATCTCTTTTGAGCTAAAGGACTCAAGTCGTTCATCGCCATTGTTTTATGACGCTGTTCGGCTTTGCAAGGGGCCAAGCCTGGGTACCGAGTTCAGTTTGCTTTGCCCCTATGTTCTGCTTGCCCATTACGATGAGCTGGCTTGGGCAGAGAGCTGCGGAGTGCCGCGGAATTTGCTGCGCCTTTCGGTTGGGCTGGAGGGCAGTGACGACTTGATTGGCCGACTTGCTGAGGCGCTTGGCTGAGGGACTCGCTTTTTAAGGTTGGCGCTTGCGCAGGGCGACGGCAATCAGGGAAAGGTCTGCCGGCGTGATGCCTTGGAGGCGGTTGGCTTGCCCGAGGGTTCTGGGTTGGATTTCTCTGAGCTTGAGCTGGGCTTCGCGTTTGAGGCCGCCAAGGCCCTCGTAGTCAAAGTCCGGGGGGATTTCCCAGGCATCCATTTTGGCGGTCTTTTCGATCATGGCTTCCTGCCTTGCCACATAGCCCTCGTACTTGAGGTCGTTTTCAAGCAGGCCCCAGATGCAGGGGCTAAAGCGAGCCCGGATTTCCTCGGGCAATCCATTCCAAAAATTCTCCGTTCTCTTGAACCATTGGACCAAGCGGGAGCCTTCGTAGGCCTGCTCTTTGGCGTATTGATGGGCTTGGGCAAGCTCGGCCTCTTTCTGGCGGGTAAGGACAAGACGCTTGCCATGGATAAGCCCTGCCTGTTCAGCCATCGCCATGAGCCGAAGATCGCAGTTATCCTGACGCAAGAGGAGACGGTATTCTGCCCTGGAGGTAAAGAGCCGGTAGGGCTCGGTCACTCCCTTGGTGATCAGGTCGTCCACCATCACTCCAAGATAGGCTAGGTTACGGGGAAGGATGAAGGCTGTCTTGCCCAT